>Ga0302164_10000020_pt1 | contig 110762 bp, 99 predicted proteins | sample I_Fen_E3_1_FD_193500 | JGI IMG/M metagenome (GOLD analysis project Ga0302164, IMG submission 193500) | Peat permafrost microbial communities from Stordalen Mire near Abisko, Sweden - I_Fen_E3_1 | ecosystem: Environmental > Terrestrial > Soil > Wetlands > Permafrost | place: Sweden: Abisko...
GTTGAATATGGATAACTCCAAAAATAATTTTAATCGTCGCCTGAGTAATCTCGTTGGAGTTACCCACATTGCAACATCAGTTATGACTACGACAATTATTAACTGACACAGTTTGTTTTACACACCCGGCGGCCTAGCCAGTTGTAACTGAAGAGGTGCGCCTCTCACACCACCCAGCGTATGCTTACGCCGAAGCTTCAGCATAGGCGTTACGGGTCTCGTACTACGGGGTTCGTTGAGCATACTGCCATAGCTCTTTACACCAATGGCAGCTCTGTTCTACTTTAACGTAAGGCTAGTAAACGAGAAGTTTTAACCTCCTTACAACATTTCAAACAACTTAACGTTCGGTCCTTCATTGGCTTGTGAGTCCTCCGAATCTTTCCATCGGTTCGTTGCTGCCAACTACTATGACCTCTGCTGGCTTCTCCTTAATGTTCACGACATCAAGAGATCTCCCCAGGTAAGAGCCTATTTCTTCTTCCGATCCCTGCGTGCGACTTGCTTATGCGCATCGATGCTTGCACATAAGGGTCTTGCACCCCTTGGATAATCAATCTATATTCCCGTCTGGAATATAGACACGCCATACTGGGCACACCACAAAATGCATAATCAATGGTGGTACAGTGTAAGTTTGTAGTTTAGTTTTTCAAATAACGTTTTGTGTCGTGGGACAGTGACGCGCTTCGAATTCCCGCCACTGCTTATGCACAAACATTGGCGTGCATTGAGGACACCTCAGTAACAATTTGAACCCAATATTGAAATTATAGACTACCTTCAAAATGAACAACCATATATTATTCATACACGGAGCCGGTGAAGGAGCTTATAAAGCAGATGCATTACTGACACGAAGTCTGCAACAAGAGCTTGGCTCGGGATACGAGGTTCGTTATCCTGTGATGCCTAATGAGGCCAACGCTCCATATGATTTGTGGAAGCGAAAAATCGAGAAAGAGATAACTATAATGCTCGATCCTATCGTTCTTGTTGGTCATTCCGTAGGCGCTTCTCATCTGATTAAAATTCTTACTGAAATCGGGATACCTAAATTAATTACCGGAATTTTCCTGCTTGATGCTCCATTTTGGGGCGGTAAAGGTTGGCGGTATGAAGGTTATAAGGAGCTGATGTTGCCGAAGGATGTTGCTTCAAAACTCCCAAAAGATGCAAGTTTATTCCTTTATCATACCCACGATGACGAAATAGTCCCCTTCAGTCATCTGGATCTATATGCGAAGCTTCTGCCACGAGCAATCGTACGAGAAATCGAAAAGGGAGGTCACCAATTGAACAATGATTTATCGCAAGTAGCAAAAGATATTAAACTAATAAAAAATGAAAATGCAATCAAGCGAGAAAATAATAAAATGCTACAATGATGCAGCAACAAATTATGCAGCCGAGCGTATTGATAAACTCTCTAAAAAACATTTCGATCGCTTGTTACTGAGAGAATTTGCATCGGGAAACAAAGACAATGGGCTATGTGCCGACTTTGGCTGTGGACCCCTTGCCAGTGGTCGGTGTTGTCACCGATCCACAAAAGAGAACGACAGGTCACAAGACCAATCGAGGGCAATTCAATTTGATTCAGTCTTTGAGTTAATTTTTCAACTTAAACTTCATCACCAGTTGTATTTCGTCCTGAGAATGATCTGAGTTAGGATCTCTACATCACCAATTATTTGTAAGGGGCCAGACCGTCTGCATCATTTTGAGGTGTGGTGTTGCGAGAGATACTTCACATGATCGCCCGTCCACGTCAGTCGCAATTCTTTTTTTACGTTGCGTTCACCCCAGGTGAGCACCCAGGCATTACCATCTTCCGTTCCAGTTAAATCAATGGTTTCAAGTGAATTCACTACGCTTAGATGTTTTGCTTTTTCCCAATGCAAATCAACATCCGTTCCTTCTGCATCAATAAGATAGAGGTATTGATCATCGTACAGGAAAATCATGTAAACAAATACACAGTTATTGTCCGCATCTCTTCGATACCAGGGATCCATCAACCCCACTTTAAAGGTGGCTCCACCATTTTTGAACGAAGCAAGGTTCAACGACCGGATGGTATAAATGTCTTCAGCTTTTACCCATCCTGATTTGGGCGGAGTACCTAGTTCTACTTTTAGCGATCGTATCGGTTCACAACCATTATTAAGCAGTGGCTTCACAGCGCGGTCGAGGATTTTACCCTGGAGTGTATCAGTTACCACGTCGTCCGTTTTGCCAGGAGTGGAATTTGCCATGAGATCGAGTCCATAGTTGTTGGGCACGGTGAGGATAAAGTGAGCGTCATCTTTCCAAAACGCGCTGAGTGGAATATTCCAAATCGTTTTCTTTAGTTCAACCTTGGTGGAGTCTATAGTTTGTTTTGTTTCTGTTTCTTCGCTGGTAGTAGACCGGCCACAAGAAAAAAGCAATATACTGATGACGGTCAGTGATAGTAGTAGGCGCATAGGGTAGGGCAAGTTGAATTCAATGTAGCAAAATAAAATAACTCTTTGAAGAGTCTATTTCTCTGCCTTTGCTGATGTTCCTCGCGCCCATTAATGTTTGAATTATACAACTTATATCCAAAATTGTGTAACACCTTTTATTGACAGGTACTCACCTTTGCCGCGAAATAATTCAACCCCGAATTAACACAAAATGAAAACAGTCATAGTAACAGGAGCGAATAGCGGCCTTGGATTATGGACAAGCAAGTATCTGTTGGATTTAGATTATAGGGTTATAATGGCGTGCCGGAACAAGGAAAAGGCACGAAAATCAATTGATGGCTTTCCCGAATTCAGCAGCAAGAAAAACTTTATTATCGAGACACTTGACTTAGGCGATTTTGACAGTATCCGGAGTTTTGTGCAAGGAATAACTGAGAAGGAAAATATTTGGGGACTTGACTGCAATGCCGGACTATCCTACACCGGAGTATTCCGTTATACCAAAAATGGAATTGAAGAAACCTTCGGAACGAATTATCTCGGTCATTTTTTATTGACAAATTTGTTGATTGAAAAGTTTAAGCCGGAAAGAATTGTTTTCATTTCAAGCGGATTGCACGACCCGAAAAACAAATCACCTTTTGCTCCGGCTGTGTTCAGAGAAATAAATGATTTGGCTTTTCCCAAGGTAAATCCTCAATCCACTCTTAAAAAGCAATGCGAAGAATTCTACGCCAATTCAAAACTTTGTATGTTGCTTTTTGCCTATGAACTTGACCGAAGACTCAAACGCAAAAGTTTATCATACAGCACATTGATAAACGCAATAAATCCTGGCTTAATGCTCACCACCAACTTAGCTAGAACCCATAAATTTGGTGAGAATTTATACAGAAGCTCACTGGATTTACTTTTTAAAATAATTGGTCTTTCAGATAATCCAAAAGGCTCTGCAAGAGAGGTGGTCAAACTAATACATGATGTTACAACCAATGGAGAATATTATGAAAAGGGTAAGCCCGTCCCGTCTTCCGTTGACAGTTATGACAGTGAAAAAGCAATTCGCCTTTGGGAAGGAAGCGAAGCGATAGTTGGCTTAAAATTTCTTAGTAAATGAAATCTATTTTTTACAAGCGATGGCCGTTGGTGCCTTCCTTATTAATTTCACTAATCATTCTATTCCTTCTTATGACAACAACAAATAATCAAGCTCAAACACTGCAAACCGTTCCAAATGTGGACTTAAAGAAATATGCAGGCAAGTGGTATGAGATTGCTTCATACCCTCAATACTTTCAGAAAGGTTGTCACTGCACAACGGCCGAATATACGTTGAGCGAAAAGGGATATGTAATTGTGGAGAACCGATGCAACAGAGACAGTGTGAATGGAAAACAATCCTACATCAAAGGAAAGGCATTTGTTGAAGAAGGCTCAGGCAACGCAAAACTGAAAGTGCAATTCTTTTGGCCGTTCAAAGCCAAGTATTGGATTATTGATTTGGCAACCGATTACAGCTATACCGTTGTCAGCCACCCGAACAAAAAATATTTATGGATACTATCAAGAAAATCTAAAATAGACGATACACTTTATCAACAGATAATTTCCAAACTTAAATCGAAGGGATTTGATTTATCGAAACTCCAAAAAACCGAACAGCTATAATTCGCATTGAATTGGGTTTGATAGGCCACCATCGGCCAAGCAACAAAGTAGCCGCCCTCGTCTTCGTTGGTGTTCCTCACCAAAGGGCATAAAAAGCCCACTCGACAACTTGGATATTTAAAAGTGAATGGGTAGCATTGAAATATGTAAGCAACGAGAAAACGGTGACAACCGAAATCACAAAAGAAAGGATAAGAATGACTTTAAAAGAAAAAATGCTTTATCATCAAATTCACCCACTTAAATTACTTGTTGACATCTCTACAAGTCTATTAACATCATTTTTTGCGTGGCACCACAATGTAACTTGGTTTTTAATATTGTTTTTAATTCCCTCGGTTATCATAACTGTATTGCTCATCACCTATGCCGACCTTGACCGACTAAAAAATTCTGACTTTGGAAGATACATAAGGGTTTATATGACAAGAGGAATAGAAGCAATTCGTTTTGGTGGGCAAATTATAATATGGGTTGCAGCTTGGTTTCATTCACCAATTTTTATTTTGATTGGTGCCTTGATTATTATTGGTGGTTGGCTAAATGGAAAATTATTAAAACGAACTACGCCTTAATGACTTCTTCAGTTCTATTTTTCTCCGATGTCGAAGGTCATGACGGGCCTGACTTCAACGACTGCGTCGCCCGTGATAACGAGCGGACATGCGCGCGCAAAATCCACCGCCTGCTCGATATTCTCAGCATTGAAAAAAGTAACACCACTTACTCCTTCTTTCGATTCAACGAAAGGACCATCCGAAGTTACTTCTGATTTTCGGATATACCGTCCAGCCACCTCCAGCGCGTCACCTCCAAGATAATTGCCTGATTCAGCGAGCGACTCTATCCATTTCATCATTCGAAGTGCGCCGGCTTTGCGTTCTTCGTGAGACATGTTGCGGAGCTTGCCCAAGTCCTCCCTGATGATGAGCATGAATTTTTCCATTGTGCAAATAAAGTTAGTTAAAAAGATCTTTCACTAGGAGACAATTCACCGCTCGAAATCCGTACGTGTGATTTTGATTTTTTGAAAAAATAGTTGACCAGACTTGTCCGGAATGGCCAAGCTGGAATGTCTTCTTCATAAACGCAACCCTTTATGAAAAAACTGAAAATCTTATTTGGAGCAATTGTCGCAGGATTCATTCTGCTTTTCATCTTGTCATTCGGACTTCGGCCTGAGGAACGACTTGAAAAAATGCCAGAAAGCCTCGAAACGGAATTAGCGCGCAGTGCTCTCCCACCACATTTGCGGGATGAAGCTTCGGTCTATCTGCTTGATCCGAAAAGAGGATTCTACCTTGCCCACAAAGGATCCAATGGCTTCATCTGTTTTGTTTTGAGGACGGAATGGGAACGTGCACAATTCCGCACTGACCTGGCCTCGCCAATTAGTTTTGATGCTGAAGGCGCGAAGGCGATATTTCCCGCTTACGCCGATGTCGAAGCGATGCGCGCTTCCGAAAGATTCACCGCGCTGCAAGTGAAGGACACTATTGAAGCCCGCTTCAAAAGAGGATTTTATAAAGTTCCCAAGCCTGGCATTTCATACATGCTCTCTCCATTGCTTCGAACCTATGACGACAAGTCCATCGTGGTGACCATGAGCGTACCCCACTATATGTTTTATGCACCTTACCTCACAGCAGCTGATCTCGGATGCAGATCAAATCCAGAAGCAGGTGAACCGATCCTCCTCGGCGATGGAAAAAGTCCGCACGGCTTCGCGATCATGGTCGCCGGAGAGAAAGAGAAATCGAAAATAATCGACAGCAGTAAAGAGATGCTTAGAAAGCTGGAGGCCTATAAACCTTACTTCCGCGTAGGAGCGAGAGCAAAGGACTGAAGAGGTTTTGACTAAGGTAGGTGTTGTTACCGGCCTCTAAGCTTAAAAGCTTTTATACTGTTTTAAAATTGTCTTTATGTTGGTATCGGTGATAACACCGACAGGAGGCAAAATTATTAGTTACGGCGATCTATTTTCTATTCACTAGTACTGCTTAATCTTTTAAGCAGATCAGCCAGTATGTTGGCCCGGCCGAAAGCGGGGTGGGTTGGCGGAAGCATGTGAGCATTTTTTGGCCTTGACTTTTTTGGTACTTTTTATTCGTACGCACAATCATGCGCACGTGCTCTCATGAATCTTCGATTTGTGTCAAGACAAAAAAACAAGACAAGATCATGAGATGATTTTGGAATCAAGCTAGGCTAGTGGCAATTGCCAAGTACGAAGAGCGAAGTAACCACAAGCTTTGATGACGGAATAATCTTGCCAAGGAATCGCGGTTGATTAGGTTGGTTCGAAAATTTACTTTAGAGGAATGGTGGGTAAAGCGAACAGAAAAAAATAATTACAACTAAAAAACATAAATAGAGCTCTTGAAGCCTGTCACAAAGCTAACCGACAATTCCCATCAAGAAGAATACTACCAGTTGAAAAAATTCTTTCCTACTACATATAAAGTTAGCAGCATACCTATTGCCAGAAGGTAACCAGAAGTTATCGTCATAATGAAATAACGGGTATGCCGTCCATTGGAATGAAAATCCCGGTGATGCAAAGAAGTAAATCCCTTTTTCATAGTCATTTTTATTTCCTATAAAGTTGCAGGTTCAAAAATTGAAGGCTTTACACAATTACTTGGAAGACTTATATCCTTTACGGATTTGGTCAGCGGTCAATGTTGTTACCCTAGCCACATACTAAGGAGAGTCAGAAATTGATCTTATTATAGTTAAGTCTTGCCGCAAGACCGGGCTCCACAGGCGATTTAGGTAATCTTTGAGTTTCTTCCTTTTCTTTTGAATGCCCAAAGAAAAGGAACAAAAGAAAAAGGCAGCACGAACACTGCTCCCCCGCTGATCCGCCTTGCTGCCGCACATGCCCGAGTGGACCGCGCTGTTCGTGCAATGCATACGCTCAGAGTGGAGTAGATTATTAGTTGAAGAGATTTTACTTTCTATTTGTCAGTACTTACAAATCTTTAATCTAGTTTATCGTGCAGATCCTGAAACAGTGATTCTGCGAAAAATAGGACTCTAATAAGATTAGTTATTGCCTCATATAAAGGTTATCTTCAAAGAGTACTTCTTTAAACCAGTATTGCTGGATTTTTCCCTCCAATCGACTTGCTGGTCGCGATCTCTGGCAGCATTTTAGTCCATTATTTCGGAATTGAATGAACTGTGCGTGAAAGGCACGCAAGGGATATTTGGTTATATCATTATTTCACCTGCAAGTGCAAGTCGGTTACGACTCAACTGAAACAACATGAAAATAGTACTCTTAGTTTTACTCACCCTTATTTCATTAATTTTATTTGCTCAAAAAATTTATCCGAAAATCCACATCAGCAACAGGTACGCACAGATGGAGAAAAATGGAAAAAGGGAAACGTGGATTACGCATGACGTAGTTGATGAAAAAGCATTTAGAATAAGTTTAACCCATCAACTGACTGGAAAGTATCACGCTAATCATATCGAAATGGTAACCGAATCAACCAGGCGAACCATTACCATAGTGGATAACCGCATGATGGATATGAATTTTAATTCTCCCAGGCAGTTTGTGAGGTGGATTAATCGTCACGGATATGAAACACGATACAGTGAGCGATCAGGGTCAAATATGAATTTTACTTTCAAAAAGATATTATAAGATTTCTCTAATGCTTGCTCTGTTGGCGTTACCAAAATTGACCGGCCCATTAAGATTCATACCAATGTTATCACCAAACTACAAAATGAGCCGTTGCGCAACAGTTTGTACATGGCTGCTCATATCAAAATAAAAAGACTGCTCCCACTTAGGAACAGTCTTTATTTATATGTTTTGATCTTAGAAAGACGCCTTTATGCCAACATACATAGCTCTACCTGGATTAAGAGGAAATGTGGTTGCAGCAGTTTGACTTCCCGCATTAGGAACCCAAACATTGGCATCCAAAATATTGTCTCCCTGAACAAACAGCGATGCTCCCAATTTAGTATTCCAGTTAAACATTTTAACCATGTTAACCGATCCGTAAAAGTTTAAGATATTATACTCGCCTGCATGGGGGTTAAGATTTTTTGCTGAAGTTGTCTGATATAAATCGCCAAGCTTGCCCTGATAAATGTCAAACAAGCTTAGTGTTAAACCTTTAGACCACTCATAGCTTAAGCCGGCTTTACTACCAAAACTAGCAATAGGTGTAGTGCTCGATACGTCTTTATCATTTACGTTTTGCTGATACAATGCCGAACCGGTAAAGAACAAGTTGTTGAGTATGTAGTATTTCCCCTCTACCTCAAGGCCTTCAAATTTTATTTTGGAAAGGTTGGTGTATACTAAATACGTTTGACCCGGAGCACTGGTATAATTGATAATGTTGTTCTGATCGGCTCTAAAGTAGTTTACTCCCACCTGGAATTTTGAACCCTGGTAATTTAATCCAAAGTCAATGGATGAAACTGTTTCTGGGTTAAGATTCGGATTACCTTTCAGGAAGGGGCTATTAACACCTACCTCATACAAACTTGGCGCTCTGTAGGCTTGACCATACAATGCCTTCACACTTAACTTTGGCGCTGGGTACCAGATAGCACCTACTCTCGGCAAAAGTTTAGCATCTTTGCCATCAACTTTATTAACCTGTAGGCCTCCGATTAATTTCAGGGTCTTCAGAAACCACTGATCTAATTGTGTGTACAATGCCAAAGCTCCTCGGTCAAGATTTGAGGTGGGAACACCCAAAACATTTGAATTCACTTGGTTGTAATTATAGAGAGCACCGGCAACCAGGCGCGATGAGTTGCTAAGTGTGATATGATTCGTCCATTCAGCCACACCATCAGTTGAGTGACGTGTTATGGAAGATCCGGAAGGGCTGGTCATAAATGTGCCGTACGTATATGTTGCATTGAAATCCATATCCCAATTCTTAGTAATACCTACTCCATAACCAAGATTTCCATACGTTTTAGAATACTTGTTTACTTCACCATTCAGAAGGGAGGTTACATTGTTAAAATGAGTAGCCTCATAATCAGTGCGCAAAAATGTAGCTCTCAATTTTTTATATTGGATATCAGCAAAGGCGGAAGTTGATTTGTCTTTCAAATCTACCTGGTAGCTATTGGGGTTTGTAGGATCAGCGGGGTTTGCGGTTTTGTAATTTATGTTATTAATCCCTTTATCCATGTATCGTCCACTGGCAACCACATTCACTTCTCCTACTTTGAACAGCGTCTGAGCATTTGTACCGAAAGCACCGTTTTGCCCAGGCAAGGCAGTAATTGAAGCACGATGCTCATCGGTAGTCTTAGTTACCAGATTGATAACTGCGCTAAATGCGTTTGAGCCATAGAGAACTGAGCCAGGGCCACGAATCACCTCAATGCGTTCGATAATATTGATGGGGAAGGCAGCTAATACATCGCCCATAATACTACCTTCAGCTACTTCGCGGATCGGCCTGCCGTTGATCAGGTACAAGATATGTCCTGAATTACTTTTTATCTGGTCACCGCGACTAGCTAGTCCATTAAGTTCTATGAAACTCGCTCTCGTGCCTATCATACCGGGCACACGTTCCAACACATCTCTTAGGGTTACACCACCAAAGCGTTCCAGTTCTTCCCTGGTTATTACAGAAATAGCACCTGCTGCATCTGTAATTTTTTCGGCGATTTTAGATCCTACAGTTACATCAATGTTCATGAGTTCTTCAAGCGAGAGATTGAACATACTATCGATCGCCAATTGTTTTTTTTGCGCATAGCCTGAATAACAGGCTTGCAAAAATAGATAAAGTACTAAAAGACTCTTTTTCATGGTATTCCGTTAATTATTGTTTAAAAATTTATTTATGTTATTACTACTTTTCTGCCAGTGCGATAAGAGAACTGGAAACTTTTAGGCCTCTTGATTTGGCGGCTTCTTCATTGATCTGAAATCGCAATTTGCCACCAACTGCTTTAAAACTGACACTAGCTCCTTTCTTGATAAGGTCTGCTTCTTCGGTAATAATCAGTATGGGCTGCCCGCCAAAACGATCGATGAGTCTGGTTGCTAAATGAGTGTTGTTTGAGGGTATGAAAATAATCTGACATGTCCCCAGTTCTGTCTCGTTTTTAGTATTAATAACACTAATCTCAACAGTCGCTGTTGATTTTGCTTTGGCCATTTTAGTCAAGTACTCTTCAGCGGAATCATTACTGACCACACCAATCTTCACAGCTTTATTTCCTGAAGGCCATTCCACATACTTTGTGAAACTGAAAATGTAGAGGGTCTGTAATGCGTAATCGTCTACCAAAGGCGAGTCAATTAACTTTGCCTGACCAGGGGAATAGCCTAAAAGTAAAATCATAAAAGAAACTACGGCACGAAATCTGTGTTTTTTCATTTTGCTTGTTTAAGTTTAAAAGTCAACTGTTCTTATTTTCGAAGCACAAATTTATTGAACCGTACAGCCTACCGGTAGATATTAGGTGAGGTGCGATATTTAGGCGGTCAGATGTTCTTTCGCCACGGTAAGCTCGACAACTTAACAAAGAGCAGCGAGTATTGAACCAAGCAATTGGGAACTCGCTATGAGATTATTGTAGTCAGCATTTTTACTACACTTCTATTTGTAAACGATAGTTTGAAATATCTAGTCGATACTGGGTGTTTAGGAATAGATTTTCTATTGCACTAATGATCAATTGCAAAATATTCAACGCGCGTGATTTAATTCACTTGAAAATCGAAGATTAAAACTGATTTTTGTTTTACCTAAGTCTCTGCGATCGTACCCAAAGCATTTGAAGGTTATCCCGCAGCTCTTCAGGAGGCTCAAATTTCCTGGCGCTGCATTTTGAAAGAAAGTGCTGGTTTACACCAAAGATTCAATATTACTTGTCTTGAACAAGGAGGCAGTAAGTTCGAGCGAGCGAACCTTTGCATTTATATCAAACACATGTGTGGTAATCATGATCTCGTTCACACCTGTATCTTTAGCAAATGATGTTAACTCGGTTGTCAACGTATCGGTGTTTCCAACAAAGGAGTAGTGGAACATCTGGTTTACCGCGGCACGTTCCTCAGCACTCCACAGCGTATCCATGTTGGCCGTAGGAGGTGCCAGCGGTTTTCTGTTATTGCGGATTAATCCAAGCACTAACTGATGGGCCGATGTGGCTAAGTACTGAGCGTGTTCATCTGTATCTGCCGCGATGACATTTACACAAGCCATAGTATAAGGTTCGTTAAGGAAAGTAGAGGGCTTGAACGATGAATGATAAATCTGAAGTGCGGGAAATAACTGGGCAGGAGCAAAGTGAGAGGCGAAAGCAAATGGCAGCCCGAGTTTGGCTGCAAGTTGTGCGCTGAATGTACTTGAACCAAGAAGCCACACCGGTACATTTGTTCCTACACCTGGTATGGCTCTTACCTTTCCTTGTTTGTCTGCAGGCCCGAGATACTGCAGCAGTTCAAGTACGTCGTTTGGAAACGCCTCCACATCGCTATGTAAATTTCTTCGTAAGGCATAGGCTGTTGCCTGATCCGTTCCGGGAGCCCGGCCAAGACCGAGGTCGATGCGGCCGGGATACAATGATTCAAGTGTACCAAATTGCTCAGCGATAATAAGTGGAGCATGGTTGGGCAACATGATACCGCCAGAACCTACCCGGATTGTTGATGTGCCTTGAGCGACATAACCGATGAGAAGAGCAGTAGCTGCTGAAGCAATGCTCTCCATATTATGGTGTTCTGCAAACCAGTAACGTTTGTAACCGAACTTCTCTGCATGCTGGGCAAAAGTGAGACTCCGTTTGAAAGCGTCTCCCGCCGATTGATCACCTTGAACAAGGTTGGCAAGATCGAGAAAGGATATGGGAATGGCTTTTAGATTTTTTTTCATAGAAGATCACAGATCACTTATGTCTATCGTCGAAATTTTGTATCCAACACAGTTCGATCAGAAGGAGTTCATTTTTTTACCAAGATCAGGAAATATACTGAAACAGATTAAAATGAAGTGGCCCGTCATCAATCCAAAAAATATATAACATATCCGAATATATTCGTAACACTTTTAGCTAGCGTCGAAATTAAGTTTATGACCTCATAGGGTATGGTTTTTTAGGAATTTGAAAAAGGGTTAGACCAGGCGGGTTCAACCCTTTTTTGTGAAAGAGCCAAATGAATATGTAGACAAAAGGATTAATTTGAATTTCCAGTACGAATCAATCATAAAATGGCCATTACCAACTCTACAAAAAAAATGTTAACACATGAAACCAAATTTAGTTTTCTATTTTTTGCCAGCCTTCTGCCTTATGGCTTGCAGCTTGAAAATTTATTCTGATTTTGATCACAACATTTCTATCAAGAAGTACAAAACGTTTGGGTGGACTGACCATGAGAAACTGGAGATAAAAAATAATCCACTTTATAATGAGCAAACGGAAAGCGTGATTCGGAGGGAAGTTGCTCTCCAGTTAAATAAGAAGGGGTATCAATTCTCTGAATCGCAACCTGACTTAAGAATGCATTACCACATTGTATTGGAAGGCTGGTCAATTACACCAGACCCATTTGGATATGAGTATGATTCCTATTGGTTAAACAGAGAAATACACCTGTATGAATATCGCGAAGGGACACTCATTGTTGATTTAGCGGATCCTAAAACTGACTTTTTGATATGGAGAGGTTGGGTGGTCAATTTCAAGAATCAAAGAAGGCCAGCTCAAATTGAGAAGCAAATAAAAAAGGCAATACCAAAAATTTTTGACGCATTTCCTTTACAGGAGAATCACTAGCTCGGTCAAGTCAACAAATAGCAGCCTCTTCTGGTGCGCGAGCCTTCTACTAAGAGATGGTGTAAATGAAAGTTTTTATCTTCGTTCAAACATTCGAAATAATTTTCAATCAAGTAAATGAACAGGACGAAGTCTATTTTCAGAGTAGTTTTATTTCTTGTGACAATTATGCCGCTTGTGGACTTAAATAGGAAGACCAACAACAAGGTCGGGTCAATTGCCGAATTTAAATTCAAAATGATTGAAAAACTCCGAACCGACTCGCTGGACTCGAAACATAAATTGGACCTATTGGTAGAGGAGACGACAAAGTTTATCGATGACTCATCGCACGTGAAAAAAGGAATTCATTACCTCATGGTGCTGCTTGGACTATGGGGTGTGATCGAACTGGTTTTCTTACTACTGGAGAGAAGGACTAATGTGCGATAAGAAATCAGAACTAGTAATTTATAAAGACGATCGTTTTTTTGTTTTGAATGGCCAGACCAGAGACAAAGAAAGCACGATTCCAAGGGCCGCGTACCCAATGCTGATCTTTCCCCATAAAAACAGAATGATGACAATTGTCGCTGCAGAAATTTCTATCAAATTATCGGCGATTTTGATTTTGCGTTTCATAAAAAGTCAGGTTGATTTTATTGTGAAGAAATACAGTTTTCAGAAATCAACCCATGATAAAAACCTGCCACGGTAATGATTTTTGTCATCTGTATCTTGTGGTTAGCTATACCTCGGGGAAAAATAAAAATCGTCCTATTGCGCCAATCATTTTCATCACAAAAATCATTGTTCAGACAATTTTAATCTTATTTTTGCCACTTATTTTTTAAACGACCTTTACGAATATTTTTTAGATGGAAAGAAACATTCAGCGCATCGCTACAGAACTGAAGTTAACCCAACACCAGGTGGAAGTGGTGATCAACCTTTTAGCAGAAGGCGCCACCATTCCTTTCATGGCACGGTACAGAAAAGAATTAACGGGCAGTTTGGATGAAGTGGCTTTGGCCGCAATTCGCGATCGCCATGAACAGTTGGCGGAATTGGATAGCAGAAAAGAAGCTATCTTAAAGTCAATCGAGAAGCAGGGATTCCTTACACCTGAGCTTTCGAAATTGATTGAAGAAGCTGAAACAATGGCAGAGCTGGAGGATATTTACCTACCCTACAAGCCTAAACGCAAAACCCGAGCGAGCATTGCTAAAGAAAAAGGACTGGAGCCATTGGCAACTTTGATCTTTGAACAAAATAAAATTGACCTTGAGGGCACTGCTTCAACTTTTATTAACAATGAATTGGGTGTGGCCAATTCCCAGGAAGCATTGGATGGCGCACGAGATATTATTGCGGAGTGGGTCAGTGAGAATCAGGAAGCACGCAAAAATATTCGTGAGTTATTCTGGCAAGACGGATTAATCCAGGCAACTGTAATTAAATCAAAAGCTGAGAGTGATGAAGCGCAGAAGTTCAAGGATTATTTTGATTGGAAAGAGCCGATTAAGAAAACTCCTTCTCATCGGCTGCTCGCCATGCGCAGAGCAGAGAAAGAGGGATTTATTTTGTTAGATATTTCACCAACAGAAGAGCTGGCAATTCAATCCCTTGAAAACCAGTTTGTAAAATCAACCTCGCCCTCATCCGAACAGGTGAAGATTGCTATTAAAGATTGTTACAAGCGCTTGTTAAAACCCACCCTCGAAAGTGAAGTGCGTGTTGAAACAAAAATGCAAGCCGACATTGAAGCGATAAAAGTCTTTGCAGCCAATCTTAAAAAGTTATTGTTGGCATCACCCCTTGGCCAAAAACGAGTACTCGCACTTGATCCTGGCTTTCGCAGCGGCATTAAAGTGGTATGTCTCGGTGCACAGGGTGAATTGCAATTTGATACGGTTATATATCCTTTAGAGCCGCAACGTGAAGCGGCTAAGTCTGCTACAATTGTTTTAGGACTTTGCGATCGTTTTAAAATCGAGGCCATTGCTATCGGCAATGGTACTGCCAGTCGTGAAACAGAATCATTTATTAAAAGTATTGGCTTGCCGAAGGAAATAATTGTAGTAATGGTAAACGAAAGTGGGGCTTCTGTTTATTCCGCTTCGGAAGTAGCACGTGAAGAATTTCCTGATCATGACATCACGGTGCGTGGTGCAGTCTCCATTGGTCGCAGGCTCACTGATCCATTGGCTGAATTGGTGAAGATTGATGCTAAGTCAATCGGAGTGGGGCAATACCAACATGATGTAGATCAAACTAAATTGAAAGCAGGGCTCGACGATGTGGTAATGAGTTGTGTAAACTCAGTGGGTGTGGAAGTAAACACGGCTAGTAAAGAGTTGCTATCCTACGTATCTGGTCTGGGCCCGCAATTGGCGAAGAACATTGTGGAGTACCGCAACCAACATGGTGCTTTTAAAACCAGGAATGAATTGATGAAAGTCGCTCGCCTGGGTGACAAAGCCTTTGAGCAGTGTGCAGGTTTCTTGCGTGTGCGTGATTCAAAAAATCCATTGGATGCCAGCGCGGTTCATCCCGAGCGTTATGAACTTGTCGAGAAGTTTGCTAAAGATTTAGATTGCTCTGTAAAAGATCTAATGACTAGTGCCGACCTCAGAAAGAAACTGGATCTAAAAAAATATGTTACTGAAACGGTAGGTTTACCGACTCTCACTGACATCCTATCTGAATTGGAAAAGCCGGGCCGCGATCCGCGCGAAAAGTTTGAGGTGTTTTCATTTGAAGAGGGCGTGAATGAAATTAAAGATCTGAAAGTGGGCATGGTGTTGCCGGGCATTGTCACCAATGTGACCAACTTTGGTGCGTTTGTGGATGTTGGTGTTCACCAGGATGGATTGGTACACATCAGTCATTTGTCGGATCGGTTTGTGAAAGACCCAAACCAAGTGGTGGCCGTACAGCAAAAAGTAAAAGTTACAGTGATGGAAGTGGATGTGCCACGCAAGCGTATTGCCTTGTCACTGAAGAGCGATCCATTTGGTGCAGGAACAAGTACAAAGGGGAAATCAGAAACCTATTCTACGAAACCAAAACAAGTGCAGAAGGGAGAGAGTATGGAAGACAAACTTGCGCAGTTGAAAAATAAGTTCAAAAGGTGATATGGAAGACGGTTGCCATAAACCTTTGGCTTTGACAACGGGTCTTTTTAAAACTAAAGACAATTGATGAAATAATTGTTTAATTGAGGAGCCATATTTATTACTTTACGTTGTGTCATAGTTACACATTCGTAATAAAACCTAAGCCTTATGAAATCACTATTCAGCTTGTTCTGCTTTCTTATAACCTCATTGTCCTATGGTCAACAATGGACAGTAAAGAAAAATGAAGCCTTCTTTATTGTTACCAATCCGAAAGGAACCCTTGGCTATTCCTTGTCTTCTGGACTAAAAATTTTGACCGTTGATGGTTTGGCATTCAAGGACCTGAATAAAAATGGAAGTCTCGATAAGTACGAAGACTCTGAGAAGCAAAAATGTTAGCGACTGCATTCTTGCTTTCATTTTTCATTCCAACTTTCTTTTATTCTTACTCCCAACCAAAGACACGGAATAGTAATAGCTGCTAGTGTAAATCCAAACCATAATGGGGCTTTTTCTGCAAATGACGGACTGCTTACCGCCATTACAGTTATTAGAGTTATGATGATTCCAAGTATAATTGCATGAAGCATAGGTTTATTGATCGCTAATTTTGCCACTAAAAATCCTGCAAAAATTGTATAAACACCACGATAGAACAACACCAACAAGATTGCCCATTTTTCAAATAATCCCTTTTGCGGATTTGGCAACACGCCAATAGATTCCAATAAGTAATCAGTTAGCATTGACAATAATGTGATAACTACAAAAGCCAGTAGTATAACACCGATACTTTTGAAAATACCCTTATTCATGGTTCGTTTATATTAAATTGTTTCTTGATTCATAGTGAGTACAGGTTACTTTCTAAACGCGCTAAAAACGTAATCCGGTTTCTGCGCATGACAGTTGGCGCATTGGATCTGAATAATGGAGGTAAGGTTTCGTTCTGTATGACTATCTTTTTCAAATTCCTCAAAGCCCCACCCACCAGTAGTGGTATATTTTAAACTATCTTTAACCATTACATCCAGGTGTTTCCGGTCTGTCTCATCAAAATTACCATTGGTCTCTTTGTAGTTAATTACATCAAAAATCAAAATGGAACCTTGGGGAAATTTACCTGATCGATATCCTTGCATTGCTTTATTATTTGCATAGATATGGTGGAAGCCTCCTGAGAACTTGAATCCTGGATTATTCGGCCCTATAAATCCTGTTTTAATGTGCGTCCAATTACGATAGCCATCCGGGTAGGAGATCTCATCGTTATCAGATTTGGTTTTAGATGATTGGAATGCAGAAGCTGCAAGAAAAACAGCTATGAGAATTACTGAAATGAAATGCAATTTTTTCATAATGGCTCTTTTAAGTTTTTATTTTATAAATATTTTAACCACCAACTTTTGCAGGTTGATTTATATATACCAAACCACAAGCAAGGTTTATATAAGCTGGCAACTACTCCAATCCAAATAACATAAACAGTTCCAAGTGGCAACCCGCTTTCACTATTTTTTGGACGACCAAATGAGCCGAACGCGAAATCAAGCTCATCCCAATGAAAGCCCTGTAAAAGCATTATCACAAGCATAATCACGTGGACCAAGAAGAAATGAACTACAAAATAGAACAAGGGAACTTTTCCATAGACTAATAAAATATTCATGCCCCAACCTTTTGCGCTCTCGGCATAAGCAAGTATCAAGAAAAATAATCCCAGGGTGAGTAAACAAAACACGAATGATGGAGGATACTTTGTTACGTTCACGAAGGAAAGAAATGTATAGACATTATTTTTTTGAACGGTCCAGGGAAAAGAGTCGCCATAAATATTTATGAATCGAACAATTATAAAAAGTAACAAGGCATATAAGCCAATTTTTGTGAAGATTTTTTTTCTGGCTTCTTCATTTAACTCGAATAATGTTCCTGATGCAAAACCAACCAACATTATGCCCAACCAGGGGATAGGGGGGTATCCTATAATAAATATTTTGCCGGAAACCGAGAAAGCTCCTGGTGAAAAGAAAGGCATCAATATTGTTTTAAAGACTGATGTTTCTTCCAGAGGAATTAATGGAGCCAGGTTATGAAGGCTAATAATTGCCAACCCAATAATCGCCATAACTCTTGGAGAAAGATTGAGAAGCAGACTGAGAATAATAAATCCAAAACCAATGGTTGCAATTACTTCAAAGAGGAAGGTGCGAAAACTAATATCAAAAAATAAGGCAAAGTTGATAACGGTAACCTCAAGTAATATTAAATAGATGCCTCTTTTCAGTAAAAAATTTTTACTCGTGACGATACCATCTTTTTTAACCGTTAAGTAAACTGAAGTGCCTGCAAGGAATACAAAAATGGGAGCACACAAATAGGTAATCCACCTGGTAAAAAATAAAATTGTACTGGTAGTTTGTAAATTGGTAGGGTCTTGAGTCACTGAGTTAATATGAATCATTTCACGCACATGGTCTAGTGCCATTACAATCATGGCAAAGCCTCTAACAAAATCTATACTGTTGATTCTTTTCATATTCTTTTTTCCTGCAATTCGTAAGGGGTTTTTGATTTCAGTTGTATGTCACTTACTATCAATTATGATATTCACTAAATACCATATTTAATTTTTTCTTATGACAATTAGTGCATTGAATTCTGGTTGCCGGTGTAAGCAATCGGATGGTCTTGCTACTTTTATCAACTGTTTCAAATCGCCAGCCTCCAAAATCTTCGTATTTAGTGGTATCACGTACCATTACATCAACATGCACCCTAGCCTTCTCGCGTGGTTGAGCTGTCTTCATTCGCAGAAATTACATTAGAGACGATTATTGAACCATTTGAGAAATGTCCGCTTTTATACCCTGTGATAGCTTTCTCATTGGCGTATACACGGTTGAAACCGCCAATAAATTTAAAAACTGGATTTTTAGGTCTTACAACGTATGTCCAATTTCGATAACCCTCCGGAAAAGGAATTTCGTCTTGAGTATTTATTCGTGAATCATTAAATGAAGAACAAAAAATGCAGGTTGTTACCGTTGGGACTACTACGACTATAATTTTTTTCATAATTCGTTTAAGGCTTTGATTTTAAATTTGATGTTTGATAAAATTTATTGGCACTGATGGCAATGGGTATGCCTAACACTAATCCTAAAATTATCCAGCCCACAATAGCTTTTTGAAAAACAAAAGGATTTCTAGGAAGCCTTGTTAACGGCAAAACAAGAAAGCTCATAAAACACGATGCGAAAATGCCATAGAGCAATCCGATCAAATACTTATTCGCTCTTAATAATTTGAATCTGGGGTAACTGATAAAAAATAACAAAGTGAAACTGAAGGCAATAAAATAATGAAAGCACAAGCCCAGCAAACCTACCCAAAAGCCTCCTTTCATTGAATTCTCCAGCCCTAAGGCGCCACCTGCGATGTACTGCAGCATTTTACCTGCAAATTTGCCTGTTATAACAAACTGATGCACATAAGCAGCAGTAATGTCGGTAGTGCCTACCAACAACCATGTAAGTAGAACAGTTTTCCAAAATGGTTTCATCCAAACACAGTCAATAGAATTTCAATATTTACCGTTAATTATCTGGTAAATTTCGCCCTGCATTAGCAAAAACCTTTACCAAAACTTGATCAAAGTTTGTTTAAATCTTATTTAAAATGGAAAATGAAGACAAGATTTAAGCATTGCTGCCCTAATTTTGTGTAATGATCCAATAATTCTTAATAATGACTGAACAGGAATTAGTAAAACGCTGTGTACAGGATGTTTGCCAAATAAATGGTTTTAATGATTTGCGGTCAATGACTCACAGAGATTTTGAAACCATTAGTAACCAAATTGAAAACAGTACGGGCATTTTAATAAGCGTATCTACAGTAAAAAGGCTTTTAAATGGTGAATTCAGTCGAATGCCACAGACAGCTACTTTGAACGCTATTTCAATTTATTTGGGATTTAAAAACTGGCAGGAATTCAGGAGTTCTGTAAATAATAATGTTACGGTACCGATTAATACGATTGACACAAATCAAGTTGCAGCAGCTAATAAAAAAAACAGATTCTATCGATTATCCAAACTGAAATGGACTAGCGCTTTTTTCATTATCGCTTTTATAGCTTTTTTTGGTTTTATAAAAATCTCTTTCAAGCCATCTTTAAATTTTGCAAAGGCACAGTTCAGTATGATGAAAACCACGGAAAACGCTGTACCCAATACTGTAATATTTAAATATGATGTTGACGATGTAAATGCGGACAGTTTTTTTATTCAGCAAAGCTGGGATAAAAGAAGACGGGTGAAAATAGAAAAACATAAATACACACTTACCGATATTTATTATGAGCCCGGCTATTTTAAAGCAAAACTTATTGCAAATGATTCTATAATAAAAACAGTTGATGTAAGTATACCTACGGACAAATGGTTCTTACTGGCAAAAAATGCCAACCCTAATAGCATTCCTAATTATATCAAGGATAGCTCGGCATTTAAAAACGGGTTCCTGGGATTGGACACAAATGATTTAATCAAAAATCAAATTAAAATAGATGATAACGAAACGTTTGTTTATGAATATTTTCCTGGCAAAATGAATGTGAATAGTGACAATTTTATTTTTAAAACGAGGGTGAGGAGGAAAGAAATAAGAAACAGTAATTGCCCCTACATACTTTTTGAAGTCTTCTGCCAAAATTATTTTATGTATTTTAAAAGTATGCCTAAAGGGTGTGCAAGTGAAACAGAAGCCCAATTCGGCGACTATACATTAAATGGAAAACGAAATGACTTGTCTGCTTTGTGCTATGATGTAAATAAGTGGGCTGACATAGAAATGAGAGTAAAAAATAAAGTAGCAACGGTATTTATAAATAGCATCCAAGTATTTTCCGCACCTTATAATAGTTCTTCGGGATTAATAGCAGGATTAGGATTTATTAGCAATGGGCTTTGTGAAGTAGACAATGTTGAACTGAAGGGACTTGATGGAAAAATTGTTTTTGAAAGTGAGTTTTAATAGAGTAGAATTTTCGATTACCATGCTCGTGTTCTAATTAAATCAAGCACGGCTCTTCGCTCTCGATTAAAAAAAAAAGAATCAAGCAGGACATTACCTCAGCAATGCCCCAATTTGGTCGAGTGCCACCCGGTCGTAGTAAGGTAGATTGTCTACAGAGAGATTGGCAGTTGATGAAATGGTTCTTTAAGTCAAATTAAGTTAATTGCAATTGCCAAGTGCGAAGACTTATATCTTTCATACTTTTTGCCTTGACATAAAAGTACTCAAAAAGTCAAGGCAAAGAAATGCTCCTCACACACTTGCCATCCCACGCCCGCTTTTTTGTCCTTCTCGAGCACCATTCTGTAAATTAGTTGTGAAATTGCAGGGCTGACGCACGAACAGCGCGGTCCACTCGGGCATGTGCAACTGCAAGGCGGCCCGCCGTGGGTAGAGGGGCAGTGTTCGTGCTTTTTGTGTCAAGTGGGCAGAAGTTTTTCACTTCCAACCCGGTGAAGTAACTTGAGTATGGAAGCGTTGCCCAAAGCCGTTTTTTGTCATGGTGCTTAGAAGCCCGTTATCAAGTCTGGTGTTGTTCTTTAATGTCAACCCTTTTGGTGGTGGTTTATACCAACCCCGTTTAAGAGCTTATACTATTTAAGAACAGGCAGCGCTTCTTTTATATTTTATTCACTTAAACGTCTGGAGTATGAAAGAGAAAAAAGCATTTCCCATTATTCATCCCAATGCAGCTGGAATAGATATTTCCAGTAAAGAGCATTACGTAGCAGTTGATCCCAATGTAAATGACCAACCAATTAAAGCCTTTGGGTCATATACTACTGATCTGGAAGCGATGGTAGTTTGGTTAAGAGAATGCAAGGTTGATACCATTGCCATGGAAGCTACCGGTATTTGTTGGATCAGTCTGTTTTTGAAATTAGAAGAAGCCGGATTTGAAGTTATTCTTGTCAACGCCAAGCACGTAAAAAATGTAAGAGGCAAGAAGACCGATATGAGCGATGCAGAGTGGATAAGACAACTTCATAGCTGTGGCCTGTTAAGCGCAAGCTTTCAACCAGATAGTTTCACAAGGACATTGAGAACGTATATGCGTCATCGAAAGAATTTAATCGAGATGTCAGCCACTCATATTCGTATGATGCACAAGGCGCTCGAACAAATGAATATCAAACTTCAACATGTCATTGCTGGCTAGAACACTTGGTCTCCAACTCTCTCCTCGAATTGTTACTTAAGAGACAAAAAAGAACTAGAAAGAAGTAAGGGAACATGCTATTGATATCAACCAAAGCAGTTGCATAAATTCCAAAAAAATGCCGTTTGGTCGAGAATTCTCACGGACCAATCTAATTATGATGGCGGAGACATATTTATTACTTTATATTGTGTCATAGTTACACATTCGTAGTAAAACCTAAGCCTTATGAAATCACTATTCAGCTTGTTCAGCTTTCTTATAACTTTATTGTCCTATGGTCAACAATGGACAGTAAAGAGAAATGAAGCCTTCTTTATTGTTACCAATCCGAAAGGGCAAACCCTTGGCTATTCCTTGTCGTCTGGACTAAAAATTTTAACCGTTGATGGTTTGGCATTCAAGGACCTGAATAAAAATGGAAGCCTCGATAAGTACGAAGACTGGCGCTTGCCTGTGGATGAACGAGCAAAGGATCTTGCATCCAAAATGTCGATTGAACAAATTGCTGGATTGATGTTGTACAGTGGGCATCAATCTATTCCTGCACGACCACGAGGATTTGGAAATGGAACCTATAATGGTAAACCAATTACAGAAAGTGGCGCGCTTACTTCCGATCTCTCCGATCAGCAAAAGAAATTTTTAACAGACGACAATCTTCGCCATGTATTGATCACAACGATCGAGAGCCCGGAAGTAGCAGCGAGATGGAATAATAATATGCAAGCGTTGGTGGAAGGCCTCGGACTTGGAATCCCGGCCAACACCAGTTCAGACCCACGTCACGGTGCAATTGCTAACACAGAATACAATTTAGGTAGTGGTGGAAAAATTTCGATGTGGCCTGAGTCGCTTGGACTTGCTGCTACTTTCGATCCCTCACTGGTTCAAAAATTCGGGGAGATCGCAAGTAAAGAATATCGTGCTCTTGGAATTGCAACGGCGCTCTCACCTCAGATCGATTTAGGAACAGAACCGCGGTGGAATAGAATCAACGGTACTTTTGGAGAAGACCCGAATCTATCTGCCGATATGGCCCGAGCTTATGTTGATGGATTTCAAACTTCCAGCGGGAACGAAGAAATAAAAGATGGCTGGGGCTTCCATAGTGTCAATGCAATGGTGAAGCACTGGCCGAGCGGCGGACCTGAAGAGGGAGGGAGAGACGGACATTTTGCTTACGGAAAATTTGCAGTCTATCCTGGCAACAATTTCAACACCCAGATGATTCCTTTTTTAAAAGGTGCATTCAACTTATCAGGGAAAACAAAATCAGCAGCTGCGGTGATGCCATATTACACCATCTCCTATGATCAGGATAAAACTAACAATGAGAATGTTGGAAATGGTTTTTCAAAATATATCATCACTGATTTATTAAGAAAGAAATATGGATACGATGGTGTGGTGTGCACGGATTGGTTGATTACAGGGAATGAAGGAAAGACTCCGGATGTTTTCGCTGGTAAATCATGGGGGACGGAACAGCTCACCATTGCTGAGCGTCACTATAAAGTAATCATGGCCGGTGTAGATCAGTTTGGTGGTAACAATCTCGCCGGGCCTGTGTTGGAGGCGTATCAAATGGGGGTGAAAGAACACGGTGAGAGTTTTATGAGAAAACGTTTTGAAGAATCGGCGGTGCGACTATTGAAAAATATTTTTCGAGTAGGGCTTTTTGAAAATCCATATTTAGATATTCCTACCTCAAAGAGTATTGTGGGCAATCCTGAATTCATGACAGCGGGCTATCAGGCACAGCTGAAGTCAGTGATACTTTTAAAAAATAAGGCAAAGATTCTTCCTTTAAAGAAAAATATAACTGTGTACATCCCTAAACGAGTCTATCCCGCAGGACGCGATTGGTTTGGAGTTGTAACACCCGAACGTATTGATTATCCCGTTAGCCTGGATATTGTGAAAAAGTATTTCAATGTTACAGAAGATCCATCAAAAGCGGATGTTGCCATTGTGGTTGTTAAAAGCCCGGATGGCGGAGTTGGCTATAGTAAAGAAGATCGTGAGAAAGGTGGAAATGGGTACGTTCCCATTTCACTTCAATATGGTCCGTATACGGCATCAACAGCGAGAGAGAAAAGTATTGCAGCAGGAGATCCTGTAGTTGATCCGACCATTACGAATCGATCGTATAAAAGAAAAGAGATGACCGCTTCCAACGTGACAGACCTTAAATCAATATTGGATACAAAAGCAGCAATGAATGGAAAGCCAGTGGTGGTAGTTGTTCAAGGTAACAAGCCAATGGTCTTTTCTGAATTTGAGAAACAAGTGGATGGAATTTTGTATGGCTTTGGAGTAATGGATCAAGCTGTGATGGATATACTATCTGGCAATGCCCAGCCTTCTGCATTATTGCCCGTTCAAATGCCGGCCAACATGGAAACGGTGGAACAACAGTTTGAAGATGTTCCGCACGACATGAAAGTGTATGTGGATAGTGAAGGTAAGGCTTACGATTTTGCTTTTGGACTGAACTGGAAAGGCGTGATCAGTGATAAGCGCGTAGCTACGTATAAAAAGAAACCAAAATCTTAAAACCTGTTTTAGTTGAGAGAAAAAGGTCTCAGTTCCTTGGGGCCTTTACTTTTGATTAGGCATTCTCATATTGTTCCTGCACCACTTTAACAGCAACGGGTAATTCAGCTTCCAAATTTTTCCATCTGCATTCAAGAGAAACTCTTCCCTTATAGTTTATTTTTTTCAACGCGTTGAAGTAAGGTTTGAAGTCATCGCCAATTACACCAGGGGCAGTGCGCTCTTGTTTTTCTGCAATGTGACAATGGACCAAATGCTCTTTATGGCGAACGAGTTCGCTGGCCGGATCATTTTCCTTCAGCGCGTGGTAGATATCGCACATCAATTTAAGATTTGGATGACGGACTGCTTCTACAATCGCAGCGGACTCTTCTAATTTGTTAATAAAATTCGTTTCTGATTGATTAAGGTTTTCAATGGCCACTGTGATGTTGTGCGTTGCAGCAAGAGGGGCAAGCATTTTGCAAAGAGCAATGAATTGTTCTTTCGCTTTTGTCCGATCAAATCCATCCGGGATAGTACGAGAGCCACTGCTGCCAAACACAATTATCTTAGCACCTACAATTTCTGCACGCTGAAAGGCAACTGAAGCATACTTTACAATTCCCTCATGATTGGCCTGATCGCCCACTGACTTTAATTCTTTGGGAAGAAAAACATTAAAGCACTCCACGGGCAAAGGTTGAGTGGCGGTAAGCGTATCAAATTGATTCTTAAACGCAGCGTCAGGTTTATCGGGCATCAATAAGTTGGCAACACCCGATTCGATGTAGGAGCAACCCGCTTTCTTTGCCAATGCGGCATTGTTCCAATTTCCGCACAATCCGATGGTTAACGTCTTCTTAGTTTTCGAATCATCAAAAGAAAAAGAAGGAAACGAAGCAGCGGCAAGAGAGAGGCTGGTGACTTTTAAGAATTTCTTACGGGTTATGGGTTGATGCATTGTTGCCAATATAAGTATATCATAGAAAAGGCCTCAACTGTAGAGGCCTTTTGAGTTCAGTAATTGTAATTACTCTTACTTCTTTTTCTTAGCTGCTTTCTTGGCAACTTTTTTAACTGCCTTCTTTGCCGACTTCTTCACTACTTTCTTAGCTGAAGATTTTTTAACAACTTTTTTCTTGGCAGCAGGCTTGGCCTTTTTCGCTGCTGCTTTTTTTGCAGATGTTTTCTTTGCAGCAGGTTTAGCAACACCATTTGATTTAGCCGCAGCTTTTGGTTTGCCCATAGCATTCAACGCACTTCCAGCTTTAAACCAATCAATCTGGTTTTTGTTGTAGGTATGGTTCACCAAAATCTTTTCAATCTTGCCGTCACTGTGATGAATTACTACCGTCAATTGTTTCTCAGGCGCGAAAGTCATCAAACCCGTGATATCAAAAATATCGTCTTCACGAATTTTATCGTAGTCGGCCTTGTCGGCAAACGTTAAGGCCAACATGCCCTGCTTCTTCAGATTGGTTTCATGAATGCGGGCAAATGATTTTACAAGGATCGCGCGAACACCGAGATGACGTGGCTCCATAGCCGCATGCTCCCGTGAAGAACCTTCTCCATAGTTTTCGTCACCGACTACAATCGAGCCGATACCAGATGCTTTGTAAGCGCGTTGCACCGCTGGTACTTCATCATAATGTCCGGAGAGGCCGTTGCGTACACTGTTAATCTTTTCGTTATAGAAGTTGGTCGCACCAATCAATAAGTTGTTAGAGATATTATCGAGGTGACCACGATACTTCAGCCACTTGCCAGCCATGGAAATATGGTCGGTAGTACACTTGCCTTTCGCTTTGATCAGGAGTCTTAAACGTGTTAAGTCTTTTCCTTCCCAAGCTTTGAAGGGTTCAAGTAATTGCAAACGATCTGAACCTGAATCCACTTTCACTTCAACTTTGCTTCCGTCTTTTGCCGGAGCAACATAACCAGGATCTTTCACATCAAAACCTTTTTTAGGCAACTCGTCTCCGGTAGGAGGTGAGAGTTTTACTTGTTGACCTTGTTCGTTGGTCAACGAATCCGTCATCGGATTAAAACTTAAATCTCCGGCAATAGCAATCGCTGTTGTTATTTCTGGTGAGGCAACGAAAGCGTACGTGTTTGGATTGCCGTCATTGCGTGATTGGAAATTTCTGTTGAAGGAGTGAATGATTGTGTTTTTCTCTTTACGGTCAGCACCAACACGGTTCCACATACCTATGCAAGGTCCGCACGCATTGGCAAATACTTTTGCTCCGATCTTGTTGAACGTATCGATGAACCCATCGCGCTCAATAGTGTAGCGCACTTGTTCTGATCCTGGAGTGATCGTGAACATCGCTTTGGTCTTCAATCCTTTATCGGACACCTGTTTAGCCAAACTTGCAGCGCGCGAAATATCTTCGTAAGACGAGTTTGTACATGAACCAATCAAACCCACCTCAACTTTTAAAGGCCAGCCGTTTTTCTCAGCTGCTTCTTTCATTTTAGAAATTGGTGTTGCGAGATCTGGAGTAAACGGACCGTTGATGTATGGCTCTAACGTTGAAAGATTGATTTCAATTACCTGATCAAAATATTTCTCAGGGTTTTGATAAACCTCTGGATCGGCCGTTAAATGTTCTTTGATCTTATTAGCAAGCTTAGAAACTTCAGCACGACCAGTTGCGTTCAGATATCTTTCCATCGAACTATCGTAACCAAATGTTGATGTGGTTGCGCCAATCTCTGCACCCATATTACAGATTGTGCCTTTACCTGTACAGCTCATCGAAGTAGCACCTTCTCCAAAATATTCTACTATAGCACCGGTTCCACCTTTTACAGTAAGGATACCGGCTACTTTCAAAATAACATCTTTGGCGGCAGTCCAGCCATTTAATTTTCCAGTCAACTTAACTCCAATCAATTTTGGAAACTTCAGTTCCCATGCCATACCGCTCATTACATCCACGGCATCAGCGCCACCAACTCCAATGGCGACCATGCCCAGACCTCCGGCATTCACCGTGTGTGAATCAGTACCGATCATCATTCCACCAGGGAAGGCATAATTTTCTAATACTACTTGGTGAATAATTCCTGCACCTGGTTTCCAAAATCCAAGACCGTATTTTGTTGAAACGGAAGAGAGGAAATCAAAAACTTCTTTACTCTCCCCATTCGCAATTTGCAAATCATCTTTTGCTCCAACCTTGGCAACAATCAAGTGATCGCAGTGCACCGTTGATGGAACAGCTACCTTAGCGCGACCCGCTGACATGAATTGCAAAAGAGCCATTTGCGCTGTTGCATCCTGCATAGCCACGCGATCAGGAGCAAAATCAACATACGATTTTCCGCGACCGAAATTCTCCAATTTCTGGTCCGCGTGAAGATGGGCGTATAATATTTTTTCAGAAAGAGTGAGTGGCTTATTGACCACTTTTCTTGCCTTCGCTATGCGACCTGGCAGGGCTGCATAGTGCTTTTTGATCATGTCTAAATCGAATACCATATTGTTTGTGTGATAGTTAAAATGCTAAACTAGTAATTTATATTAGGATTTGCAGGATTTTCAGGATGGACGGCATTCTACCCTGATTTATAACAAGTTATGGGATTTATGAGAAGGGATAGTTGGCTTGAAAAACCTGGATTTGCCTTTTAAAACGTACGTGCTTTAGGTCTTTTAACCATGCCTCATTTGAGAGTTCATGTCGATGATCTCTTTCAAGCTGGTCAATGCATTCTTTTCAGATTCTTCGACTTTACCATCGGCATTGACAATGTCATACATGTCGGCATAGACTTTATATTTCTGCGCGAATGTTACTTTGTCAAAATGCTTAAACGATTCTTTGATTACATCCATTGTCATAACCTGATCCAGAGCGCGATATTCTGTTAGGGCCAACTGAAGTTTCTTTTTTAAGTCACTTTCATCCGGAAATAACTTTGTCATTTTGCTGAGGATCACCTGTTCTTCGCTTGAATGAATAGAACCATCCGATATAGCCATGTGGATGTATAAGAAAAGTATAAAATCCTGAAATTGACTATGGAGAACCATGATAAATTTGGCGTTTGTGTCTAACCAAAGTTAAATAAAAAAGGCTCTGTGTTTCCACAAAGCCTTTCTATAAATTATTAAGGAACGATTACATCATTCCGCCCATGCCACCACCGGGAGGCATAGATGGTGCTTCTTTCTCTTCAGCGATTTCGCTCACCACAGCTTCTGTAGTTAACAGAAGTCCTGCGATCGAAGCAGCATTCTCCAAAGCAAGGCGAGCTACTTTCGTAGGATCGATGATACCTGCTGCAAAGAATTCTTCGTATTTATTTTCGCTAGCATTATAACCGAAGTCTTTCTTGCCATCTTTTACTTTGTTGACAACAACAGAACCTTCCTGGCCCGCATTCTCAGCAATTGTGCGAAGAGGTGACTCCAACGCAAGGCGAATGATGTTAACACCAGTTGCCTGGTCTTCGTTGTCAGTCTTGATATCTTTCAATGCTTCGATAGCGCGGATGTAAGCCACACCACCACCAGGGATGATACCCTCTTGAACAGCAGCGCGGGTTGCATGCAACGCATCGTCAACACGGTCTTTCTTTTCTTTCATTTCAACTTCAGTAGCAGCACCGATATAAAGGATAGCTACACCACCTGAAATTTTAGCAAGACGCTCTTGTAATTTTTCTTTGTCGTAATCAGAAGTAGTGGTTTCAATTTGTGCCTTGATCTGGTTAACACGACCAGTGATCTCAGCTTTCTTGCCAGCACCATTTACGATAGTAGTATTGTCTTTGTCGATGTTGATTTTCTCAGCTTTGCCAAGATATTCCAACTTCGCGTCTTCCAGTTTCATACCGGTCTCTTCCGAGATCACTTTACCACCAGTCAGGATGGCGATGTCTTCCAACATGGCTTTTCTGCGATCGCCAAAGCCAGGAGCTTTAACAGCAGCAACACGGAGTGCGCCACGGATTTTATTCACTACTAACGTTGCCAGTGCTTCGCCTTCAATTTCTTCAGCGATGATCAACAAAGGTTTGCCAGTTTGAACAGATGCTTCAAGGATTGGAAGCAATTCTTTCATTGAAGAGATTTTCTTATCGTAGATCAGGATATAAGGATTATCCAAATCAGCTTCCATCTTCTCAGTATTTGTAACAAAGTAAGGAGAGAGGTAACCGCGATCGAATTGCATACCTTCTACGGTCTTCACTTCAGTCTCAGTTCCTTTTGCTTCTTCCACCGTGATCACACCGTCTTTACCAACTTTATCCATCGCTGTGGCAATCATCTTACCGATTTCCACATCGTTGTTAGAAGAGATAGTAGCTACCTGAGTAATCTCTTGTGAGCCTTTAATGTTTTTGGATTGTTTCTTTAGGTTTTCAACCACTGCATGAACTGCTTTTTCGATTCCGCGCTTTAGGTCCATTGGGTTGGCACCAGCTGCTACGTTTTTAATACCGTGTCCATAGATCGATTGAGCAAGCACGGTTGCAGTAGTAGTGCCGTCACCGGCTGCATCAGCAGTCTTAGAAGCAACTTCTTTCACGAGCTGTGCGCCCATGTTTTCAATTGCATCTTTCAATTCAATGTCTTTAGCTACGGATACACCGTCTTTAGTAACGGTAGGAGCACCAAATTTTTTGTCGAGGATAACGTTACGACCTTTTGGTCCGAGGGTAACTTTTACTGCATTTGCTAATTTATCAACGCCACGTTTAATTCTGTCGCGGGCATTGGTATCAAATGTTATTTCTTTTGCCATGGTATATTTAAATTAGAGTTTGTTAAAAATTAAACTGTTCCGAAAATATCGGAATTACGCATGATCAAGTATTCCTTGCCATCGATGGTGATCTCCGTGCCTGAATATTTTCCATAAAGGATTTGGTCGCCTACTTTCACTGTCACGGGTTTGTCTTTCAAACCATCACCTATTGCGATTACTTTGCCTTGTTGAGGCTTTTCTTTTGCTGTATCGGGGATGAAAAGGCCGCTTGCAGTCTTGGTTTCGGCTGCGGCAGCTTCTACAAGCACCCGGTCTTCATTGGGTTTAAAGTTGATTTTTGCCATAATAATTAATTGTGATTTGGTTAAACAAATTTGTAGTTCGGCTTCTGCGATTATAGTGCCACTATAGATTTTTCGCCAATTCATGCAAATTTTTGCAGGAATGGGCTGCAAATATGCGGAAAAATGTCAGACTGATAGGGTAGATTTCGAAAGAATTTGGCAGTTTGACAGAGTTTTTAAGACAGACTGAAACCACTTAAATGAATTAAACTATGAATTCGAGAAGAGATTTTTTAACAAAAGCGCTTGCACTTGGTACAATGGCAGGTATCCAGACGTCCGGGTTAGCGAAAGAATTGGAGCCGAATGCCAGCATTCCCTCATTAAAAGGCAGAAAAGTATTATTCACTTATGGCGGATGGGATGGACATGAGCCGCAGAAGTTCGCTGATTTTATAACCTCGTGGTTGAAAAGCGAGGGTGCCGAGGTGCAGATTTTTAATACGCTTGAACCTTATGCCGACAAAACGTTAATGGACTCCATCGACTTGGTCATCCAGATTTTTACGATGTCGACAATAACCAAAGAGCAGGAGGCTGGACTCTTGGCCGCGATTGAGAAAAATGGCACGGGCATGGCAGGTTGGCATGGAGGGATGTGCGATTCCTTCCGGCAGAATGAAGCCTATCGCTACATGACTGGCGGTTCATGGGTGGCGCATCCCGGTGGCTATGTTGATTATGAAGTAAAGATTGTTGACCACAAGGACGAAGTCACTAGCGGACTTAAAGACTTTTCGATGAAGAGTGAGCAATACTATATGCATGTTGATCCGAATGTGAAAGTACTGGCGACAACACGCTTCAATGGAAATATTAATAGTTGGATTGATGGTTGTGTGATGCCAGTAACGTGGAAGAAAATGCATGGAAAGGGAAGGATATTTTATACTTCCGTTGGTCACAACCTAGCGCACATTATTGATAAGCCAGATGCGATGGAGATGTTGAAGCGCGGCATTCGCTGGGCGAGTGCCAGCAAATATGAACCGGCAGAGAAATGGTTGAGCCCGATTTATGCGCGCTTGAAATAATTTATTTCCAATACAATTCTTTTTGTTGAGGTTGAGTAATGATGTGAGAACTATGGGCAGCTTAGTTTTGTTGTAATCACCAACAATATTTTCTATGTCAAAGCTCTTTGAATCTCTCACTATTAAGTCATTAACATTTAAAAATCGCATGGTGGTTTCACCGATGTGTCAGTACTCGTCAGTAGATGGCTTTGCCAACGATTGGCATCTTGTCCATTTAGGAAGCCGCGCAGTAGGTGGTGCTGCGCTCATTATTCAAGAAGCAACTGCTGTTTCTCCGGAAGGTCGCATTACTCCAGATGATCTAGGAATTTGGAAGGACGAGCATATTACTCGCTTAAAAAATATTGCTTCATTTGTTCATGCGCAAGGAAGCTTGATGGGAATTCAGTTGGCACATGCAGGAAGAAAAGCGAGTCACGCTATTCCGTGGAAAGGTGGTAAATTATTACAGGTAAGTGAAGGTGGTTGGCAAAATGTGGCACCCTCTTCCATTCCTTTTTCAGAAGGAACTATAGCTCCTCACGCGTTGACATATGAGGAGATCAATAAAATCATTGATGACTTTAAACAAGCTGCACTCCGTGCTGTGAAAGTAGGATATGATGTAATTGAGATTCATTCTGCTCATGGCTATCTCATTCATGAGTTTCTTTCGCCACTCACCAACCAACGTAATGATAAGTATGGAGGCCCCTTTGAAAATCGCTCACGTTTCTTGTTGCAAATAATAGAGAACGTAAAAGAAGTTTGGCCTGAAAGCAAACCTTTGTTTGTGCGCATTTCTGCATCCGACTGGGCGGATGGCGGTTGGTCAATTGACGACTCTGTGAAACTCGCGATCGAATTGAAACAAAATGGAGTTGACCTCATCGACTGCTCTTCAGGTGGAGCTGTACGACATCAGAAAATTTCAATCGGTCCTGGCTACCAGGTGCCTTTTGCCGAGCGCATAAAAGCAGAAGCAAAGATTCTTACAGGTGCAGTAGGAATGATTGACAATACTAAACAAGTTGAAGAAATTTTAACTTCAGGCAAAGCTGATTTGATTTTAATGGCGCGTGAATTTCTTCGCAACCCTTATTTCCCTTTGCATGCAGCCAAGCAGTTGGGCGAAGAAATTACCTGGCCGATTCAATATGAAAGAGCGAAGTGAAGCAGTATTATTATTTTGAGAACGGATTGAACTTAAATTTTTGCCCGCCTAAAGAAGCTTCATACATCAAGCCACCTTTCTGCATCGTGAACACAAGAACACCCTCCTTGTATTTCACATTGGCAGAAGCTCCGGCAGAAGCCGCCACGGCTGAGACTTGTGCTGAAAACTCAACTTTGTTTTCCTTAAATCGTGTAAGTGTTGTTGCATTTTCGAAGAAGATAACTTCGCGATAGGCTTGACCACCGGCTTGGAAGCCAATAGTGACCTGCGTCATTTTTGCCATGCCAATGAGTTTTCCGCCTTGATAAACGGAACCATTACCAGCTGCACCCCCAATGCCAAGCCCGCCTTTCCCAACGTTAGGTAAAATAACATATCCGTATGCCTTATTAAAGAACCCCGCCATTTTGGGATCTTGTTTAATGAAAGCTACCTTAGCATCATTGCTGTCGTTGATAATTTCTTTGTCCTTTGAAGACTGCGCACTTGCATAGCCAATGACCAACAACAAGCAAACGAATAAGCTTATTTTTTCAGGAAGCGTCAGTTTTAGTTAAGTATTCTTTGGGCACTCGATTCAAGTTAATCATAATGACCGAAAATGTAATTTCGAAGAAGTGAACTGATGAATTTTCATCTGTAACGATTACTTTACTAAATTTAAATTCTCGAAACAAAACTGCAACCAACGAAATACCAAACACATAAACATGGACAATAGATGTTACATCATTTTGCCTCCGGGCGAACCGAGCGGGTATTCTCAAGGACACTTCAGTAGAGTTTATGATTATGTTATTGTGCCGGCTTGCCGAGCGGCCGGGTATTGGCCAACCCGATCCGATACGGTGAAATACGATAACCCCCTGGATGCTATAAAAGATATTGTTGACAGCGAGGTTGTGCTCTGCGACTTAAGTGCGAATAATTCCGATGCCCTCTATGGATTGGCGGTTCGGCAATCGCTTGATCTGCCTGTAGTATCGGTTAAGGACTTGAAGACAATTGTCATATTTGGTGCGAATGACTTTGGCTTACTTGAATACGATGACTCGCTGCGGATTGACACGGTTCAAAAAGAAGTTGAGATTTTGGGCGATGCGTTAAGAAAGGCAGTTGAAAACAAAAAGGAGAGACACCAACTGCTCAATCGTCTGAGCATTGGCCTTCCCAAAGTTGATCCAAGTCTCACTGTCGATACGGACACATCAAGTGACGAACCTGTTCAGGAAGAACCTAAAGCCAAAGAACCAATGTTGTCAAAAATCTCACCGCTTCCTGATTATGTCGGTGACCCGTTTAATGAAGATGAAATTGGCAAACTGAAAGGCGGCAGTTTTCTTTTCCACCTGCATTATGGCAAAGGAAAATTAAACTTTGTTAAAAATTCAGGGAAGGAAAAGCTTGCGAGTATCGAATTTGATTCAGGAACGAAGCTATTGGTATTAATGGTTTCCGACTACTTTAGAAAGATCAGTAAATAATTTTTTTCAAATCGTCATCGTGGTCCATCATCGCGAGTACCTGGAATGTGCGAGGGGCGAAGCGATCTAATATAAATAATCAATTCTTGAGACTGCTTCGCGCTATTCACTTGCCAAGCTGGTGCTCGCAGTGACGACGGCTATTTACTTTTTACTTTCAACTTATGACCTTGAACTTTTAACTTAGCATTTTTGGGCCTTGCATGTTTGGGTTCATAAACGCCCAACTGGCCACCACCCGGCAATGTTAAATGAGTGATTATTCCCCACCGCTGCTCATCTGTCGGACTGCATTTGATTTTGTGCTTCTTCATTTCTTTCATGAATAACTTAATATCATCACACATTAAATAAAATTCTGACGATCCACTTTTGTCGGCGGGATGAATAGCAACTTCAGACGGTGGCAATCCAAAGATCAGCCAGCCATGACCGATATCAATGTTGGGGAATTTTAAAATCTTCTTAAAAAATTCCCGATCAGCCTCCGGATCAGAACTATAAATTATTGAATGTGCTCCTGTGATCATTTTACCCTTTATATGTTACCTAGCAAAAGCAAAACACCTTTGTCGGCACTCGTGAAATTTCATTTCACTCTTGTAATGAATTCCAAAACCCCTTGATAAAATAATACTACTTGTTCAATATTATATTCTTCATATTGTCCGTGTGCCGCTTTGTTTCTTAGGTCTAACCAAGTCGTGATGCTTTTGTTGTCCAGTTTGTTATAAATTGACTTGTTGTATAAATCAGAATTTAATCTGTCAGCTTTTTTAAATTCAAGTCTTCCATCTTTTTCAAACTCAGTTTCGATTTCGTTTTTATGGCATAGTTTTCTCAAATGCTCTTCAAGAACGCTACCGATAATAACTGCTGCTGGATCTTTATATTTTTGACGTAGTAAATATTCAGCCATTTCTAAAAAGTCAGAGAATATCTCTGCTGAAACTAGTTCACTTACAGTTGTCAACCAACCTCCTTCAATTTCGATGCTAGCAGCTTTGAGAATTGCAAGCCCCTTGTCCGCGTCATTTGATCTTGCGAACTCACAGCCTTTCAAGAACTCGATGTATATTGGATGATTCTCTTTAAATACAGTCTTCTGGAAGGACAAGCTGGAGGCCTTAAACTCGTAGAATAATTCTGTGTCCACGTAGGTTGAGTAACTGTCTCCCCCTTTTGTCGCTATAACTCTCTCTCCGAACTTTACTAAGTCTTTAATTCTATTTTTAATTTTTTCGTCCATTGGTTGTCCTTAGTTGCATTTGCGCAAACATTTTGGGTAAGAGGCATTACAGATCACTCCAATACATATCGTCCTGCGAAGTAACCAATTAAAAGCCTTAAAGTAAATGGGATTTTTCCCGGTAATCATACATATTCACCATTAACGATTAACAATTAGCAATTAACATTTCATCATTATCTTTCCATAAAAATTACCACCATGATCCCAGTAAAAGGTTACGCAGCGCAAAATCCCAAAGCACCGTTAGCTCCTCACAAATTTGAGCGGAGAGAACTTGGTCCACACGATGTATTGATTGACATTAAATATTGTGGTGTTTGCCACTCGGATCTGCACATGGTCCGCGATGAGTGGGGCGGATCGATGTACCCACTCGTGCCCGGTCATGAAATTGTGGGTATAGTAAATAAGGTAGGCACTGCTGTGAAGAAATTTAAAGCCGGTGACCTGGCAGGAGTTGGTGTTATTGTTGACTCATGCCGCACCTGCACCAGTTGCAAACAAGGCCTTGAGCAATATTGTGAAGTACATTGGGTGCCCACCTACAGCGGCTATGAAATGGACATGAAGACCATTACCTATGGAGGTTACTCCAATCAGATTGTTACCGATGAGCACTTTGTGTTGCGCATTTCCGAGAAACTGAAACTAGAAGGTGTAGCTCCGTTATTATGTGCGGGCATCACTACTTATTCACCACTTCGTCATTGGAAGGTGAGCAAAGGCAGCAAAGTAGCCGTTGCAGGACTTGGAGGTCTGGGGCATATGGCGGTGAAGTTTGCTGCAGCATTTGGGGCAGAGGTAACTATGCTCAGCACTTCCACTTCCAAGGAAGCGGATGCTAAAAGGCTGGGAGCCACCCACTTTATCAATATGCGCGATGAAGCGGCTACGACAAAGAACAAAAATCAGTTTGATGTGATTATCAATACCATCTCCGCTCAACACGATATCAATGATTATGTCTCCTTATTAAAGTTGGATGGAACGATGGTGATGGTGGGTATTCCACCTGAAGATCCGACCATTCATGTTTCAAGCCTGATCTCCAGGCGCAAGACAATAGCCGGCTCCATGATCGGAGGAGCTAAAGAAACCCAGGAGATGCTGGACTTTTGTGCAGAGAAAAATATTGTGTCAGATGTGGAAGTCATTGCCATCAAAGATATCAACACAGCCTACGAGCGAATGTTGAAAGGCGATGTGCGCTATCGCTTTGTGATTGATATGTCAACACTTTAGGATTAAGATTTGAATTCTTGACGCTGGTTAATCCTTCATTGTAAGTTGTAGGTTACCGGTTACAAGTTGCAGTATTTAAACAGGTTAGCCTTGATCAACTACGTTGATAACTTTTTTGCAATCACTGGGAAGCCCTGAAAACATTGAAGAAGTTTGTTGTAAAAAATTTGCTGGGATGAAAAAGCCTTTATATTTGCAGCCAGTTAGTTAAAACTCAAATTCAACAAACACTATGAACAAAGCAGAACTCGTTAGTAAAATTGCTGGAGACGCTGGCATCACCAAAGTGCAGGCATCTACGGCATTGGATTCATTCATGGAAGGCGTTACCAAGACTTTGAAATCAGGTAACAAATTGATCTTAGTTGGCTTCGGAACATTCTCAGTTGCAAAAAGAGCAGCACGCAATGGTCGCAACCCTGCAACCGGAGCTACTATCAAAATCAAAGCTAAGAAAGTTGCGCGCTTCAAGGCGAGCAAAGAACTTTCAGGAAAAATGTAATTCCGATTAGCTCCATAACAAGAAGCCTTTGCTATCGCAAGGGCTTTTTGTTTTAGAAAAAATTGGTTTCAACAAACGATTGCTTCGCCAAACAAAAATTTATCTCCTTAAAACCTCTTTTAATCCAGAAAAAACATGAAATTTGGCAGCATTTTGAAACGTTTATAAGTATTCGTTGTTAGTTTACTAGATCGCGATTAACTTATAAACAGATAACGACTATAATCTTGACTATGAATTCAACTTTAGTACAATATCTGCCGATCGGACTAATGTTTATAGTAGCCCTCGGTTTCGTTGGTACTACCATTCTGGGCACTCATCTTTTAGGCCCCAATAGAAAAACAAAAGTTAAACTCGATGCCTTTGAATGTGGCATAGAAGCAAAGGGCAATGCCCGCCTGCCGTTCAACATAAAATACTTTTTAGTGGCGATTTTGTTTGTGTTGTTTGATGTGGAAGTGATCTTTATGTATCCCTGGGCTGTGAATTTTAAAACGTTGGGTATCACAGGCTTTGTTGAAATGATTTTGTTTATCGGATTTCTGTTAGTGGGTTTCTTTTATTTATTAAAGAAAGGTGCGTTGAAGTGGGAGGACTAATCTTCGTTAAAACTACGGAGGATAAAAATTATGGAAACAGTAACCAATAAAATAAATGTGGGAGAGAAACCCGAAGGCCACGAAGGTCATGGGTTCTTTGCTACGCGTTTAGATAAAGTGGTGGGCCTTGCTAGAAAGAACTCGATCTGGCCGCTGCCATTTGCAACTTCTTGTTGTGGCATTGAGTTTATGGCTACCATGGGAGCACATTATGACCTTGCTCGGTTTGGTTCGGAGCGTTTGAGTTTTTCACCTCGCCAAGCCGATTTGTTAATGGTGATGGGAACTATTGCTAAGAAAATGGGACCAGTACTTCGTCAGGTGTATGAGCAGATGGCTGAGCCTCGGTGGGTATTATCAGTAGGAGCGTGTGCATCAAGTGGAGGAATTTTTGATACGTATAGTGTATTACAAGGAATAGACAGAATCATTCCTGTTGATGTTTATGTGCCAGGCTGTCCTCCACGACCAGAACAAATTATTGATGGCGTAATGAAGATCCAATACCTGGTAGAAAACGAATCGTTGCGCAGGCGCGACTCCGCTGAATACAAAGCCATGTTAAATAAATACGGCATCGAATGATGGACGCAGCTGCACAAGAAAAGCTTATCTCTGTCATCAACGAAAAATTTGAAGGCGAAATCATCGAAGCCGCAATGGATAAAGATTTTTTCACTCTTATAGTAAAGAAGGAAAGAATCGTTGACATTATCAGTCATCTTTATAACCATGAGGATACCAAGTTCCAATACCTCACTACGCTATTTGCTGTTCATTATCCCGATCAAAACCAGATCGCGATGGTATACCAGCTTCATAACCTGAGCACGAATCAACGTATTCGACTGAAAATATTTTTGTCGGCTGATAACCCAACGACTCCAACCCTTACAACGGTATTTTCGGCAGCGAATTGGATGGAACGAGAAGCGTATGATTTTTATGGTGTGATATCGCAAGGCCATCCAAATTTGATACGGATATTGAATGTAGAAGACATGCTGATTTTCCCTATGCGAAAAGAATATCCATTGGAAGACCAGACACGTGAAGATAAAAACGATTTAATGTTTGGAAGATGATGGAAGCCAGTGCAGATATAGCTCCAAAAGTTGTAAAGGAAGAGAAACAATATTCGTATCTCAATCTCGGCCCAACACACCCTGCCACACACGGTATTTTCCAAAATGTATTAAAGATGGATGGTGAAGTGATTGTAGACGCCACACCTACCATTGGTTATATCCATCGTGCTTTTGAAAAATTAGCAGAGCATAGACCATACAACCAGATCACACCTATTACTGATCGAATGAATTATTGTTCATCGCCAATTAACAACATTGGTTGGCACATGACGGTAGAAAAATTGTTGGGTGTTGAAATTCCAAAGCGCGTTCAGTATTTGCGTGTGATAATAATGGAGCTGGCTCGCATAACCGATCATTTGGTTTGTAATGCGGTGATTGGCGTAGATACAGGAGCCCTTACCGGATTTGTTTATCTGTTTCAACAACGTGAATTGGTGTACGAAATTTACGAAGAGATTTGTGGTGCACGTTTAACAACAAATATTGGTCGCATCGGTGGATTTGAAAGAGACTTCTCACCAAAAGCTTGGGAGAAGATCAATAAGTTTTTAAAAGAATTCCCCGTTGTATTAAAGGAGTTTGAAGATCTGTTGAAGCGAAACAGGATTTTCATGGATCGTACGATTGGCTGTGGTGGCATCAGCGCTGAACGTGCCTTGAATTACAGTTTTTCAGGTGTGAACCTTCGCGCAGCAGGTGTTGACTACGATGTGCGTGCGATGAATCCTTACTCATCCTACGAAGATTTTGATTTTATCATTCCTGTTGGAACGAATGGAGATGTCTACGATCGTTTCATGGTGCGCCAGGAAGAAATGTGGCAGAGTATGAGCATTATCAAGCAGGCAATGAAAAAATTACCGGAAGGTCCTTTTCATGCCAAAGTGCCTGAGTTTTATTTGCCCCCAAAAGAAGAAGTCTATAATAATATGGAGGCTCTCATCTATCATTTCAAAATTGTAATGGGTGAAACCGATGTTCCAAAAGGAGAAGTTTATCATTGTGTGGAGGGCGGTAATGGTGAGCTTGGTTTCTATTTAATAAGTGATGGGGGACGTCAACCTTTCCGCCTGCACTTGCGCAGGCCTTGTTTTATTTTTTACCAGGCTTACCCAGAGATGATTAAAGGCTCTATGTTGTCGGATGCGATATTGACGATGAGTAGCATGAATGTGATTGCTGGTGAACTGGATGCTTAAAAGAGTTAATAGTAAATGGTTAATAGTTAATTGTTAGTTAAGATATGGTGCTGCGATTAACTATTAACGAATAACAGATAACGAGTAAATGGATATAAAATTTTCATCGGAAGCACTAGCAACAGCAAATAAAATAATTGCGCGTTATCCGCAAGGAAAGCAGAAGTCTGCATTGTTGCCGCTTTTGCATTTGGCGCAATCTGAATTTGATGGATGGCTCAGTCCTGAAGTAATGGACTATGTTGCTTCATTGCTTAGTATCAAGCCTATTGAGGTTTATGAAGTGGCTACGTTTTACTCCATGTTTAACACCAAGCCCGTTGGCAAATGTTTAATCGAAGTTTGCCAAACCAGTTCATGTTGGCTTCGTGGTTCGGACGAGATTGTTGAGCATTTAAAAAACAAGTGGAACATCGAAGTAGGGGAGACCACAGCGGACGGTATGTTCACTTTAAAAACAGTGGAGTGCCTTGGTTCATGCGGTACCGCTCCAATGTTGCAGTGCGGAGCGGATTTTCATGAGAACCTTACAGTGGAGAAGGTAGATGAGCTGGTTGAAAAATTGAAATCAAAGGGAGAGAGAAGTACTTATTTAAAATCGTTAATGGTGAATGGTTAATAGTTAATTGAGCCTCCGAATAACGGATAACTATTAACAGATAACGGAAATAAAATGGGAAGAAAGTTACTTTTAGAACATATCAACGAACCGGGCATCCAAACGTTTGATGTCTACCAGAAGAAGGGTGGCTATGCGTCTGTGGAGAAAGCATTGAAGACGATGACGCCAGATGCAGTAACTGAAGAAGTTAAAAAGTCAGGCTTGCGCGGAAGAGGAGGGGCTGGATTCCCTGCAGGAATGAAATGGAGTTTCATCGACAAGAAATCGGATAAACCCCGCTACCTCGTGGTTAATGCTGATGAAAGCGAACCAGGAACTTTTAAGGATCGGTATTTGATGGAGAAGATTCCTCATATTCTCATTGAGGGAATGATCACCGCTAGCTTTGCACTCGGTGCAAAGACATCTTACATCTACATCCGTGGGGAGTACATGTACATTGTAGGAATTTTGGAGAAAGCGATTGATGAAGCTTATGCTAAGGGCTTTCTTGGAAAAAATATTTTAGGTACCGACTACTCACTTGATATCTATGTTCATCCTGGAGCAGGTGCTTACATCTGCGGTGAAGAGACAGCATTACTCGAATCGCTAGAAGGTAAGAGAGGTAATCCAAGATTGAAACCACCGTTCCCTGCGGTTGCCGGTTTGTATGCGTCACCAACAGTGGTTAATAATGTGGAGACCATCGCTGCCGTAGTTCCAATTGTGAATATGGGTGGTGATGAGTATGCAAAGATTGGGATTGGCAAAAGCACAGGAACAAAATTGATTTCTGCCAGTGGGCATATCAACAAGCCCGGAGTTTATGAGATTGATCTGGGTGTTCCTGTAGAAGAATTTATTTACTCAAACGAATATTGTGGAGGAATTTGGAAGAACAGAAAATTGAAAGCCGTGGTTGCGGGTGGATCATCTGTGCCCATTCTTCCTGCGGATTTAATTTTAACTACTGCAAATGGCGCCCCTCGTTTGATGACGTACGAATCATTGGCGGATGGAGGTTTCTTAACCGGCACAATGCTAGGTTCAGGCGGATTTATTGTAATGGATGAGACGACTGACATTGTAAAGAATCTTTACACATTCGCACGCTTTTATCACCACGAATCATGCGGACAGTGCAGCCCTTGTCGTGAGGGTACTGGTTGGATGGAAAAGATATTGCACCGCCTGCATCATGGTCATGGAAAGAAAGAGGACATTGATATATTGGTAGACGTGGCTAAGAAAATTGAAGGCAATACCATTTGCCCGTTAGGTGACGCAGCAGCCTGGCCAGTGGCAAGTGCTGTTAGACATTTTAGAAAAGAATTTGAAGCAGCAGCGATGGTACATGAATCCTTATTGGTTAATAGTTAATAGTTGTGCGTTAATCGTTATTAGTTATTCGTTTGTCGTGGCAAGTTTAAAAACATTTGAAGAATTAGATTGTTGGAAGAAGGCTTCACAACTCAGAAGAAATCTATCTGAGCTCGTGAGTAAATTTCCATCGGACGAAAAATACAGGCTGGTTGACCAAATCATTAGAGCATCAAGATCAGTGACAGCAAATATTGCTGAGGGGTTTGGGAGATTTCATTATAAAGAGTATGCGCAATATTGTCGTCAAGCGAGAGGCTCATTATATGAACTAATTGATCATTTAATTGTCGCTGATGAGAGTCATCTTATTTCGCATGAAGATTGTCAGAACTTTAAAAATCAGATAAGTGATTGCATCACAGTTCTTAATGGGTTTATTAATTATCTTTTGAAGGCTAAAGAGCAGGGACGTGTTGAAGAGCCTGAATTGGAATACCAATTAACGAATAACGATTAACGGATAACGAACGAATGGCTAAACTAACAATAGACGGAGTTGAAGTAGAAGTGCCAGATGGCACAACGATCTTAAATGCAGCACGCCAGATTGGTGGTGCATTGGTGCCTCCAGCGATGTGCTATTACTCGACCTTGAAAGATACGGGTGGAAAGTGTCGCGTGTGCTTAGTGAAAGTAGCTGCAGGTTCTGCAAAAGACCCTAGGCCAATGCCAAAATTGGTAGCGTCTTGTCGTACACCTGTGGCTGAGGGAATGGTCGTTCAGAATTTAACATCCCCGGAAGTTCTTGAAGCAAGAAAGGGCGTTGTAGAATTTCTCTTATTAAACCATCCATTGGACTGCCCCATTTGTGATCAGGCAGGTGAATGTGATTTGCAGAACTTAGCCTACGAACATGGAGCTTCCACTACTCGTTACGAAGAAGATCGCAGGACATTTGAAAAAATAGATATAGGTGACAAGATTCAATTGCAAATGACGCGTTGTATCCTGTGTTACCGTTGCACGTTTGTTGCTGACCAATTGACTGATAACCGTGTGCATGGCATTCTTGGTCGTGGAGACAAATCGGAAATCAGTACGCATATTCAAAAAGCAGTTGACAATGATTTTTCTGGCAACATGATTGATGTTTGCCCGGTTGGTGCATTGACAGATAAAACATTCCGTTTCAAAAGCAGGGTTTGGTTCACCAAACCGATGGATGCACACAGAAATTGCACAAAATGCTCTGGCAAAGTTGTGTTGTGGATGAAGGGGAATGATGTGTTGCGTGTTTCCGCAAGAAAAGACCAATACGGTGAAGTAAAAGAATATATTTGCAACGAATGCAGGTTTGAACACAAGAATGTAAGTGATTGGACGGTAGAAGGACCTCGTCACATCGACAAGCATTCGGTTATATCACAAAATCATTACGAGAAAATTGATTTACAAAAGTTGAAGAAGGAAGTGGAACGGCAATTAGAATTTCAAAGAGGTAGGCAATTGCCTGAAGCTAACGCAGCCCTGAACTCATGATCGCACTTCTAACTTATAAGGGAATTTTAGTTTTGGTGATTTTCATCATCACCTTAGCTGTCGCTGCATATTCAACGTATGCCGAACGAAAGGTCGCTGCCTTTTTGCAAGACCGCATCGGACCGGATCGTGCGGGCCCATTTGGATTACTTCAGCCGTTGGCGGATGGTGCTAAATTCTTCTTTAAAGAAGAAATCATTCCTAACGTATCCAACAAAACATTATTTATACTCGGCCCTTGCATTGCGATGATGACTGCGCTAATGGCCGGAGTTGTAATTCCATGGGGCGACACCATTATTTCCGGAGACAACACGTACGTACTTCAAATCACAGACCTAAATATCGGCATACTCTATATTTTTGGAGTAGTGTCGATTGGTGTTTATGGTATCATGATTGGTGGTTGGTCATCCAATAATAAATTCTCTTTGCTTGGCGCCATTCGTGCTTCTGCGCAAATGATCAGTTACGAGATTGCCATGGGGCTTGCCATCATCGCGTTGATCATGATGACCGGAACCTTGAGCCTTCGCGAGATCAGTTTGCAACAAGCAGGCGGTGCCGGAAATCATTGGAACATGTGGAATGTGGTTTATCAACCACTTGGTTTCATCATCTTTTTAGTTTGTGCTTTCGCCGAATGTAATAGAACACCATTTGACTTACCTGAATGTGAGACGGAATTAGTTGGTGGGTATCACACCGAATACAGCAGTATGAAACTTGGTCTTTATCTTTTTGCTGAATACATCAACATGTTCATTTCATCAGCAGTGATCTCTACGCTTTATTTTGGTGGATTCAATTTCCCTTTCATGAATAATTTAGGATTGAGCCATAATTGGATTACGGTCATTGGAGCAGCTTTTTTCTTTAGTAAGATTGTGTTCTTCATTTTCTTCTTCATGTGGATTCGGTGGACAGTCCCACGTTTTCGCTATGATCAATTGATGAACCTGGGCTGGAAGATGATGTTGCCACTAGCGATATTCAATATTGCTTTGAGTGGACTTATTTCTTTGATTTTTAAGAATTGATATAACGATTGAATTTATAATTTTGCCGAACTGAAATGCTGACCAATCGCTCAAAAGTTGTAGTAAAGAAAGAAATGAACTTCTTGGAGAAGATTTATCTTCCTGCAGTTTTTGGTGGTGTAATTATCACTATCAAGCATTTGTTCAGAAGGAAAGCTACCGTTAGATTTCCTGAAGTCAAAAGATACATCAGCGCGGTATGGCGCGGTCAACACGTTCTAAAACGTGATGAGCATGGAGCAGAACGTTGCACGGCTTGCGGACTTTGCGCTGTTGCTTGTCCGGCAGAAGCAATAACGATGACGGCTGCTGAAAGAAAGAAGGGAGAGGAGGGATTGTATCGCGAAGAAAAATATGCATCCGTCTATGAGATCAATATGTTGCGCTGTATTTTCTGCGGATTGTGCGAAGAAGCTTGCCCTAAGGAAGCTATTTTTTTAACCGACAGAATTGAGAGCACAGATTATTCGCGGCAAGCATTTATTTATGGAAAAGATAAGTTGGTAGAGGCTGTGGACGATAGAATCGATGTAACCAAAAGACAAACTCCTGAAGTATTGGAGTTCAAACAACAGAAACTACTTAGCCACAACCGATAGCTGTGACACTTTATTTATTTTACTTTCTTTCATTCCTCGCCATCTTCTCAGCCTTGTTGGTGGTGTTTTCTAAAAATCCGGTGTACAGTGTGCTGTACCTCATCATTACTTTCTTTGCCATTGCAGGGCATTATATTTTATTGAACGCCCAGTTTCTTGCTGTCGTGCATGTTATCGTTTATGCGGGAGCGATCATGGTTTTGTTTTTATATGTGATTATGTTGCTCAACCTGAATCAGGAGAGCGAGCCACACAAGAGTACGCTCGTAAAGATTGCTGCGGTTGCTTCTTCAGGACTTTTATTAGTTGTACTGATCGGCTCGTTAAGAGGCGCTTCTCAAGTAGTTTCGAAAACTGGAAGCACTGACATCGGTTTAGTAAAAAATCTTGGACAAGTTTTGTTCAATGAATTCTTGTTTCCGTTTGAAGTTTCTTCTATTCTTCTTCTTGCAGCGATGGTGGGTGTGGTGATGGTAGGGAAAGATGAAGAGCACACTAAACCCAATAACTGAAATGAAAATATCAATTGACTACTATATTTGGTTAAGCACGATACTTTTCACCATCGGTGTTTTAGGTGTTCTCTTCCGTAGAAATGCGATCATCATTTTTGCCTGCATAGAGTTGATGTTGAATGCTGTGAATTTATTGATGGTGGCATTTTCAAGTTACCATAATGATGCTAATGGTCAGGTGTTTGTGTTTTTTATCATGGCTGTTGCCGCGGCAGAAGTGGCTGTGGGTTTAGCTATTTTGGTGATGATGTATCGCAATACAAAATCAGTGGATATTAATATTCTGAATCGTTTGAAAGGATGAGCTATAGTTTGATCATAACACTGATTCCAATTTCACCCTTACTGGGCTTTCTCTTAATTGCTCTCAATGGAAAAAGATTGGTGCCTGGATTTGCTTCTCTAATTGCTTGTGGATCTGTTCTTACTTCATTTGGATTTTCGTTGGCGCTGTTTATTATGTTATTGAATGGGGCAGAACCTTTTCAGGTAACACTATTTAATTGGATCAGCGCAGGAAATTTCAATGCGACCATGGGATTTTTAATCGATCCGCTTTCATCATTGATGCTTTTAATCATCACGGGAGTCGGTTTTCTGATTCATGTTTATTCCATCGGCTACATGCACGATGATGAGGGATTCAATCGCTTTTTCTCTTACCTGAATTTGTTTGTGTTCTTTATGTTGCTGCTCGTAATGGGCGACAACTACCTTTTGATGTTTGTGGGTTGGGAAGGCGTGGGGCTTTGCTCGTATTTGTTAATTGGTTTCTGGTTTAAGAACCAAGACTATAATGATGCAGCCAATAAGGCATTCATCATGAACCGGATCGGTGATCTGGGATTAATTATCGGCGTGATTTTAATTTTTGTGCATTTCGGAAGTGTTAGTTATGTGGATGTATTCCCGAAAGCGGAAATGATTGGCACATCTGTCTTAACGTTGATCACCATTTTACTTTTTATCGGTGCGATGGGAAAGAGTGCGCAAATCCCTCTCTACACATGGCTTCCTGATGCGATGGCAGGACCAACTCCAGTCTCGGCATTGATCCACGCAGCTACGATGGTGACAGCCGGTGTGTATATGGTTGCCCGCAACAATATCTTGTATTCGCTTTCGCCGATTGCTCAGGAATTAGTTCTAGTGGTTGGATTAGCGACCGCGCTTTTTGCTGCAACGATTGCCCTTGCTCAAAATGATATCAAGAAAGTTTTGGCGTATTCCACGGTAAGTCAATTAGGATTAATGTTCGTGGCACTTGGTGTTGGCGCTTATGCTTCAGGAATTTTCCACATGGCTACACATGCGTTCTTCAAAGCACTTTTGTTCTTAGGAGCAGGTAGCGTGATCCATGCTTTACATGGCGAACAAGACATCCGAAAGATGGGTGGACTGAGAAAATATATTCCAATAACCTTCTTGACTTTTCTGATTGGTGTACTTGCTATTTCAGGAATTCCACCTTTCGCAGGATTCTTTTCTAAAGATGAAATCTTAGCGAATGCATTTGAGCAAAATCCAATAGCGTGGGGTGTTGCTGTTGTTGCATCTTTACTTACATCGTTCTATATGTTCCGTTTACTCTTTCTTGTTTTCTTTGGAAAAGAACGAACAAGTGAGGACAAGATGCATCACATTCATGAGTCACCTAAAAGCATAACAATCCCGTTGATTGCATTAGCAGTTCTGAGTACCTTAGGTGGATTCATGGGTGTTCCAGAAATTCTTGCTGGCAAGAATTGGGTAGGAGGATTTCTTTCGCCTGTATTTTCTAAATCAGCTGAACTTAAGACAGAACACCATCTGGTTCATTCTACTGAATTGATGTTGATGGCAACGATCGTTGTGCTTACATTGGTGATGATCGCTATAGCTTATTTACGATATGTAAGCAAGGCTCATGTTCCTGTTGCCGAAGGGGAGTTGAGTGGAGTTCACAAAACTGTTTATCATAAATATTATGTCGATGAGATTTATGATGCTGTGATTGTAAAACCGTTGTACTGGTTGTCGAAACTGTTTGATATCGTGATTGAAAAATCAGGGATTGACAGAGTAGTGAACCTTGCAGGTGAAGCTGTTTACGACTGGAGCAAAATCTTTAGATTAATGCAAAATGGAAGTTTAGGATACTACATCTTTGTAATGGTAATCGGAGTTATTTTAATTATAGCATTTTCCTTTACGCGCTGATTGACTTTATGCTAACTGCAATTTTAATATTACTTCCTTTGCTTGTTTCCTGTGCGATTGTCGCACTAAAGCCATCGATGGCTAAATTTATTGCGTTCGCTACTTCGTTTCTATTGCTCGTGATTTCTGTTGTTGCTGCCTTTCATTTTGATAAGGCTATAACAGAGTCACAGTTTGCCGCGAACTGGCCATGGATAACTTCTCTTGGAATTAATTTTTCAGTGGGCATGGATGGGATAAGTTTATTACTGGTTTTGCTAACCACCGTGTTGATGCCTGGAATAATTTTGTCCTCGTTAAAAGATGAATCCAAGCCATCGTCATTTTATAGTTTGATCTTATTAATGCAGTCTGCATTGATCGGCGTGTTTACTGCCAGAGATGGATTCTTGTTTTATATTTTTTGGGAGGTTGCACTCATTCCAGTTTATTTCATTTGCCTTGTGTGGGGAGGGGAGAACCGCGGGCGAATCACGCTGAAGTTTTTTATCTATACGCTTACAGGAAGTTTACTAATGCTTGTTGCGTTGATCTATTTATACTTTCACACTCCAGACTCCCACACGTTTGCTATTCAATCTTTATATAATGCCGGTCATTCGTTGGGCGAGTCACAGCAAGTCTTTGTGTTCGTAGCTTTGTTTTTGGCATTCGCCATTAAGATGCCGGTGTTCCCATTTCACACTTGGCAACCTGACACTTACACGGTAGCGCCCGTGCAAGGAACCATGCTACTTAGTGCGATCATGCTGAAGATGGGAATTTACGGTGTGATCCGTTGGCTCATCCCGGTTGTTCCCGTGGCCGTGATATTGTGGGGGCCGGTTGCGCTGGTACTTTCTGTTATTGGAATTGTTTACGCATCCTGCATAGCCATCGTCCAGAAGGACTTCAAACGCTTGATCGCTTATTCATCCATAGCGCATGTTGGATTAATTTCTGCAGGGTTATTCACGCTCAGTGTTGTGGGTATGCAGGGTGCGATGATCCAGATGCTAAGTCATGGCATTGTAGTTTTTGCCATGTTCTACATTGTTGAAATAGTTTTTGAGAGAACAAAAACACGTGATCTTTCCCAGCTTGGTGGAATCAGAAATGTTGCACCCCTTCTTGCCAGCGTATTTGCTGTTGTGATGTTGGGCAGTGTTGCTCTTCCTCTTACCAGCGGATTTGTCGGGGAATTCCTGTTGATTAATTCGCTGGTTCAATATAAACTATGGCTTGGCGTAGTAGCTGGTCTCACTATTATTTTAGGTGCAGTGTATATGCTTCATACATTTCAAAAGTCAATGTCAGGAGAAACGAATGGAGTTACAGCATTGCTTACGGATCTTAACTATCATGAACGATTGGTGCTTTACCCCGTTGTTATCTTGATAATAATTATTGGTATTTATCCCGGCCCGCTTCTTGGAATTTCGGAAGCGGCAGTAACGAATTTACTTTCATTGTATTCAGATATATCGGCTTCAGTAAAATAACATGAACGCACTTTTTGTCATTTGTGGAATCGGAGTTTTCTCACTGCTTGCAGAAGTCTTTAATTTAAAGAAGTGGGTGACAATTGTCTCGTTTGCAGGGTTGATCCTTGCGGTGGGAGTGATGATTAAGGATTGGAGTGCGATCAGTTATTATTACCATGGCATGCTGTTCTTCGATCGTTTTTCTATTGCTTTTACATGCCTCATTCTCGTTATTTCAATTTTCTGGTATTGGATGTCAGGCGATTTTTTTAAAGGTGAAGCACATCGCACCGATAAATCAGCGTTGGTGTTTTTTGTAATTGCTGGTGCCCTGATGATGGTAGCATTTAATAACATGGCCGTTCTGTTTTTGGGTATTGAAATATTATCGATTTCATTATATGTACTAGCCGGAAGCAACAAAGAAAATTTATTCTCCACCGAGGCAGCCTTCAAATATTTTTTAATGGGTTCCTTTGCTACTGGATTTCTTCTTTTCGGAATGACGTTGGTTTATGGAGCAACAGGCTCATTCAACATTCCAGCAATTGCCAGTTTCATTACCACACATCCCACATTGCCCAGATTTTTGTATGTCGGAGTATTGATGATGATGATAGGGTTAGCATTCAAAATTTCAGCGGTGCCGTTTCATACGTGGGCGCCTGACGTATATGAAGGATCACCTACACCCATCACTTCGTTAATGTCAACCGTGGTGAAGATTGGGGCATTCGCTGCTTTTGTAAAAATATTTTCGGTATGCTTTATTCGCTTTAATTATGCATTGATTTTAATCGAGCAAGGAATAATGGTATTGACACTTGTTGTGGCAAATGTCACCGCGGTTTATCAATCCAATGTAAAAAGAATGCTTGCTTACTCCAGTGTCGGGCAGGTTGGTTATTTGCTTCTTGCATTCAGCTCCGACAATGTACAATCTTCAGGAATAATTTTCTATTATCTCACAGCTTATGCCGTTGCGTCCATTCTGGCATTTACGGTTGTGCAGATCATTGAAACCAATAAGGGAAGTGCTAACATTATTAATTTTCATGGACTGCTTAAAAGTAATCCGTTGATGGCAATTGCTATGACCGTGGCCATGCTTTCACTTGCTGGGATTCCACCGATGGCTGGATTCTTTGGTAAATACCTGGTGTTCACCTTATCCTTAAGTAAAGATTTTGTAGTACTTACTGTAGTTGCTGTCATCACTTCTTTGATGGGTGTTTACTATTATTTCAAACCAATTGTGGCGATGTATCAATCCGCAGGACAGCCAATTTCAATTTCTAAATCTCAAAAGGCTCTCCTATTAATTTTGGTATTCCTTAACCTTTTGGCCGGTCTTTTCCCCGATCTGGTTCGGATCCTCTAAGACCAACTTTTCCTTCAAATTCTTGAGCGCAACGGATTGCGCTTTTAATAAAATGTGGTATCTTCATATAAAAAAAGAGCTATGGGAAAGGTTAAAGATATACTTGATAGCAAGGGTTATTTAGTTCATTCTGTCGCTCCAACGACTACAGTCTATTCAGCTATCGAGCAAATGTGCCAGAAAAATATTGGCGGTGTGCTGATTGTGGAAAATGATATGCTTGCAGGTATTTTTACTGAACGTGACTATGCCCGGAAGCTGATTTTGAAAGGCAAGTCTTCCAAAGAAACTCAGATCAAAGATTTAATGACAGCCAATCCAATCGCCGTATCCCCTGAAACTTCCATCGAGGAATGTATGCAGGTTATGAGTGATAAGCATATTCGCCATTTACCAGTACTTGACGGCACAAAGATTTTAGGAATGATTTCAATTGGCGATGTGGTTACTCATGTAATTCAAGAACAAAAATCTATCATCGCTCATTTAGAAAGCTACATCTCACAGTAAGGTCAAAATCGACTGTGTTTAAATTCAATCTTCTTTTGCTTCACATTTTTCTCAAGTAGGTGAAGTAAAATTCCATCTTTCAAACCGACATCAGGCACGAGAATGCTTTGTGCATGAGCCCATTCCATCACTTTAATGTAGATATCACTAGCGGGTATAATTACATCGGCCCGGTCTGGGTTCATTTGCAACTCATAAATTCTTTGTTCAATCGAAAGGCTTTCGATCATCTTCTTTGTTTCCTTCACTTTTTTTATGGATAGGGCTTGACCAGGTTTCTTCTTAGCCAGCTCAAAAATCTTGCTGATGTTTCCGCCTGTTCCTACAGCGGTCACTTTGCCGAGTTCTTTTTTCACGTTGTCCTTCACCCACTTTTCCATATCAGTCCACATTACTGGGGAGTCGTGATGTTCAAGAATGCGAACCGACCCAACTTTAAATGAGCGTGTTTTTACCTTCTTCCCTTTCGCAAAAAGGTTTAGCTCCGTGCTACCACCACCCACATCGATGTGTAAATAAGTTTCATCATGAAGATAGGAGGCAATGGCCTTGTTGATCAGCTCTGCTTCAAGATGCCCATCAATGATGTTAATTTCAATTCCCAGCTCTTCTTTTACTTGTCGCGCCAATTCTTCACCATTTTCTGATTCGCGCATGGCACTTGTCGCGCAAAACATATAATCGTCTACTTCATAAAGCTCAAGCAGAAGTTTATACGCCTTCATCAGTTTTTTAAACTTCTCCATGCTGGCTTCACTTATGTGATTCGTTGAGAACACATCATGACCGAGACGCAAGGGGAATCGTACGTACTCTAACTTCTTAAACAGTATTTTTTTTTCTCGTTCCAGGATAGTAGATATCTGAAGGCGAATGGCGTTGGATCCGATGTCAATAGCAGCTAGTTTCAATCTTGTGGTGGCTTGATGCAAAATAACGTATTTCGATTTTCTTTTTATGAAGTTATTGTTGTTTCTTTGCAGTGCTTATCCAGAAAGACTGAGGGACAGGGCCCCATGACGTCTTAGCAACCTTCTAAACTAGGTGCTAACTCCCTTTCCAAGACGTTTGGAAGAAGATAGGCGGCCAATCAAATACGGCTCTTTCTGGATGGAAAACTTAACAACAGAAAGAGTGAAGATCGAAGACATTTTGAAAGAGCGTATCATGGTGCTGGATGGTGCTATGGGTACAATGATCCAACGGCATAAGTTGGAGGAGAAGGATTTTCGTGATGATCGGTTGAAAGATCATCCCCATCCTTTGAAAGGCAACAACGATTTGTTATCCATTACCAAACCGGATATCATTAAAGAAATTCATCGACAGTATTTTGAAGCAGGTGCGGATATTGTTGAGACGAATACATTTGGAAGTACTTCCGTTGCTCAGGCAGACTATCACTTGGAATTTCTTGTTTATGAGCTCAACTTTCAAGGAGCAAAGATTGCGAAGGAAGTAGCTGATGAGTTCACCAAAAGAGAGCCGAACAAACCTCGGTTTGTAGCAGGCTCCATGGGACCGACAACAAAGCTCGCGTCGATGTCTCCCGATGTAAACAATCCAGGCTATCGTGCAATCACATTTGATCAATTAGTGGTCGCTTTTAAAGAGCAGGCCAAAGGACTAATTGACGGTGGAGCTGATCTTTTGCTTGTCGAAACGATTACGGATACACTGAATGCAAAAGCAGCGCTATTTGCGATACAAGAATTAATTGAAGAAACTGGAAAACCTATTCCAGTAATGGTATCTGGAACAATTACGGATGCGAGCGGAAGAATTCTGTCAGGGCAAACTACTGAAGCATTTTTAATTTCAGTTTCACATGTGCCTTTGCTCAGCATCGGATTGAATTGTGCATTAGGTGCATCCGCATTGAGACCTTATCTGCAGGTGCTGGATGAGAAAGCTCCATTCTTTACGAGTGCGCACCCTAATGCTGGATTGCCCAATGAATTTGGACAATACGATCAGGGCCCGGATGAAATGGCCGCTCAGGTTGAAGAATATCTGAAAGAAGGATTGGTAAATATCGTTGGAGGTTGTTGTGGTTCTACACCCGATCATATCAGAAAAATTGCAGCTGCCGCTAAGAAATATAAGCCTAGAGTTATTCATAGCCTTGAACTAGCAGAAAAAGAATGAGCGAATATAGACCCTTAAAACTCAGCGGCTTCGAAGCAGTCACCATTACTCAGGCATCAAACTTTGTAAACATCGGTGAGCGAACGAATGTCACTGGCTCTGCTAAATTTCTCAAGCTGATCAAGGAGGATAAGTTTGATGTAGCCCTGGAAGTTGCACTGGATCAGGTGCGCGGAGGCGCGCAGGTGATAGATGTGAACATGGATGAGGGAATGCTTGATTCCAAAAGCGCGATGGTTAAGTACCTTAACCTGATGGCCTCAGAACCAGAGATTGCTGCAGTTCCAGTGATGGTCGATTCATCGAAATGGGAAGTGATAGAGGCTGGATTGAAATGCTTACAAGGAAAAGGAATCGTTAACTCCATTAGTTTAAAAGGCGGTGAGGAAGAATTCATTCGTCAGGCAAAGTTGGTGAAGCGTTATGGAGCAGCGACTGTTGTTATGGCTTTCGATGAACAGGGTCAGGCAGATACTTATGAGCGGAGGATTTCGATTTGTAAAAGAGCATATGATATTCTTACCCAAAGAATTCATTTTGCTCCAGAGGACATAATTTTTGATCCGAACATATTCCCTGTTGCTACTGGCATTGATGAACACAGGAATTATGCGCTCGATTTTTTCAAGGCGGCTAAATGGATAAGAGAAAATCTTCCTTATGCGCATGTGAGTGGTGGGGTAAGCAACGTATCATTTAGTTTTCGAGGCAATCAATTAGTTCGCGAAGCGATGCACTCTGCCTTTCTTTATCATGCCATAAAGAACGGTATGGACATGGGTATCGTAAACCCTGCTATGCTGGAAGTATACGATGAGATTCCAAAAGATTTATTAGAACGCGTTGAAGATGTGTTACTCAATAGGAGAGAAGATGCCACAGAACGGCTGTTGGAATTTGCAGAAACGGTTAAAGGATCGGCAAAGAAAAAAGAAGCTGACGATGAGTGGAGAAATGGAACCGTGGAGGAAAGATTGAACCATGCTTTGGTAAAAGGGATTATCGATTTTGTTGATGTTGATACGGAGGAGGCACGACTGAAATACGATAAACCACTTCATGTAATCGAAGGGCCTTTGATGAATGGAATGAACATCGTAGGTGATCTTTTTGGTGCCGGTAAAATGTTCTTGCCTCAGGTTGTGAAAAGTGCTCGGGTGATGAAAAAATCAGTGGCCTACCTAACTCCATTTCTAGAAGAGGAAAAAAGAAAGTCGGGTGTTGTAGGCAAGCCGAATGCTAGAATCTTAATGGCAACGGTCAAGGGAGATGTGCATGACATCGGAAAAAACATTGTGGGTGTTGTGTTGGCTTGCAATAACTATGAAGTGATTGATTTGGGTGTAATGGTTCCTACTGAGAAAATCATTGAAGCAGCCAGACGAGAAAAGGTAGATATTATCGGACTCAGCGGATTGATTACACCTTCCTTAGATGAAATGGTGCACGTGGCAAAAGAGATGCAGCATGAGAGAATGGAACTACCCCTTTTAATAGGTGGCGCTACCACGTCTCGCATTCATACGGCCGTGAAGATCGACCCGATGTATGATGGACCGGTTATCCATGTGCTTGATGCTTCGCGATCCGTTCCTGTAGCTAGTGAATTGATTAATACCTCTACGCGTAATGCCTTCAAAGAAAGGACAAAAAAGGAATACGCAGGAATGCGAAAAGATCATGAAAGCAGGCAGCAATTAAAAAACTATATTTCTTTAACTGAGGCTCGCAAGAATAAAGTAAACATTGATTGGGATAAAGCTGAGCCAGTTAAACCAACTTTTCTCGGGCGAAAAGAATTCGTGAGTTATCCTTTATCGGAAATTGCAAAATATATTGACTGGACTCCTTTCTTTCAGACATGGATGCTGGCTGGACGATATCCGAAAATATTTGACGATTCGGTTGTTGGTCCGGAGGCAAAGAAGTTGTTTGATGATGCTCAAAAAATGTTAGCCCAGATCATTAAAGATAAAAGCTTACAAGCCAATGGTGTAGTTGCTTTCTATCCTTGCGAGCGAAATGAAACAGATGATGTTACCCTTTATGATGAAAAAGCTGATAGAGAGTTGAAGACATTGCATTTCCTTCGCCAGCAGAACAAGAAAGCGCAAAACCTTCCCAACTTTTGCCTTGCTGACTTTATTGCACCAAAAACAAGCAGCAAAAGAGATTACATCGGAATGTTTGCCGTCACGGCTGGAATTGGCATAGAGAAAATGCTTGAAAAATTCAAAGCGCAGCATGATGATTACTCCGATATAATGGTAAAAGCTCTAGCCGATCGATTGGCTGAAGCATTTGCTGAATTGCTTCACAAAAAAGTTAGAATGGAATTGTGGGGTTATGCTCCTAATGAAAAGCTATTGGAGGACGAGTTGATTGAAGAGAAATACCAAGGCATTCGTCCGGCCCCAGGTTATCCAGCTTGCCCTGACCATACTGAAAAGAGAGCCATCTTTGAATTATTGAAGGCTGAAGAAATAGGAATAAACCTAACGGAATCATTTGCCATGTTCCCCGCTTCTTCCGTGAGCGGTTACTATTTCTCACATCCAGAATCAAAGTATTTTGGTTTGGGTAAAATTGAGAAAGATCAGGTAGAAGAATATGCAAGAAGAAAAGGAGAGAGCCTGGCAGAAATGGAAAGATGGCTATCACCTAATTTATCTTATAATTAATCTGAAGTCGCAGAATGAAGGTTACAGAGCATATTAAAAACGCCAACGGCAAAGCACTTTTTAGCATTGAGATACTTCCTCCACTGAAAGGTGAGAATATCAAATCATTATTTGATAACATCGATCCCTTAATGGAATTCAAACCTCCATTTATTGATGTTACCTATCACCGTGAGGAGTACGTTTACAAGAAGAAGGAAAGTGGTTTATTAGAAAAGAGATCGACTAGAAAACGCCCCGGCACGGTGGGTATCTGCGCAGCCATTCAGAATCGTTATAAGGTGGATACCGTCCCTCATATTATTTGTGGAGGATTTACGCGCGAAGAAACAGAAAATGCATTGATTGATTTACAGTTTCTTGGAATTGATAATGTTTTGGCCTTGCAGGGTGACGCAATAAAAACCGAAGCGCGGTTTATTCCCGAACCTGATGGTCATAAATTTGCCTCTGATTTGGTTCAACAGGTGGTGAATATGAATCGTGGAAAGTTCATTGATGAAGATTTAGAGAATGCTGCACCCACCAATTTTTGCCTTGGGGTGGCAGGTTATCCCGAAAAACATTTTTCAGCTCCAAATCTAAAGACCGATTTGAAATACCTAAAACTCAAAGTTGATTTAGGTGCCGAATACATTGTAACGCAGATGTTCTTCAACAATAAGAAATATTTTGAGTTTGTAGAGAAGTGCAGGGAGGCTGGCATTAACGTTCCAATTATACCCGGCATCAAACCAATTACTGCGAAATCACAGGCGAATATTTTGCCAACGATCTTTCACATTGATTTACCTGAAGAGTTATCGGATGAAGTTGAAAAGTGTAAAGACAATACCGCGGTGAGGCAAGTAGGTATTGAGTGGGCGGTGAAACAGTCTAAAGAACTGATCAAGTTCGGTGTACCTACACTTCATTTTTATTCGATGGGCAAATCAGATCCGATTTATAAGATAGCTAAGCAGCTGTTCTAAAAAAAATAGGCTACCCGTTGAGGAGCAGCCTATTCAGGCAATAGAAATTATTTTCTAAGGTACCAATGGCAATCCAGTACCTTTATAATCTGCAAGACTTGCTTTGGGTACATTGGCAACGAACGTTGTGTTAATTGCGTCAATAAAAATATTTGCTAGGTAGGCATACCCTCTTGAGTTGGGATGTACCCCGTCTTCTGAAAATGCTCCATATGGAGGAACAAAACTTGGCTCGATCCTCACACCATCAGAAATTATCGATTTACTGATCACAAAGCTCGTAAAAGCGGCATTCACATCCGCTACTGCTATTCGACCACTGTAAGTCGACGCAACAGAATTGATAGTAGCGTTGAAACTAGCTGTGGCAGTCAAGATTGCAGTCGTTTCAGATGGTATTAATATGTACTTGTCAGCAAGTGGAACTGTAACTCCATTCACGAGTTGAGGATTTCCCCCCACTTCCGTTCCAAGAATTCCTCCAGCAGTTAGAGGTATGAGATCTGCAACTGTAGTCTGTCTTGCTTTTGCATAAGGAAGTAATCCAGCGTATGGCCCTGCCATGTAAGGTGATAGATCCGTTAATGTTTCGTCAGTTATAAGAATTGGGTTTTGCCCGGCAACGTAGGTCAGAGTTCTTGCAGTAACCTCTGCTGCATTTAAAACACCGGCCTGCTTCATTCCAGCTAGGAATGCATTATAATTGTTCGCTAGGTTTGCGGTTACCGAGGCAGCAGTGGCTGCATCTAATGGAACCGCATTCCATCCTATAGTATAGAAAAAGGGAATCGAAGTTACATTAGGAATGGTGCTCACGGCTCCTTTCAAGGTTGAGCTACTCCCCATTAATGCACCAATTGCAGTGGAATAATAAGTTGTAAAACTAGCTGGTGAAGTTAAAGGAATAGAACCATCGCCGCCCGTTGTGGCATATCCTAACACATCATTATTACCTAGATCAAATGTGAAAAACGATGGTTGGGTAGCGAGGGCGTCGCCAATGATCGTTGATGTTCCAGGGTTTGTGGCAAAGCGTGCATAAAGCCCATTGTAATAAGGGTTGCTCGTAGATGGGCCTCCTGTTTGCGGAATCCCTACTTGCCCTAATAGAATTCCAGGTACCCCAAAATTGTTAAGCTGAGATTTATTTCCAGTGAATGGTCCTGGTAAATTTGCGGTATTATAGGGAGCAGGGACTCCAGGGTAGCCTGATGGAGTTGGCAGTGCGTGAGCCTGAACGCCATCCGCTGCAAATAAAATCATTCGTCCAAGAATAACCCCATGTGCAGGATCAGAGTAAGAGGAGTTATACCCATTGACTGAATTAATGTCGGGTTGATTAAATGTTAAAGTAGTTCCCTGAGCGATTGAGAATTGCTTAGATAAAATCAAAGGGAAAGAATTTTGTTGACCTTCGGTGAACAACGCTCCCGCCTGATACCCCGCGGTTAATGAATTACCTATCGCCACATATTTAGTAAAGTCAGCGCTTCCCTGGGATGGTGTTGTAGTAGTTGGCTGCTGCAGTGTAATTACATCCTGCTTACAGGAAGAAATTGTTATTATAAAAATCACAACAACTCCAAGTAGTTTGATATTTATAGTTTTCATAGTCATTAAATCTTATTCTTATTTTAGAAATTCATCAAACGTGATTGAAACATAATACATTTGGCCAATGAAAGGAGCGCCAAAGTTGGTACGGTAATCGTTGCCGCCTAAGTTGGTGCCACCAATCTTAAAGACCGATTTCATGGTGGTAACTTTATAGGTGACCTGAGCATCAAGTACTCCATATGAAGGAATATTTGCTACACCAGTTCCTCCAACATAAGATGATTCCCATGAGAAGGCATCTTGGTATCGGAAATTTACATTGAACCCCAAGTTCTGAATCAATTTTCTATTTCCAACTCCGATGCTATAGCGATTTTGAGGAGTATTAAAGTTAGCTTGAAAGCCTGCGGGTAATTGTCCTGAAAAAGTTGCATAATTATAGTTTCCCGTGATGATAAAGCTTTTTGGTAAATTATAAGTCAAACCCAAACCAATACCATTTGATGTAATAGTACTTGACGTATTGGTGTAAGGGAACCAAACAGACCCCGCATTTGTCACTGTACCCTGGTGGGTTGTTTGGTGATTACTCACCACATATTGTTCGCCTAAGAAATTATTGTAAGACGAGTAGTAGTAATTCAAGTCAATTAATAGTTTAGTGGCAATCACACCCTTATAACCGACTTCGTACGACCACAATTGTTCAGGTTTTACGTAGGATAAATTCGCGAATTGTAACAAACTACTATTACCAGCTGTGACATTACCATTCGCATCAATTTGTCCACCGTTGTTTACAAAATTACTGTATGAAGCTTGCGTCCATGAACCATTGCCATAGATTCCATATCTTGAAGCAACATCGGGTACACCTCCCAATAATGTGGGAGTCCCTGGGCCGTTTGAGAAATAGATATATTGAGCCTGCGTGTCAGGATTGCGGAAGCCCGTTTGAAAGCTGGCCCTGAGATTATTATTTTGATTGATTGAATAAACTGCCGAGAACCTTGGCGTAAAATGTCCATCAAAATTGTCACTTTTGTCATAACGGATTGAGCCAGTTATTTTCAATTTCTCTGTAATTGTTTTTGATATCTGAGTATAAACTCCATACTGATTGATAAAAATTCTTTTCGGACTGCTGGCATCTACTGGAGCCTCATCGTAAACTGTTGCATTAGAAAATAAACTGAACTGCCGAAAGTTTCCTCCGGCAATTATGTCGGCCCATTTGATCTTCTTGAAATTATAATAAACCTCCGTATGCCATAGTTTGGAGTTATCATAGAAAGAGGCTCCTCTCGGGTCCTTCTGAAAGTATTGACGTCTAATTTTGTTAACGGTGTCCTGAAAGCTGGGTACATAGGCTCCGGTAGATGGATTAATCATAAAGCGGTCGGCATAGGCCCTTGCCGCTGCAGGGCTACCCGAAAAGCCTGGTACATATCCTTGTGATGCTGCCACATAGTCAGGTACCCAACCTGTATTATCTGATCTTAAAGATGGATTAAATGCTTCATTCACATAAGCTCCTAGCGCATCCATATTATAGGATTTACCTGCATCTGTTGCAGATAAATATCCTCGAACAAAGAAATTATCACCTTTCAATTCTACTTTATAAAATTGCTGGTTGAAATCTCTTAAAGCATATTTGTTTTGGCCTTGATAAAGACTGTTTCCTCCACCAAATCGATAGGTGCCAATCAATTCAACTCTATCAGTAATGCGGTAATGGATTGCTGCATCATATTTTAATGTTGTTGCATTTCGATTGTCTAGTAAAGTAGCTTCTTTTATGCCAGTACGTGTAACATTTCCCAGCGGAGTTGGTAATTGGGTTTCATCGCCATATAGATTAAGACCATCAAAATTTGGATTCTTACTTAAGTCAGTGGTTGATGAAGAATTGTTTCTATCCGTTTTGTAATCATTAGCAGTCCAGTCTGTTGCTGCCATGTAGGAGAAATTTACCTTAAAGGCCAGCTTGTCATTAATGGCTTTTGCATAACGAATGCTATACATTCCATAAGGATTTGAACCACCTGCTTTTGAGTTTGTAATTCCTTGTTTTACCTGAGCACTTAAGCCTTGATACTCAAATGGGCTTTTGCTTTTCATGATCATGATACCGTTAAAAGCATTTGGTCCATACAAAGCAGACGCGGCTCCTGGTATCAACTCAATGCTTTCAGCATCAAGCTCGCCCAGGCCCATGATTGATCCGGTGGGGAAGTTAAGCAACGGTGCTTGGGTGTCCATACCATCAACCCATTGCACAAAACGTGTGTTAGCAATGGTAGCGAAGCCTCGTGTGTTCACAGCAGTGAAATTCATGCTACCATTGTTTACTTGAACACCTTTCATATTGGCCAAAGCATCAAAGAAGTCTGGCGTAGCTGCTTGTTTGATAGCAATGATGTCCAACTTTTCAATGGTAACTGGCGATTTGAGGATATTCTCCTCAACACGTGAAGCGGAGACCACAACTTCCTGACCTAACAGCGACTCTTCGTTCATTGTCAGATCCAGTGTTGTGTTGGCATCTGTAACTTCCTTTTCTTCAGTATGATAACCGATGAAGGAAAACGTTAATGTGAAAGGAGGGGCCTGGTTTACTTTGAGCGTGTATTTTCCCTCGGTGTCGGAAATAGTGCCCACCACTTTGCCCTTCACAACAATATTAACACCGGCAAGCGTTTCCTGGGAAGTGCCATCTTTAAGAGTTCCCGAGACGACTGTTTGAGCGAGAAGCTGTGCCGACCCCGCTAGCAGAAGTACAGGCAAAAGCATTTTCATGTAGAATTTATTCATAAGGTAGAATTGATTTAGTCTCCTAAATCTACAAGAAAATGATGTAAAACAAACGATTGAAGCCCACTTTTTCGGGTAATTGGACGAATGGACTTACTCGGTCTTTTGAACCTGGACGGCGAGGCGCTCGCACAAAGAGTTAATTTCGCCCGACATTTTTTCATCGCCGGTGGACGTGAGTACACTTTGAGCTAAGCCGCCCAGACAGTCAATATAAAAACGTTTCATTTCATTCACCGGCATCTCTTTGGTCCAGAGGTCGATACGTAAAGTGTTTTTCTGTTGATGATCCCACAATGACAAACTGATTGCTTTGGATTCGGAGAAACCAACTTCAGGTTTATCGGTAGCATCCCAAAGTATTTTTTCAGGAACGTTATTTTGATCTAACTCTATTTTAAAATTGATTTCAGATTTTTTCATTCAGTCTTTGGCAATCGTAATTGTTATTTCCTTTCATTCTAAGGGATAATTCACTCCTTTTTTCTTTTTCATGCTGCTCAAGCGTGTAGCTATTGCAAGCCGTTCTTCAGGCTTAAGTTTGAGCCATGTTTTCTTCCTTTATTTTTTGTTCCTCATGCTCGGAGGTTTTAATAACCTTGGCCATGACGCAAAATTACAAAATCAAATTTTCATTTCCTGAATTTCCCCTTCAACGATAAGCCTTCCCTCCGTAGCATTTTTTATTTGCTCTACCGAAATACCCGGCGCTCGTTCTAACAATCTAAAGCCAACTCTAGGTACCACATCCAGCACAGCCATATCGCTGACGATTCTTTTAACGCAACGAAGCCCTGTAATTGGCAGCGTGCATTTTTTTAAAAGCTTAGATGCACCCTCTTTGCTGCAATGCTGCATGGCTACAATGATATGTTTCGCAGAAGCAACCAAGTCCATAGCACCTCCCATACCCTTCACCATTTTACCGGGTACTTTCCAGTTGGCAATATCACCTTCTTCTGAAACTTCCATGGCACCTAAAATAGTGAGATCCACTTTGCCGCTTCTGATCATCCCAAAACTATCGGCTGAAGAGAACAGAGCACTACCGGGCATCATGGTGATGGTTTGTTTTCCCGCATTAATTAAATCTGAGTCTACTTCGTTTTCTTTCGGAAACGGACCAATGCCTAATAAACCATTTTCTGATTGAAGAGCCACATTGATATTAGAGGGAATATAATTGGCTACCAATGTTGGAATACCAATTCCTAAATTGATGTACATTCCATCTTTGACTTCCTGAGCGATTCGCTTGGCGATTCCAATTTTGTCTAGCATATTCTACAATTTTCAAATCATCTCATTTTCAAATTGAAGTAGTTCGCTGTTCAATTCTCTTCTCGTAATTTTTTCCTTGAAATATGCGGTGGACAAAAATTCCTGGCGTATGAATTTCATTGGGATCGAGCTGCCCAATTGGTACAAGTTCTTCCACTTCGGCAATAGTAATTGTTCCAGCTGTAGCCATCATTGGGTTAAAATTTCTCGCCGTACCGCGGAAAATCAAATTACCTGAAGTATCTCCCTTCCATGCTTTTACTAAAGAAAAATCGGCGCGAAGCCAGCTCTCCATCAAATAGGTTTTACCAGCAAAGTTGCGGGTTTCTTTTCCTTCTGCTACTTCAGTACCAACACCAGCAGGAGTGAAGAATGCGGGAATGCCAGCACCACCGGCACGAACACGTTCAGCCAAAGTTCCTTGCGGAATCAATTCAACTTCCAACTCGCCGCTTAATAATTGTCGTTCAAACTCTGCATTTTCCCCGACATAGGATGAAATCATTTTCTTTACTTGCCTTGTCTTCAGCAATAAACCAATGCCAAAATCATCGACACCAGCATTATTGGAGATGCAGGTAAGACCTTTCACTCCTTTCTTTAAGAGAGCAGTGATACAATTTTCCGGGATGCCACATAATCCAAAGCCACCGAGCATTACCGTGGCATTATCGGGAATGTCGCGTACGGCATCATTGGCATCTTTTACTCTTTTGTCAATCATACTTTTGCAAAAGTAATTGTTTCTAAAATCTTCAACGTTTCTTTCTTATCGGAATGAAGTTGTTGTTTCAATGATTCAAGGTTATCGAATTTCTTGTCGCCCCGAAGGTATTGATGAAAATGCACTGTAATCTTGTCCCCGTAAATGTCTTTATCAAAGTTGAAAATATTTACTTCAATTACACGCAAGGTACCGTTGACTGTTGGGCGTGGCCCGATGTATAACATGCCTTTGAAAACCTTACTTTCGTAAGTCACTGTAACGGCATAGATTCCATCGGCGGGAATAAGTTTGTAGCGCGAGTCAACTTCAATGTTGGCCGTTGGATACCCCAATTCACGACCCAGCTTGTCTCCCTGAACAACCTGTCCGGTTAGCATGTATGGCTTTCCCAGAAAGTGAGTAGCTGTTTCAATGTCTGACTTTTCTAATGCTTGCCTTATTTTAGATGAACTCACACTGATGTGATCAATGTCTTGCCGCGGAATTTCTTCAACATCAAATCCGTAATCGGGTGCATTTAATTTCAATTGTTCAAAGCCTCCTTCGCGGTTGTGACCAAATCGATGGTCGTAACCGATCACAAGTTTTTTAGTGCCGATGGTGTCGATAAGAATTTTTTGAATAAAATCGATCGAACTGATCAGCGAGAATTCTTTCGTGAAGTCAATTCGTAGCAAATGCTGAATTCCTTCTGCTTTAAGTAAGGCGGCTTTTTCTTCAAATGTATTCAGCAATTTCAAAGAGTGATTTTCAGGATGAAGCACCATTTGAGGATGAGGCCAGAAAGTAATCACTACCGTTTCACCATGATTTTTCGATGCGATTTCCTTTAGCCGATGCAGAATTTTTTGATGGCCAACATGAACACCATCAAAAGTGCCGCTGGTCACAACCGCATTACTCAATCGACTAAAATCTTCAAGGCTGTGATAAATTTTCATGCGAGAATAAAGTATGCAAACTTACTCAGGAACTTGCTCCAATGACAAAGCATCTTCCAATTTGAATTCTCCTATTCGTGTGCGGCAAAGTTGTGATAAGTAAGCCACAGTGCCTAAAGCTTCACCAAAATCCCTGACGAGGCTCCGAATATAAGTTCCTTTCGAGCACACAACCCTGAATTCTACAATTGGTTTTTCAATATTGGTTATTTCAAATTCCTTGATGAAGACTTCGCGCGCTCTTAACTCTGGTTCTCTTCCTTTTCGAGCCAGAGCATACGATCGCTTTCCATTAATTCGTATCGCTGAATGGATAGGAGGTACCTGTTGAATCGAACCAATAAATTTTAGAACGGTTGAGTTGATTGCTTCCTTGGTGATGAACGAGATATCGCGTGCTTCACTTACTTCGGTTTCAAGATCAAAGGACGGAGTGGTTTGGCCGAGAACAAACTTCCCGGTGTATTCTTTTTCTTGTGCCTGATACTCATCAATGCGCTTGGTCAGCTTACCCGTACAAATAATCAGTAATCCTGTCGCCAGCGGGTCAAGTGTGCCAGCATGGCCAATTTTTTTGATCTTTAGTTTGTAACGAAGTTTGTTAACCACATCAAAGGATGTCCAACCCAACGGTTTGTTGATGAGTAGCAATCGTCCGGCAACGGGTTCCATTAAAATATGGAAAGACTTACACCCGAATAAACTAAAATAAGAATGATTACTCCAAGTACAATTCGATAATAACCGAAAAATTTGAAACCGTATTTTGAAACGGAATAGATAAGCCACTTGATCGAAAGCATCGCCACAATGAAAGCTATAAAATTGCCAATCGCCAGAACAGAAATTTCTTGCCCTGAAAATCCATTCCCGGCCTTATAATATTTCAGAAGTTTATATGCGGTAGCAGCAAACATAGTTGGAACAGCAAGGAAAAAAGAAAATTCAGCTGCCGCTGTTTTGGATAATTTTTGAGTAAGCCCACCAATTATTGTTGCAGCTGACCTCGATACACCTGGGATCATGGCAATGCATTGAAAGAATCCAATTTTAACAGCAGATAGGTTAGATGGCTCTTGTTCTCCTTTGCTTGTATTATTAAAAAGTTTGTCAAGAAACAAAAAAAGAATACCGCCAAGAACCAACATGATGGCCACTACTTCAACACGCTCAAGTAATTGGTCAATGTAGTCATTTAACAAAAGTCCGATCACTGCTGCAGGAATAAATGCAAGTAATAATTTTATATAGAAGTTTATCGTTTGAAAAAATTTTTTCCAATACAAAATAAATACGGAGGCAATGGCTCCAAGTTGAATAGCAACCGTATAGGTTTTTACGAATGGATCTGCTGCAATTCCTAACCAGGAGGAAACGATAATCATGTGACCCGTAGACGATACAGGAAGGAACTCTGTAAGACCCTCCACTACAGCCAATACAATGGCCTCAAAGACTGACATTATTTGCTTTCTTTTTCAGGTGTTAATAAGATAGCAAAGATTTCAATGGCAAAGCCTGTGAGCACAATGATTGGTCCAAGGGTAAGACCTAAGAAACCAAACCCATGTGGCTGTTTATCAAGTGTCATGATGGTGAATCCGATGACAAGTGTTACTACACCTATGATCATCCACTGGTAATTTTTTTTATTGAAAGGCAGTTTGTTCATTTGATTTTAATATAGTTCGTCCAAAGATAATTTTAAATATTTGTTCACAGCGCGGTATGAGCTTATAACTGCCACCAGTATACCGAGTATCAACAGGGAAGCCATAAGCAAAAGTAATCGATCATTATTCTGAATTAGTTTCAATTCAATAATTCTTTTTGTCGCAAAAGAAAGCAATCCCACAAGAAGAATGGAGGCAATGATGCCAGACAACAAACCATGCATGGAGGCACGCCAAAGAAAGGGGCCTTGAATAAACCATCGTTTGGCGCCTACCAACTGCATGCTTCTGATCAAGAAGCGCTGAGAGAACAAAGCCAGACGTAAGGTATTATTAATTAATAGCACAACGATAAGAAGTAGCACAGCAACCAAGCCCATCATCGCCAAACCAATTTGTGTGATATTATGATTGATGGATTCGATGACGTTTTCTACATAGTACACTTGAAACACACCCCTCATTTTTTCAATCTCACTTTTTATTTTGGCAAGGCTCTGCTTGCTTTGGTAAGATTCATCAATGCGAAGCAAGTATGCATCGTGCAGGGGGTTTTCGCCAAGAAACTTTTTAAAATTTTCACCTGTCTCTTTTATAAATTGTTGGGCGGCTGCTTCTTTAGAAATGTATTGAATCGGGTCTTTAAGATTCTTGGGAAGAAAATATTTGGAAGCAAGTTCCTTGTGCATTTTTGACCGTTCTTCGTCGGTCAATTGACTTTTGAGGTAGACCTGTATTTTGATAGTTTCTTTTACCGCCTTTTCAAGCTCCTTCGAATAAATGACGAGTGCTCCGAATACACCCACAGCAAAAAGTGCCAGCGTTATGCTAGCTACCACACTAATGGATGGATAACTACCCAGTTTTTTCTTTCTCGTGGAGTATTTAACCTCTGCCATAGGTGGCAAAGATAGTTGAATGAAGCCTAAAAAATAAACCCTTTACTCGCTAGGCTGCATTGATTCTATTTTCCGCGATATTCCTTGAGTTTTTTAACCAACTCTAAATCTTTGATTGCGGTTAATGGAGTAATCGCAGATTGTTTTTCGTTAAGAAGATAATAGCCGTCTTTATAATAAAGGAATATGGAGTGTGTGTCGCCATTGACTTCGATGATTTCGTACAACCCATTGTCAAAGATTCCGTAGAGAATAAGTTTGCCTTGAAGAAATTGATAATGGAAGGAGTATTTACTACTTGAGCTGTTGATTTCAACACCAACTCGCGTGGTAACGATGACCGATTGCGGTTTGGAGCGCTTTTCTTCTTCGTGTGTTGGCTCTTTTGCAAGCTCATGAGTGGGATCGACTACTTCAATCTTCGGATGAACTGCATTTTGCTTTTTGGAAACAAGCGGTTTTTTCTTTGATTCCTTGTTCGGCTCTGAAGCAGAGGGCGAAGTTTTATCTTCTTTGGGATCAATGGGGTCAGGTTCTGTTTTGGCATTCTGAACTGCTGGCAGTTCATTTTCCACTACCGGAGCTGCGGTTTCTTTTAGCGATGGTTTAAAATAGAATATTGATGCGGTGATAATCGCACCGGCAGTAATTCCTGTAATAATTTTAATGGCTGAGACTCCAGTTTGCATTAAACCGGTAACTGGCACTTGGCTTAGCATCGTTTTCAGCTCTGCTATTCTTGCATTCTTTACCCCTTCAATAATTTGTCTTTGGAGCGCTACATCACGTTGTAAAGAGGTGTCCTTTTGCAGTTGCAATTCAAACTCTTCTTTTTCTGGCCCTTGAAGCCGGCCGACTACATACTTTTCTATCAATTCAAAATTTTCCATCACTTAATCTAAAAAATCCTGCTCGGTATACTGAGCTTTCACTAATTCATCTAACTTTTGTTTACACTTATACTTTTTTGTCTTTGCGGTATCGGTGTTGGCGAATCCCAACTTATCTGCGATCTCCTGCATGGACATTTCATCAAAATAGTAGTACATCAGTACCTTACGACAGGTTTCGCCCAGTTGTTCCATACAATGGGCGATTATTTTCTCTCGTTCTGGCTTATCCATGTCAATGGAGTCGGGCGAATCCCTTTCTTCATTAGACAATCTCTTCTTTCGATCAAGTTCTTTTCTCCACAGATTTTGACAAATGCTGTAGATATAAGTACTCATTTTCGATGTCAAGACCAAGTTGCCAGAGCGCGCCTTCTGCCAAAAAACCACTAATGCATCCTGATAAACATCGCGCGCCTCGTCTTCAGTTCCACTATTTGAGATAACCAACTTGGTCATCATCCGATAGTACTTCTTATAGACAATCTCGAGAGCTTTTTCATCACCCTTTTGAATGCGATCAAAAATCTCGACTTCGTCTAGCTGCGAATTTAATTTGAATACTCTTAGTGCCACCGCCGGTAACCGTGTTTTTGTTAAGATGTAAGATTAACAGATAAAATCCATTTTTCGAAGGGCGAACCGTCTACTGGTGCCATGTCTGGGTACGGTAAAATGGTCCCCAGTAACCCCTTACTTTCAAAATTTTTCCTTCTAGCCAAACTTTACAACGATAGACTTTCCCATTTTCAGGGTCAAGGATATGCCCATTGGTAAATTCTTCGCCTTCTTTTATCAGCTCTTTCATGATTTCCATTCCGATCACTTTCTGGTTGAACCGAGGATCATCCTCAGCGCATTTATCGCAAATAGGATCAGGGTCTTCTCCGGGTTTGGAATAAATCTTGGTCACTTTTCCAAAGAACTTTCCTGCACGCTCTGTTATTTCGATTACCGATCGAGGCTGTCCCGAGTTGTCGTCAATACTTGTCCACTTGCCTACAATCTGCGAGTAAGCGATTACGTTGCATGATAATAATAGGGCAGTCAAAACAAATCGAGTCTGAATCATTTCAGTATTGGAGCTTTAATTGTTACTAAGATAAAAGTAAAAGTTGAAAAGCAGGCAAGTACTTTAAACTGAAAATTGCTTTTTTAGAGCTTGCCACAGTTTCTTTCTAGCGCTTTCATTACTGGAAAGATCTCCAAGACTTTCCGAAGCGACAATAGTTACCCCATTTGCTTCAACCACCTCATAGAGTGGAACGCCTTTAACAGGCTTTCCAAAATAAATAACCCGTTGAGGTTTCTCAACCCAAACTGACAGGTCAAGAGAATTCTGATATTGAATTGTAACAGAGTTTAGTGAAAGTTTGATAGCGACTAAAATTTTTTCGAGTAGCATTTTTTCAACCACTGTAATAGTTCCCCAAGGTTGATCTAAGATAATAGCGGGAGAAGGATGGATGGAAAATATGCCTTCCGGAAAAATGGATTCAAATAAAACAGGACTGACTTCCATCGAATTATAGTTCTTTAATATCGAATAGAGATTTTAATTCATTGGCTTCATGCGGTTTCATGCGGCCGGATAAGATCAAACGCAATTGTCTTCTGCGAAGAGCTCCATTATATAGTTCAATTTCTTCTTCTGTTTCAGGAACAACTTCAGGCACTTCTACCGGATTGCCATCTTTGTCAACGGCAACGAAAGTAAAATACGCTGAGTTGCTGGATACCTTTTTTCCTTCCGGAATATTTTCCGCGTCCACATCGATTCTGATTTCAACAGAAGAATTAAAAGCCCTGGTGACTCTGGCACGCAATGTGACCACGTTGCCTAATTGAATTGGCGAGCGAAAAGAGATGTTATCAACCGAGGCTGTGACAACAATACTGTTGCAGTGTTTTTGACCTGCAATGGCTGACACAATATCCATCCAGTGCATCAAGCGGCCACCCATGAGTTTATTAAGCGTGTTGGTGTCGTTCGGGAGCACGAGCTCGGTCATGCTTACATAAGATTCACTTGGCGATTTTTGTTTGCGAGACATATTCACTTTTTGTGGCACAAAAATCACAAAAAAAGTGATACAAAATGATTTAGTTTTTGAGCAGCCTAACCAACCTCCACGCCCCTCTTCTTAGCAAAATAATCCAACACTAAACTACTTGCTCCCAGAATTGGCGCGGCTTGATTTTGAAGGGCGCTGGGAAGTATTTTTACTTTCCCGCGGAAGACGGGCATCAGGTTCGCTTCCATGTGTCTAATCGTTGGCTTGAAAATCAATTCACCCGCTTGTGAAAGTCCGCCAAATAAAAATATCGCTTCGGGATCGGTGTGTACTACAGTTTCAGCCAGCTTCATTCCAAGAATTCTACCTGTATATTCAAAAGCTTCCTTCGCAACAATGTCACCACGGTGAGCAGCTTCTGTAATCATCTTTGTGTTCAGGTTATCGAAACTAATGCCGCGGAGCTCGCTGGGCTCTAAGTGATCAGCCAATAGTTTATAAACCGTGCGCTTTATTCCCGTTGCCGATACGTACGTTTCAAGACATCCCCGCTTGCCGCAATTGCAATAGCGGCCTGTTGGATTTACTGAAGTGTGACCTAGTTCACCAGCGATTCCATGGTAGCCATTGAGCAACACTCCACCACAAACAAATCCTGAACCTAGGCCAGTACCTAATGTTACCACCACAAAGTCTTTCATGTTCTTGGCATTGCCGTAAACCATTTCGCCTACGGCTGCGGCATTGGCATCGTTGGTGAGTATGCAAGGAACATTAAATTCATCGGTGAACATTTTTGATAATGGCAAGATCCCTTTCCATCGAAGGTTAGTGGCATGTTCGATGTTGCCCGTATAATAGTTGCCATTGGCTGCACCAACACCGATTCCGGTGATGACAGAATTAGGAGGGAGGCTTTTGAAACTTTCACGAAGTGCTTGAGCCATCGCATCAAAGAAATCCTGGAAATGTTCGTAACCGGTAGTTTGAATGTTTCCCTGATGAATCACATTTCCTTCCCGGTCAACAATACCAAACTTTGTATTCGTGCCGCCAATGTCGATGCCTACAGTAAGCTCGTTCATGCTTAGTTTTTTAAATGGAAAGAATTTTCGCGATCCTTAGCGACTCCGTGTCAATCTCGTGTTTGCTATTAATGATGGTTTCAAAACCGTTGTATACAATTTGATTATTCTTGATCCCAACCATTGAGCTGTGATTTCCTTGAATCAATCCTTCCACAGCGCCAACTCCCATCTTGCTGGCCAACACCCGGTCGAAGTAGGTTGGTGTGCCACCGCGCTGCAAGTGCCCTAGTATCGTGACCTTGATATCAAAATAATTGTTTCTCTCAGAGAATTTTTTAGCGAGCTCAAGCGCTCCACCAATTTTTGATCCTTCGGCAACCACCACAAGGCTCGACTTCTTATTTGTTTTCCCGCCCTCATCCAGTTTGGCGAAAAGTTCATCAAGGGTCATGTTCTCTTCAGGAATGATCGTCGCAACCGCACCACCGGCAATACCACAGTTGATGGCGATGTAACCGGAATTGCGACCCATTACTTCAATAAAAAACAGGCGGTTGTGTGAGATGGCGGTGTCGCGGATTTTATCAATCGCATCTACCGCTGTGTTGGTAGCCGTATCAAACCCAATGGTATAATCTGTACCGGCTAAATCATTATCAATTGTTCCGGGAATGCAAATAGAGGGAACTCCAAACTCTTCATAGAAAACATGAAGGCCAGTGAATGTACCATCACCGCCAATGGCCACGAGGGAGTCAATGCCATTCTTCTTCAAATTATCGAATGCTTTTTTTCTTCCTTCTTTCGTACGAAACTCCTGGCTGCGTGCGGACTTAAGAATGGTTCCTCCACGCTGAATGATGTTACCAACTGATCGCGCTCCAAGTTTAACAATGTCACCGGCAATCATTCCTTCATAGCCTTGTGTTATACCGAAGACTTCTTTCTTATAAAAGATGGAGGTTCTTACAACAGCACGGATAGCAGCGTTCATTCCAGGTGCATCTCCACCGGAAGTAAACACACCAATTTTTGATATTTCAGGCTTCATTTAATGTAAAAAGAACGTCAAAAATAGGAGTTCAATCTTACCGAACAAGTCTTGTGCTTTTTATTAGGCAAAGCTTAGTGTTTCAATCGTTTGAAATAATTGATCAATCCATTGGTAGAAGAATCATGCGTAGTTATTTCAGAATCGGATGCTAATTCAGGAAGTATTTTCTTCGCTAGAACTTTTCCTAGTTCAACTCCCCATTGATCGAAACTAAAGATGTTCCAGATCACACCCTGAACAAAAATTTTATGTTCGTACATGGCAATTAAACTGCCCAACGTGCGAGGTGTTAATTTTTTAAATAAAATGGAGTTCGTGGGTTTGTTTCCTGCGAATACACGAAAGGGCGATTGGTATTCAATTTCCTCGCTTGACATTCCGCTTGCCTTTAGTTCTTTCTTAACTTCCTCAAGGGTTTTTCCCATCATCAATGCTTCGGTTTGAGCGAAATAGTTTGACAACAATTTTTGATGATGATCCCCTATTGGATTGTGGCTGACTGCTGGTGCTAAGAAATCACACGGGATAATTTTAGTTCCTTGGTGAATCAATTGATAAAAGGCATGTTGACCATTAGTGCCAGGTTCACCCCAAATTACAGGGCCAGTATTATAGAGTACAGGATTTCCAGCCCGGTCAACCGATTTGCCATTACTCTCCATGTTTCCTTGTTGAAAATAGGCAGCGAAACGATGGAGGTATTGATCGTAAGGTAGGATGGCTTCACTCGAGGCATCAAAGAAGTTTACATACCAGATTCCAATCAATGCCAACAGCACTGGAATGTTTTTTTTAAAAGGCTCATTCTTAAAATGATTGTCCATGGCGTGAGCGCCTTCAAGCAACTGAACAAAATTTTCATAACCAATGGTGCAGACAATTGACAAACCGATGGAAGACCAAAGTGAATAGCGGCCGCCTACCCAATCCCAAAACACAAACATGTTCTCTGGAGCAATCCCAAATTCGGTTACAGCTTTTGTGTTAGTGGAAACTGCAACAAAGTGTTTGGCTACATCACCTTTGCCATTTGATTTTTCAAGGAACCATTTTTTGGCCGACTCTGCGTTTGTCATTGTCTCCTGAGTAGTAAATGTTTTGGAAGCAATGATTAACAAAGTTGTTTCAGGGTTAAGATGTTTTACCGTTTCTACTAAATGTGTGCCATCAACGTTGGATACGAAGTGCGGGCGAATATTTTTATGATAAGGCTTGAGCGCTTCCGTTACCATCAGTGGTCCAAGATCTGAGCCGCCAATTCCAATGTTGACGATGTCAGTAATTGCTTTGCCAGTATATCCTTTCCACTGACCACTAATTAGCTTCTCTGAGAAGCTTTTCATCTGTTCTAATACTTTGTTGACTTCCGGCATAACATCCTTTCCGTCTATGAGAACCGATGAGTTGGAACGATTGCGAAGCGCAGTATGAAGAACAGCACGGTGCTCGGTTTGGTTAATAGGAATTCCATCAAACATCGCCTTGATCGCTTCGTGCAACTCCGTTTCATTGGTCAACTCAATCAAATGATCAATCACTTCTTTATTGATCGTGTTCTTTGAGTAATCAACCAGTATATCTTCAAATTGCAGGCTGAATTTTTGAAACCGTTGTGGATCTTCATCAAATAATTCACGAATGTGAACAGCTTGAAGATTCATGAACAATGCGGTGAGCTTTTGCCACGCAGGTGTTTCGGCAGGATTAATAGTTGAAAGCATGTATTTTTTAAAAGCCGAAAATTAGGGCAAGGGAATCGCTAGCGCAAATTATCCGCCAACAACTTTCCTTAAGTTTTCCACAAGGCCATCCCACAAATCTTGTAACTCTTCCATGTCATCAAAATCAGAGTAGTCGCTCACTTTAAGAAAAGTTGTTTGTGTGAATTCGTTTACTTCAAGGCGCAATTCAAAATAGGAGGGATCTTTCTCATCGGCCTTGGATTCAGGCAAATATTCGAAACGGGCAAAGTGGTTGGTACGATGCGCAGCAAGTGTTGCTTTGTGAAGTTCATTGTCCCACACGAACGTGAAAACTTTTTCCGGGCTTATAGTAACGTTGTCTGCAAACCATTCTGCAAGGCCGCTAGCCGTTTGCACGTAAGGATAGAGCATTTTTAAGGATGCGTGAATCTCATAATCGCAAGTGAATAAATTTTTTGTTGCCGTAGCCATACAACTTCTCCGTTTCGTTTATAATTTATAACGATTTTTCGTTACCGACAAATAAATCTTTTTTGGGATAGCTTACCGATAGTTGAATCAATCAAAAGTTTGTATGTTTGCGCCTCTTTTTTCAAGAGAGGTCACCCGATAAGGGAGATTACTAGCATCGGATTCATCATTCGATATAAAAATGGCGAGGTAGCTCAGCTGGTTAGAGCATCGGATTCATAACCCGAAGGTCGGCAGTTCAACTCTGCTCCTCGCTACTTTTTATCTTTTACAAATTTCCCACGTACACATTCAAAATGTAAAACCTGCTTCCTGAGTGTAAGGAGGTATTTTTTTTGATTATATTTTTGTAAAATTTATTCATTATCAATACTTTAGTGATCGATACTTAATTTTTTAAACTAACTATTGATTTTTTAACCATGAGAGCGATTTGGAAGGGGCACATCCAGTTTTCTTTGGTAACAATACCTGTACGTGTTTACAATGCTATCGACACAGGTCAAACCATCAGTTTCAACCTGCTCACGCGAGAAGGTCACAATCCTGTCAGCTACGAAAAGAAGGATAAAGTCACTGGAAAACCATTGCGCGCCGAAGATATTGTGAAGGGCTATCAATACGAGCCAGGCCAATATGTGATTGTCGAGCAAGAGGATTTGGATAAAGTAAAACTAAAAAGTGAAAAAGTGGTCGTGATTGAAGGTTTTGTGAAAAGTGAGGAAGTGCACCATACACTTTTTGAAACTCCTTATTTTATCGGACCGGATGGCGACATTGCTGCCAAAACCTACGGACTGTTGTGCCATGTATTAAAAGAGAGCGGAAAAGTAGGTGTTGGCAAAGTTGTATTACGTGATCGTGAGACACCGGTTTTAATATCTCCACACGAAGGAGGAGTGCTTATGTACAGGCTACGCTATCCCAATGAAGTAAGAAACATCAATGAAGTTCCGCAATTACTTGAAGTGAAAGCAGACAAAGAGCAAATGAAACTCGCCAAGACTCTTGTTGATTCAATGACAATCAAATTCAGCCAGATTGAAATGAAGGATCACTACTATGATGCGCTCAAAGCTATTATCGATGCGAAAGTGGCGGGCAAGGAGATTGTTACCATTACCGAAGAAGAGCCTAAGGTGGTTGATATTATGACGGCACTGAAAGCGAGTATTGAAGCAGCCAAGAAAAAACCAATGGAGAAGGCCAAAGGCTCAACGGAAACGGTTGAGAAAAAGGTTACCAGGCGAAAGGCCAGCTGATCATAATTTCATTGATTATTCTTTCAAATCGTTGTGAGCAATGCCATTGAATCTATATCTTGGCCAAATAACTTATGCGCTCAATAACATTATTATTATCGATCCTTCTAATTTTTAGGTGCTCCTCTCCAAAAGAAAAAATACCTGATGTGCCATTGATGCAAAGCAAAGCAAAGAAGATCATCATTTACCAGATGATGACACGGCTGTTTGGCAATCAAACCACACTCAACAAACTTCATGGAACAGTAGAGGAAAATGGCGTTGGAAAATTCAGCGACATCAACGATGCCGCCTTGAAAGGCATTAAAGAATTAGGAGTGACGTATGTCTGGTATACTGGTGTTTTGGAACATGCTACTCTAACCGACTACACAAAATTTGGAATTCCTCTTGATGACGCAGATGTGGTGAAAGGACGTGCGGGCTCGCCTTATGCCATCAAGGATTATTATGATATTGATCCTGATCTTGCCGTTAATGTAAAAAACCGGATGCAAGAGTTTGAGGAACTCGTTGAACGAACGCATAAGAATGATTTAAAGGTAATTATCGATTTTGTACCCAATCATGTGGCACGAGCCTATCATAGCGATGCCAAGCCAGAAGGAGTAAAAGATCTGGGAGAAGAAGATGATAAGTCGGCGGGATTCAAACAGTCCAACAATTTCTATTATCTGCCTGGCCAAACTTTTCTGCCCCCTAAAGATTATGTTTCGCTCGGCTGGCAAAATACATTCCCAACTAAGGACGGAAAATTTGTTGAGTCACCAGCTAAAGCGTCAGGCAATGATCAGTTTGTTGCAATGCCGTCCGTCAATGATTGGTTTGAAACCGTGAAGTTGAATTACGGTGTTGATATTCAAGGAGGCCGCAAAAATTATTTTGATCCTATTCCGAACACATGGATCAAGATGAAAGATATCCTGGTTTATTGGGCGAAGAAGAAAGTAGATGGATTTCGGTGTGATATGGCCGAGATGGTTCCTGTTGAGTTTTGGAGCTGGGTAATCCCACAAGTGAAAGAAGTAAACCCGGAAATCATTTTTATCGCTGAGATTTACAACCCAGCTCAATACCGTAATTATATCGATAAAGGGAAATTTGATTTTCTGTATGATAAAGTTCAATTGTACGATCTTCTGAGGTTATTGGTGAATCAAAAGCAACAGACAAAAGATATCGCAACGATTCAGGAAAACCTTAAGGGAATAAATTCAAATATGCTGCACTTCTTGGAGAACCATGACGAACAACGAATCGCCTCTCCATTTTTTGCCGGTGATCCTTGGAAAGCGGTACCGGCTATGGTAGTGAGTGCAACGATCGATCAAAGTCCTGTCATGATTTATTTTGGCCAGGAGGTGGGGGAGCCGGGAGCGGGGGCAGAAGGCTTTTCAAGGGATGAAGGACGAACCACAATTTTTGATTATTGGGGAGTACCGGCCCATCAAAAATGGATGAATGGAGGAAAGTTTGATGGTGATACATTGCGTGATGAGCAAAAGCAACTTCGCCAATTTTATTCTGACGTTTTGCAATTTGCTTCCAATAACCCTGCGATAGTATCCGGAGAGTATTTTGATGTGACAAAATTGAATGTTGAAAAAGGAAATCTTTCTCCCTTGGTGCATGCTTTCGTTAGAACAAGTGGTGAAGAACATTTGTTAATCGTAACCAATTTCAATTCGAAAATAGAAAAAGTAAAAATACAGATCCCGGATGAAGTGGTGAAAGCCATGCAATTGGAATCTGGAACAAAATATATTGGCCGTGACTTGTTGCGAAGTGGGATGGATATTGGGTTTGATAATTTTTTCACGGAGATTGAATTGACACCCTATAGTGCCTTTATTTTTAAAATCAAATCGTGAAGAAAACCCATTGGAATGGATGACGGACGGAAGAGAGTTATTATTGAAAATATTCAACCAGTTATAGACGGAGGCATCTATCCAGCCAAGCGTGCGGTGGGAGAGAGAGTGGACGTAACAGCAGCAATTTTTGGTGATGGGCACGATCATATTCGTGCTTCACTTTTTTATAAAAAGGAAGTAACGGGATCGTGGGAAGAAACACCAATGAACCCAACATTCAATGACGAGTGGTTGGCTTCCTTTTACGTTGAAGAAAAAGGACATTATTTTTTCACTATCCATGCGTGGATTGATCACTTTGATACCTGGTATGACGGATTTAAAAAGAAAGCAAATGCCAAGGTAGATGTTAGGGTGGAGTTAATGGAAGGCGCTGTGATGCTAAGGAAGTTAGGAGAGAAAAATTCTTCATTGATTAGTTTAGCTAGAAAATTAGAGAATAGTGCTCACTATGCAGAATCCATTGAATTGATTTTAAGTGATGACTTTGCCAAAGTTGTGCATGACAACCCCTTGAAGGAAATCTTTACGTCTCTTGATGTCGAGTACCCCATTGTAGTCGAGAGCTCGAAAACCAACTTCAGTTCATGGTACGAAATTTTTCCGCGCTCCTCGTCTTTGGTGGCTGGAAAGCATGGTACTTTTCAGGATTGCATTAAGCTTTTACCACGTGTTGCTTCCATGGGCTTTGATGTACTTTATTTTCCACCCATTCATCCCATTGGCAAGGTCAATCGCAAAGGAAAGAACAACAACGTTCGTGCGGCCAAAGGAGAACCGGGCTCGCCTTGGGCAATCGGCAGTGATGAAGGTGGACACAAATCTGTTTTATCATCCTTAGGGACCTTGGAGGATTTTAAAAGACTGATCGCTGAAGCAAAAAAAGCCGGAATTGATGTTGCCATGGATATCGCATTTCAATGTGCACCCGATCATCCTTATGTGAAGGAGCATCCTTCATGGTTCAAGCTTCGACCAGATGGATCGATTCAATACGCAGAGAATCCTCCTAAAAAATACCAGGACATTTATCCATTCAATTTTGAGTCGGATGATTGGAAAGGCTTGTGGGACGAACTCCTTTCTATTTTTTTATATTGGATTGATCAGGGAGTTAAAATCTTTCGAGTGGATAATCCCCACACGAAACCGATTCCGTTTTGGCAATGGTTAATCGCTGAAGTTAAGAAAAAAGATGCTGATGTTATTTTTTTATCTGAAGCTTTCACAAGACCGAAGATCATGGCATCGCTTGCCAAGGTTGGGTTCACCCAGTCCTATACTTATTTTACGTGGCGTGTTGGAAAACAGGAATTGATCGACTACATGAATGAGTTGGTGAATGGCCCCTCACGAAATTATTTCCGTCCTAACTTCTGGCCCAACACTCCCGATATTTTGCCATATCATTTACAACATCAAGGGGAGAACAGTTTTATTTTTCGCTACGCATTAGCAGCTACGCTTTCTTCTAACTATGGTGTATATGGTCCTGCTTACGAATTTTACGAGAATACACCCATGGAAGGCAAGGAAGAATACTTTAATTCTGAGAAATACGAAGTGCGTCATTACGATTGGAAGCGCACCAATCGCATGACGGATATCATGACTCTGTTGAATAAGGCACGAAAAGAAAACAAAGCGTTGCAGTCAACTTGGAATATTCAGTTTTGCGCTATAGAAAACCCAAGCCTGATCGCGTACCTCAAGGCAACTGACGATCTTTCTAATATTTTCTTGATCATTGTGAACATTGATCCCAATACACCGCAGTCTGGATATGTACAATTGCCAAAAGAAAAATTGAAGTTGGGTGATAAAGTTAACATCAAGTTGCATGACCTGGTAACGGACGAACATTATACCTGGACGCAAGAATGGAATTTTGTTGAGATCAATCCACATAAAATGCCATTCCATTTATTTAAATTGTCAATTCACGAATCCAATATGTAGATGGCTAACGGCACAAAGACTGATCCGCTCTGGTTTAAAGAAGCAATTATCTATGAGGTAAGTGTGCGCGCATTTTGTGACAGCAATGGTGATGGTATTGGTGATTTCCCCGGATTAATTTCCAAGTTGGATTACTTGGAAGACCTTGGTGTGACTACTATCTGGCTTCTGCCTTTTTTTCCGTCGCCACTTCGAGATGATGGTTTTGATGTGACTGAGCACTGCGACATTCATCCTGATTATGGAACGCTATTGGACTTCAAGCACTTTTTAAAAGATGCGCACCAGCGAGGTATGCGCGTAATTACTGAACTAATTTTGAATCACACGTCTGACCAACATCCATGGTTTCGGAAATCAAGGAAGGCCAGGGCCGGCTCGCGATACAAAGGATATTATGTGTGGAGTGACAATACCGAGAAATACAAAGAAGCTCGTGTTATATTTCCGGAAGAAGATCCTTCTAACTGGACATGGGATATTGATGCAAAGTCGTATTACTGGCATCGGTTCTATAGGCATCAGCCTGAGCTGAACTACGAGAATCCTGAGGTGCAGTTGGAGATGATCAAAATAACTGACTTCTGGTTAAAGCTTGGTGTCGATGGTTTTCGCTTGTCGTCCGTGCCATTTCTTTTTGAACAAGAGGGGACCAATTGTGAAAACCTTCCTCAAACGCATGACTTTTTAAGAAAATTACGGACCTACATGGACAAGCACTATGACGATCGCGTCTTGATCGCTGAAGCAAATCTATGGCCCGAAGATGCCGCGGAATATTTTGGAAAAGGAGAAGCGGAGTGTCATATGTGTTTTAACTATCCATTGATGCCGCGATTATTCCTCGGTCTTCGTACAGAAGATAGTTATCCAATTATTGATATTTTCGAACAAACGCCCTCTACTCCTGAGAATTGTCAGTGGGCGCTTTTCTTAAGAAACCATGATGAGATTGCTCTTGAAATGGTTACTGAAGAAGAAAAGGATTACCTATTCAAGGCGTATGCTACCGATCCGAATACCAAACACAACATCGGAATCCGCAGGAGGCTTGCACCACTCCTTAATAATGACAGAAGGAAAATAGAATTGCTTTATGCGCTTCTGTTTTCTTTGCCAGGAACTCCCGTTCTATATTATGGTGATGAGATCGGCATGGGTGATAATATTTATTTGGGCGATCGACATGGTGTACGCACACCAATGCAATGGAACATGAATCTTAATGCCGGATTCTCAACGGCTAATCCGCAGAAACTTTTCCTGCCGGTAATCACCGATCCTTCCTATCGGTATGAATCAGTTAATGTAGCGACTCAGGAAGAAAATTCTTCATCTATGATGTGGTGGGTGAAAAATGTTTTAGCCATGCGCAAACGACTTAGCGTTTTTGGTCGTGGCGACTTACATTTCATTGACAGCTCAAACGCAAAAGTCTTATGCTTTGCGCGAAGTTATAAGAATCAGAAAGTGGTTGTGGTCGCTAATCTCTCGCAGTTCTCTCAAGCAACTAATCTTGATCTCTCAGCCTTTAAAGATTGCGATGTTACCGAAGCCTTCAGTCAGAATCGCTTTCGAAGCGTGACGGATGGAGAATATCCGATTACGATTGGCCCTTATGGATATTTTTGGTTTCAAGTTGATGTCTCGGAGAAAAAAGAAGCAATCTCAACATCGGGTGAGCTTCCTTTATTTCAATCGGATCTTTCCTGGGAACGTACTTTTTCTGATTATGAGAATATTCGGTTTTTGGAAAGGAAAGTTTTGCAGTCCTTCATGCGCAAGTGCAGGTGGTTTGGTGGTAAGGCTCGTGCGATAAGCAAAGTAACAATCAATAAACTAATCCCTTTAAAAGCCAACGGTGAGACGCATTATCTCTCCGTGATTGAAGTGCACTATGTTCAACGGCTACCTGAACTTTATTTTCTTCCGATTTATTTTGCTTCATCCGACTCACTATTTGATAAAGTAGAATACATCGCGTCAAGTGTTATCTGCCGGGCCGACTTTCAAGGTAAAACCGGATTTTTAGTCGACAGTAGCTACGATAAGAATTTTCGCGATTTTCTATTCGATGCGATGGATAGGAAATTGAAATTAAAAGATGAGGGAGGAAGCTTGGAGTTTAATTCGAGTATTTATGTTAAACTTGATTCCGAAAAGGTCGACTCCAAAATTCTGAAAGCAGATCAGAGCAATACCGCCATAATTTACAACGACAAGTATTTTTTTAAATTCTACAGAAAGATTGAAAACGAAATTAATCCGGATCTGGAGATAGTCAGGTTCCTTTCGGAGAACACCAGTTTCCGCAATTCACCAAAGTACGCCGGAAGCATTGAATATCATGACAACGAAGGAAATGTTATGGTTCTTGGCTTACTGCAGGAGAAAGTAGAAAACCAAGGCGACAGTTGGGTGATGACTACCGACTCGGTAGGTCGTTTTTATGAACGCGTGATGACGAATGCGAAAAGGGAAAAATTGCCCAAACTGATTAACAAATCTTCTATAACTTTTGAAGAAGCGCCTGAGCTCATTCAAGAATTTATTGGTCGCGGGTTTTACGAAAGAGTAGTTCGACTAGGTCAGCGCACGGCCGAAATGCATTTGGCGTTGGCTTCAGAGAAGACCAACCCTGCCTTTGCTCCTGAACATTTCACAACCAATTATCAGCGCTCTCTTTATTCCATGTTGCGCAAATTAGTGCGCGATCGATTTAAACTTCTAGAACAGTCATTGCCCAAGTTAAACCAGCAGACCCAGCTATTGGCCAAAGAAGTTTTAGCGCTGGAAGAAAAAATTTTGGAGTGCTTCGGCGAGATTAATAAAACCAGGCTGAATTCCATCAAGACGAGGATTCACGGCGATTTTCACTTAGGGCAAGTTCTGTTCACAGGAAAAGATTTTGTGATCATCGATTTTGAAGGGGAGCCTGGCTTCAGTTTCAGTGAGCGCCGGTTGAAAAAAAATCCGCTCAAAGATGTTGCCGGCATGATGCGATCCTTTCACTATGCAGCCTTTGGAAAAATTTTATTGAATGAAAATTATCGTGAGAAAGATTTGGAGTTCTTAAGTCAGTGGGCAGAACAATGGCAGCATTACGTGAGCCGGTTTTACATGGGTGCTTATATGGACCGTTGCGGGATGGGCAAAACCCTTTCCGATGAAGATGAAATATTGATGCGTGTGTATCTTTTAGAAAAAGCAATTTACGAATTAGGATACGAGCTTAACGGTCGTCCGGATTGGGTAATTATTCCGCTGCGCGGAATTCATTATCAGGTTAGCCGGTTTATGCTTGCTGCAGAATTGAGAGGCAAATAGTTTAAAATAATTCCTTATGAAGAAGAAGGATACCGTACAAGGAGCAGAAGAGAAAGATAATTTCAGTCTGCTCACCGATTTCGATATCCACCTGTTTCGCTCTGGGAAACATTTTAAGCTGTATGAAAAATTGGGCGCTCATCCTTCCAGATTTAAAGGACAATCAGGAACTTACTTTGCGGTTTGGGCTCCCAATGCAACGGCAATCTCCGTAATCGGAAATTTTAATCAATGGCAAAACGGCCAGCACAACCTAAACCCTCGCTGGGATGAGTCGGGGATATGGGAAGGTTTTTTTTCCGGTATCCAGAAAGGAGAAGCCTACAAGTACGCAATACAATCCAATACCGGTGAATATCTGGAGAAGGCAGACCCCTTTGCACTGTATACCGAGATCCCACCCCGCACTGCCTCGATTGTTTGGGAACATGAATATTTATGGAAAGATAAGCCTTGGCTTGAAAAGAGAAAATCCCTAGAGGGAAAATCGCAGCCGTATTCTGTTTATGAAGTTCATTTAGGGAGCTGGAAAAGAAAACCTGAAGATGGCAATCGCTCGCTTAGCTATAGAGAGTTGATCGATGAGTTGGTTCCTTATGTAAAAAATGCGGGCTTCACCCACGTTGAGTTTTTACCGGTGATGGAGCATCCGTTCTTTGGCTCTTGGGGATATCAGCTCACTGGATATTTTGCTCCAACCAGTCGTTTTGGCTCGCCGGAAGAATTCATGGCGTTGGTCGATGCTTTCCATCATGCTGGTGTCGGGGTGATTTTGGATTGGGTGCCATCGCATTTTCCAGGTGATGCACACGGGCTTTTTAAATTTGATGGAACGCATTTGTATGAACATGCCGATCCGCGCAAAGGATTTCACCCTGACTGGAGTAGTTACATTTATAACTATGGACGAAATGAAGTCCGTTCTTTCTTAATTAGTAATGCACTGTTCTGGCTAGATCAATTTCATATTGATGGTCTTCGCGTTGATGCCGTTGCCTCCATGTTGTACTTGGACTATTCGCGCAAAGCAGGAGAGTGGGAACCTAATCAATATGGTGGAAATGAAAACCTGGACGCGATCATGTTCCTCAAAGAATTTAATGAGACGGTTTATGGAGGGCATCCCGATGTATTGACTATTGCGGAAGAATCAACCGCGTGGCCTGGGGTTTCGCGGCCAACTTATTTGGGTGGTCTGGGCTTCGGACAGAAATGGATGATGGGCTGGATGCACGACACGTTGAAGTATTTTAAAGATGACCCGATCTATCGCAAGTATCATCAGAACGAAATCACGTTCAGCATCATGTATGCCTTCACTGAAAATTTCATGCTTCCACTTTCGCACGATGAAGTGGTTCACGGTAAAGGTTCTTTAATTGGCCGAATGCCGGGAGACGAATGGCGAAGATTTGCCAACCTTCGGTTGATGTTCGGGTACATGTTTGCGCACCCAGGAACCAAACTTCTGTTTATGGGTGGTGAGTTTGGTCAGACAAACGAGTGGAATCACGACCAAAGTCTTAGTTGGCACTTATTGGATTATGATTTCCATAAAGGAGTACTACAACTGATTGCTGATCTCAACGCATTTTATAAAATAGAGCCGGCCTTGTATCAGTTTCAGTTTAGCGATCGCGGCTTTGAATGGGTGGATTATTCGGATCGCGAAAACAGTGTGATTGTCTTTCTGCGCAAAGGAGAGGATAGCAAAGATACGTTAGTAGTAGTTTGCAATTTCACACCGGAGCTTCGCACGCAATATCGGATAGGAGTTCCTGTGCGTGGCACTTGGAAAGAAGTTTTTAATTCGGATAATTTAAAATACGGAGGAAGCGGTCAACTCAATCTTAGCCTGCTGCATACGCCCCCTGTAAAGTATCACGGCAAGGATTATTCGTTAGCGGTTACACTTCCTCCTTTGGGTATTTCAATTTTTAAATTAAATGAAGAACAAACTGAGTTTGAGTTAGAATAGATGATTGAATCACTTAAAACCTTTTTGTTTTTGGTTGCCGTAATTGATCCGCTTGGTGCAGTTCCTATATTTCTTGAGGCAACCAAGAACCTGGAAGATCAAGTAAAAAAAAGGATAGCAATAAAAGCATCACTCATTGCCACCGGCATTCTTGTGTTTTTTATTGTGGTAGGTCAAATCATCATGGAAACGATGCACATCTCCTTATCGGCATTTCAGATTTCGGGCGGATTAATATTGTTCCTTTTTTCATTGACCATGATTTTTGGAGAAGGGAAACCAGAGGAGGGAAAGCATTTGATCCGAGACTATAATCATGTAACTGTTTTTCCTATCGCACTCCCTGCCATTGCATCACCAGGAGCAATCATGGCAGTGGTGTTACTCACCGACAACCATCGATACACTATTCTCCAGCAAGCCGAGACAACACTACTTGTAATCTTAGTACTACTCTTAACGTGTTTGATATTATTGTTTGCCAGAAAAATTCAAAATAGAATCGGCGATACTGGAATTACCGTCATTGGAAAAATCATGGGATTAATTCTGGCATCGTTTGCAATCCAAAATATTTTGACTGGAATAAAGGATTACTTCAAAATGTAATTCGGACACTTAAAATCCTTGTTCTCGTTTCTTTTAACAGTTTACTTTTTTGTTACTTTACAAATTCAAATTTTTCAGAACTATTGATTCACTTGTTTGTCTTTCATGTCTTCTTTTAATAATAAATTTATTTGCATTCATGGCCACTTTTATCAACCGCCTCGCGAAAATGCCTGGCTGGAGGTAATTGAAGTACAAGATTCAGCGCATCCTTATCACGATTGGAACGAGCGTATCGCAGCAGAGTGTTATGAGCCCAACGCTACGTCCCGAATTTTGGATGAAGACCAAGTGATCCGGAATATCATCAACAACTATTCAAAAATCAGCTTCAACTTTGGTCCGACACTTTTGTCGTGGATGGAAGTGTATGCGCGCGAGACGTATCTCGCCATTCTTAAAGCCGACAAAGAAAGCATGAAGCGATTTGGTGGTTATGGTTCGGCCATCGCTCAAGTGTATAATCACATGATCATGCCGCTCTCGAATGTCAGAGATAAAGAAACGCAAATCATCTGGGGTATTCGGGATTTCGAATCGCGATTTGGACGAAGACCGGACGGCATGTGGCTGGCCGAAACGGCTGTAGATATTGACACTCTTGAAGCACTTGCAGCCAATCATATTCAATTTACAGTGCTTGCTCCCCGTCAGGCGAAAGCAATAAGAAAGATCGGTGAAGACAAATGGAATGATGTCAACGAACGCACCGTCAACACAAAACGTGCATATCGTTGTAATCTTCCTTCTGGAAAATCAATAAGTCTTTTTTTCTATGATGGCGATATTTCTCAATCCATTGCATTTAATGGATTGCTAAATGATGGAAAACGTTTTGCGGAAAACTTGATTAACTCCATCGATATCAATTCAAAAGAAACGCAGTTAGTGCACGTGGCCACGGATGGAGAAACGTATGGACACCATCACAAACATGGCGACATGGCCTTGGCATTTTGCCTCGATCACATAGAAAAAGATGAACGCGTAACACTAACGAACTACGCCCAGTTTCTTGCAATTGAGCCACCCACATTTGAAGCACAAATTATTGAGAATAGCTCGTGGAGTTGTGTGCATGGCATAGAGCGTTGGCGAAGTGATTGTGGTTGCAATTCAGGTGGGCATGCAGGATGGACCCAGCAATGGCGCAAGCCTCTGCGTGACGCCTTGGACTGGCTGCGTGATGCCGCAGCGGAAGTTTTTGAGCGAGACGGATCAAAAATATTAAAAGATCCTTGGGCTGCACGCAATGATTACATCACTGTCGTTCTCCAAAGAAATGATGTGACCATTGAAAAGTTTTTAAAAACGCACTCGTTGGAAGGTGCACAGGCTAGCCGTGTCTTTCGCATGATGGAAATGCAACGTCACTCAATGCTCATGTATACGAGCTGTGGTTGGTTCTTTGATGAAGTGTCGGGCATTGAGACTACTCAAATTATGCAATACGCATGCAGGGTAGTGCAGTTGGCCAATCAAACCAACGAGATTGATTATGAAGCAGAGTTTTTGAAACGCCTCGAGTTGTCACCAAGCAATGTTCCAACTTATAAAAATGCTGCGTTGGTTTATGAAAAATTTGTATTGCCTTCACGCATCAACTTGAAACGTGTAGGAATGCATTTTGCGGTCTCTTCCATTTTTGAAGACGAGCCTGAATCCCTTACAATTTTTAATTATAGCACTTCCAGCGAATCGTTTGTTAAGAAAGCTGCCGGTGAGCAAAAGTTGGTGCTGGGCATCACCACAGTAAAATCGCTGGTGACGCGATCAGAGAAAAAATTTGTTTTCGCAGTTATCTACCTGGGCAAACATAATATCATTGGTAATATTTCCCTCGACATGGAGGTAGATGATTTTGCAGGGATGCAGTTTCGCATGATCAAAGCATTTGAAGAAGGCCGACTGGGCGATGTGATCGGAACGATGCAAATGTATTTTGGTCCTGAAAAATATACCATCTGGCAATTGTTCAGCGATGAGAAGCGAAAAATTCTCGATTTGATTGCTCAGGAAAGTATGGCGGAACTGGAAAGTTCTCTTCGCAAAAGTTATAACAGCGATTACCAGTTAATCACAGCCCTGTCGAACAATGGTATACCAATTCCAAATGCCTATAAAACAACCTTTGAATATATTTTGAACGCTGATCTGATCAATGTCTTCAAGTCTGATAAAATCAATATCAAAGAGATGGAGCGAATTTCAGGTGAGTTGGTGCGGTGGAGTTTAAAAATTGAGGACGTTGGAAAGTTGTCGAGGCTAGCGGGTGAGAGTATTTTGCGCGAGCTCAATCGAATTAGCAGCGAACGGGAAAACGTAAAGAGAATTCAGCGGCTCAACAGAATATTCCCATTACTTGAAAATTTTAATCTTGACCCCAATCTTCATAAAACCCAAAATCTATATTTTCAAATTTCTAAAGAAGAGCAGAAAAATGTATTGCCCGAGTGGCATGATCAATTCGTATTATTGGGAGAAAATTTAGGTGTTAAAGTGGGCTGATCAGCCCTTCATTTTTCTACTGCTTCACTGAATTCATTTTCGCTTTTCGATATTGCCAAAGCTGCAACGCCATTGCCAATGATATTCGTAATGGCTCTCGCTTCGCTCATGAACTTATCAATGCCAAGCAGGAAGGCAAGGCCTTCTACCGGAATTTTATGGATGGCCGTAAGTGTTGATGCTAAGACGATGAACCCACTTCCGGTTACACCAGCTGCTCCTTTTGAGGTGATCATCAAAATGCCTATGATGGCAAGCAGTTCCCAAAAATCCAAAGGGATGTTATACAATTGAGCGATAAATAAAACAGCCATCGATAAGTAAATGGAAGTGCCATCTAGATTAAAGGAATAGCCGGTAGGCACAACTAAGCCTACTACTGATTTGCTGCATCCCATTTTTTCGAGCTTGTTGATAAGGGGGGGTAAGGCTGCTTCAGAGGATGAAGTAGCCAGCACAATCAATATTTCTTCTTTAATGTTTTTGAGATACTTCCAAACGCTGATGCCATAATAGCGAAGTATGGATCCGAGAACAATAAATACAAACAACGCCATGGTGATGTAAACGCAAATCATCAGTTTGCCTAAAGGGATAAGTGATTGTAATCCAAATTTACCAACGGCAAAAGCAATCCCTCCAAATGCGCCCAGTGGTGCGAGGTACATCACGTATCGAAGGAGCTTATAAACCAGCTTTGATATTTTTTCCAATAACAGAACTCTTGCTTCTCTCTTTTTTGAGTAGCTTAAAACAATACCAGCAATCAAAGCAAGAACCAAAACTTGCAATGTGAAATTATTCAAGAAAAATTGAAGCCAATCAAAGGCATGCGCTGCCTGCTTAGTAAATTTTGACGCATCCTGTATAGAGAGGCCTTCGCGGTTGATGTGACCAGGTTTTATGATAAGAGCTACCATAATTCCAATCGCTAAAGCAAATGTGGTAACAATTTCAAAATAGATGAGCGCTTTAAGGCCAACGCGTCCAACTTTTTTGAGATCGCCAATACTACCAATGCCGAGCGTGATGGTGAGAAAAATAATGGGAGCAATGAAGAGCTTAATGATATCAACAAATGATTTTCCAATGATCTCCATTTTAATTCCTGTAGCAGGAAAGAAATGACCAACACCGGCTCCTAATAAAATTGCCATTAATACCTGAAAGGCAAGATTGCCAAGTATCTTTTTAAGAGAGATCAAGAATTTTGTAGATGAAGCTGTTTGAGGGTGATCATCTTGTTGTTCTCTGCATCCCAGAGTTTAAGGCGCAAGCATCTAAACATTTCAATGGGGCTCCACGAGGTGGTCGGAACATTGAGTAACTCTGGCATGCTATCCATGGCTTCTTTGAGACGATAAAAAGGAATGCGGGAATTTAAATGATGAATGTGGTGGTAGCCAATGTTTCCTGTAAACCAATGCATTATGGGGCTCATGACCATTCGGCTCGTTGAAGCAATAGCAGCCTGATCGTAGGCCCACTCTTTGTTTTCGCGAAACTTTGCTTCTGGAAAATTATGTTGGGAGTAAAAAAGATAAGCACCCATTGAGAAAGCAAGAAAGAATGGAAAGCACCAGCCGAAAATGAAAATGACGGGTCCGTAAAAATACATGACCAGAGCGGCGATGGATACATGCAAAACCAAAGCAAGCAATGAGTCGAAATGTTTTTTGGGACTCTCGATGTATGACTTTACATTAAGCCAGTAAATGAACAAAGTCAGGTAACCAAACATTACCGTTAGTGGATGACGATTGATCAGGTATAGCGTTCTTTCCTTTTTCGATAACTTTAAATACCTCACTTTACTTACTGTAGGATAAGAACCAATTCCGCTTAAGGTGAGCTTCGAGTTATTATTGTGATGATGCTCATGCGAACGCTTCCAAATCGTTTCAGGCGCAAGAAGATAAATACCAAGAAAGATCATTATCCAATGCGCAACGACTGAATTTTGTAAAATTGCCCGATGCTGATAGTCATGGTAAATGACAAATAGCCTCACGTAGAGCAATCCACAAATAATGCTGGAGAAAATTCGAACGGGCAATGGAACAATTTCAAAAAAACCAAGAATGACCAGAAAAATGGTAGGAACGATTGTGCTGAATAATTCTGCCCAACTTCGCCATCGGTATTCGCAGCTAAATTTTTTGCTGTCACTAATTAACTGTTTACCAGACCGCATGCACTATTAGATTTTAAGCCATTTCAAACGATAAAGGTAGCAATATCACCCCAATATTTCCAGTGCATCTATTGACGCTTGTATTTCCAGCGTCGATGCGACCACAACCAGATGACTGGGTCATCAATAATATCTTTTTCCAAACGTTTTGTAAATGTTTCGAGTATTTCTCCTTCTGATGTTGACGAAGGGTCATTAAATAATAGTTCTGGTGTCAATTCATAGTAGCCTCTTTTCACCCGTTGTATTTTCATGTACACGACCGGGTAATTAAACTTTATCGCGATTTTTTCAGGTCCATTGAAAACAGAAGTCTCCTGATGAAGAAAGGTGGTCCAATAAGAGTTAGCGGTGGAGGCAGCCTGGTCTGCAATGAAGGCAGTAGCAGTAACATTCTTTCTGTTAGCCACCATCTCCCGCAACGTTTGGTTTACGGGAGTGATGCGCGTGCCAAACTTAGTGCGCGTCTTTGTCAACATTTCTTCGAAATAGATATTCGACAAAGGTCGATAGATGACAAACAATTGATACTTGCTTCCAAGTGTAAAACTCGGACCGGCCCATTCCCAATTTCCGTAATGCCCCATCACAATGATGAAGCTTTTCTTTTCCTCATGCATTTTGTCAATCCAGTCGGCATTGTGATAAACACAACGCTCCCTTGCCTCTTGTTCGGTCATGCGCATGGTCTTCATTGTTTCCAGTGTTAAGTCGCAGAGGTAGCTGAAATAGGCTTTGGCTAACGCTTTAATTTCTTTTTGACTTTTTTCAGGGAATGAATTTCTGAGGTTTTCTAGTACTACATTTCTCCGATAACCTGAAAGCCGGAATAAATAGTAAAGAATATCAGATACTTTATAAAGCGCCCAAAAGGGTAAAGAGGCGATTAAGTAAAGAAAAGGGTAAACTAAATAAAAGGCCACAGCTTGCATGGCGCAAAAATAGCAAAAGGTTTCAGAGCATTCAGGCTGAAGGAATTACCGAAAGTATCTTTTTCTTACCTTTAAATGTTAATCATGGTGTTCGCATGCCTTCAGAGAAGTTGAAAAAAATATGGCCAATTGTTGTAAGCATGAGCAGCGCGTCAATAATGGTTCTTGCCTTCTTCATCCCATCCATTCAGGATCAATGGGATCGTTACCAAGCGAGGCAGGTGATCAAACAATATGAAAAACTGGGCAATGAATTTTTTGATGGAGAAAATTTTGAGATGGCGGAAGAAGCTTATGCAAAAGCATTTGAGCTGTCTGATCAAAAAAGAATTGACCTTGAAATAAAACGGTTGAGTGCCAAAGTCAATCGTATTGGTAGCGACCCCGCCTGGGGAACTAAATCCCCCGAAGGTTTGAAGGATATTGACTTTCAATTTCTAATTCATTTTCAGAGCGGAGAGGACAAAATTAAAAACCGTGTTTCGACATTAAATTGTTACGGAGTCTTTTTGGCTAGCGAAGATCGTGACGACGAGGCAGAAAAAGTGTTTAACAATGCTATTAAACTCGATTCCATGGATGTGCTCGCGTTTGTAAACCTTGGCAACCTTTATTTTAATGATGACAAAATTGACATGGCGGCAAGATATTATTTGAAAGCAATTTCCATCGACCCTGAAAATCCGGGAGCGCACTATAATCTGGGGCTTTTATATTCTGAAAAGAAAGAATTAGAGAACGCAAGAAAGGAATTCTCGAAAGCAGCAGAACTTGATCGTGATGATGCAGATGCAAAAGCAGAGCTTGATTCGATCAATGAACGAATCTCTACTAAAAAGCCTTGATGGTAATCAACCGTACACAAGTGCTATCACAGGATCAAGTTGTTAAAAGTGGTATCGTTTTAAGCTGGATTTAAATTCATTTCTCCGTCAGCGTTTTCATCACCTCAGGAATGTTGCTGATGCCCCAATGCTCCACATATTTTCCATCGCGAATCTTCACCATGTCGATTACTTGAAATGTTACTTTTTTGTTGGTAGGAGGGATGCCCATAAATTCTCCGGAGTGCGTAGCGTGTAGTGCTTTTCGTGTGGATACCATGTCGCCTTCAGCAACCTGATCGAAAATTTCGACTTTGATATCCGGAAATCCTTTGCGAAGAACTTCTATGATAAAATATCTCATGCTTTCAGGACCGGAAGGAGTACCCGCGGGAGCCGCATGATTGATCACGTCATCGCCAACTAATTCTTTAAACGACTTCATATTGCCTTGCTCAATAAACTCTTTATTGAAACGCAATACCACTGCTTTGTTTTCTTCTTGTAATGTTTTCATTGTTTTGGATTGGTTTGATGTTGTTGGTTGAGCCATTGTTGGATAACCCAATAGAATGACAGTTAGGAATAGAATTGTTTTTTGTATTGAACTGAGTTTAATGTTTACAATGCAAAATTACCTTAGCGTAATGCGAGGTGTTAGGGCTGGCCGTTCAAAAGCTATTCCTTAACGTTCATTTGTTGAGCTTGAAATTCTTTAGGAGTGATCCCAAAGGCTTGTCGAAAGGATTGGGTGAAGCTCGAATGATTTTCGTAACCCACTTTATAATAGACCTCACTTGGTTTCTGATCGTAATGTCGTAATAAGTCCCTTGCTATCTCCATTCTTCGCTGCAACATCCACTTGTTGGGAGAGGTGCCATATAATTTTGAGAACCTCCTTTTGAAGGTAGAAAGACTGAGCTTGCAAAGGAATGCCAATTCTGCCACGGTGATGGTGTTGGATATATTAGTTTCAACTGCTCTTCGAATTTCAAAATCATCGAAGTGGTTATGCTTGTCAGTTTGAAACGAAAGAATTTGTTGTGGATACTTTTGCAATAGATGCAACATCAGCTCTTCGAATTTCAACAGCTTCATTTCATTAGAAATCCCAACACCGCTTTGAAAGAACAATTTCAGCGAATCAATGAAATTTAAAACGAAGGCATCTTTTTTAAAGCCAATGTAAGGCTGAGAAGTTATTTTTTGATTGCCTTTGAGTTTTGTGATCAGGGCATCGTACTTGAGATAGAAGTCTGCTAAAACCTTGTTGTCGAAAAAGATAAGTATACTGCTGAATATCTTCTTGTCCGACAATTGCATTGATGCCAAACAATGCCCCGCCGACAGAAAATGAAATTCATTGTCTTTAATGAATACTGACTTATCAGCAAAGAGCAGCGTTTTTTCACCATTGAGCACGAGACTGATCGAATTCATTTGCAGAATGCTTTTTCCCTTGAAAGATCCGACCGGAGCAGAATAATGATGAAAAATTAGGCTGTCAAGCTTCTTTGAAGAAGGAAATATGTCTTGCGGAAGGTTGGTGATACTCATAGAGATTTATCTTACAAATGTAATTTAAGTTGTTTGTTCGTACCCCTTTCCTGGCAAAGTATGAGCTCGTTTACTTTTATCTTTACTTGAGTTTTTGTATCTTTACATAATCAAAGTTTACAAGTTCTAACTATTCCGCTACTGCAAGGACGAACTAAAATTTCTCTCTGGTTCTTTACCCTCCTTCAGATTCTTTTTCTGAATAGCTGTTCAAGTCTTTTTGATTTCGGGGCTGTTACTTTTTTTATTAAACCAAATTATGGAAGCTATTAACAACAAGACCATAACCTTTGCCACTACGTACAAAGATTTCGTCGCCACGCTGAACAAACGCGTAAGCAACTATTTCAAAACAAATAACATCAGCCGGCAGGCCAACCGTGAGATGAAAATAAAAACGGTCTTTATGTTTAGTCTGTACCTGATTCCCTATTTTCTGATCGTGACCAGCACCGTCACCAACATGGGCATGCTCATCGGCATGGCGCTACTCATGGGGTTTGGAATGGCTGGCATTGGACTTTCAGTAATGCACGATGCTAATCATGGGGCTTATTCGAAGAAGCCATGGGTGAATACATTAGTAGGATACTCCCTTAATTTGGTGGGTGCCAATGTTTTCAATTGGAAGATGCAACACAATGTGCTTCATCATTCGTATACCAACGTGCACGAAGAAGATGAGGACATCAGCCCACGCGGTGCACTTCGTCTGTCACCCCTTTCAAAGTGGACATGGATTCATCGTTACCAATTCATATATGCTTGGTTCTTATATGGACTAATGACCATTGTGTGGATGGTGGCAAAGGATTTTGTGAGGCTTGTGCGCTATCAAAAGAATGGCATGGTGAAAAAACACGATGCCAACATTAAAAAAGAATGGGCTATTCTTATCGCGACTAAAATTTTCTATGTGAGTTATATATTTGTGATCCCTTTGCTAGTGACTTCACTCACTTGGTGGCAAATCCTGATTGGTATTTTTATAATGCATTATCTGACCGGATTTATTCTTGCCATTATTTTTCAGCCAGCACACGTGATCGAAGGCACAGCTTATCCAGCACTTAGTGAAGATCGCACCCTGGAAAATAACTGGGCCGTCCATCAACTATTAACAACAACAAATTTTGGAAACGGCAGCCGGTGGTTTTCTTGGTATGTGGGAGGGCTGAACTTTCAGATCGAGCATCATTTGTTTCCGAACATATGCCATGTGCACTATCGCAAGATTGCGAGCATAGTGAAAGAAACAACGCAGGAATTTGGGTTGCCTTATAAAAATGTAAAGACATTTATGGGAGCATTAGCTGGTCATGCCCGATTGTTGAAGCAACTTGGTCGCCAGCCCATTGCTAAAATCAACTAAGCTGCTCTTATCCTATTGATGGATTAATATTTTTATGCACCACGCCGCTTCCATCTCTGGAGTGGTGCTTGCAACTGGATTGAATCGGCTGAACACGCGCACAGGCGTATCATAAGGTTTTGAATTTTTTTGATAAGGTCCTGCGATACCGATCATTCAATCGAGTTTCCTGGCCCAATGGGGAAATTGACTTCGGTACTTAAAAGCATAATAATCGAAAGCTTCGGGTAAGGTAACTTTTGAGATTATTTCTATTTCATCAGGAGCGTTACCTAGTTCCGTTGGAAACTCAAGCCAATTTACCAGGTGACCTTCCGCTCCTTTTTCGATGGTTAAATAGGTAGCAGGAAAGATTTCGTTTTTGTGGTAGGCATCCAACATCTTAAATAAGCCGCACCGAAGGGAAGGATCCTCGGCTATTTTCATCAGATCAACTTCAGGGATGTTTTCATTGGCATCGAGTTTGCGCAGCAAAGGTGCAACACGGTTGTATTTTTTCGTAGCCAGTATTTTGAATTTCTTTCGAATATAAAATTCCCGGTAAAGCAAGGTCGCTTCCATCAGAAAAATCAGTACCAAAATGCCAATCAAAATTTTCATACCGAAAAGGATAATCGACTACACCTGTGTGCGGCCCGCTAACCTGAAAAAAAGACATTTAAAAGATGGTGATGAGATAAATTGCTGAACGATGACACTGTTCAGCAAGGAACTTTCAAAGTGATGAAATGAAAGTAAGTAAAGATACCGTTAAAGAGAGACAAACAATGTTGTATTCAGGTATTTAATTCGATGATCGGTTTAATTGGTCGAGGGCTTCTTTGCTTTCTTCTTTATCTTCACTTCAATGCCTAACCTCAGACTCAATCGATCACCATAAAGATTTTGCCCCGGCTTCTGGGTGAAGTTGTACAATCCTTCTGTGTATCCGATAATGCCTTTGTAGATTTTGAAATCTTTGCGAATCCCTCCAAACAATCCAAACACCAGCGCTTGTTCTTTTGTATCTGGTGTAGTGCTGGTGGGAACGTAAGCACTCATAAGTTCGGGTGCAAGACGGAAGATGAAACCGTGTGTCCATAAATAAGAGACATTGGCACGCACTCCATGGACGCGATCATATTCACTGGTGCTAACATTGCCATGCGAGATGCCGATACGCTCGCTCCACCCGATTGACGCAGTTAGTTTTGGATTGAATCGCCAGCCCACATAAGGATTGAAATCAACGAAAGTAGAGTGCTTGCTTAAAATGAAATAATTTAACCCAGGCACTACACGCTCAATCCAAGGTTTCTCTTTTAATGGATTGGGCGCGCGCTTGGGAAGTTCCGACAGACTTTTCACGCTGCTGTACTTCTGTTTGTATTTGGAAATCTCACCCATGGCCGACTGCAGTTCTTTTTCTTTGCCCGCAAAGTGATTAACCGCAGGGGTCAATTGTTTCTCAGCTAAATCTTTTGCCCCTTTCGCATCTTTCATTTTTGAAACCTGGCCCGTCATATCTTTTACCTGCGTCTCTTCCTTTAATAAAGATTTCACCTCAGCATTTTGAGATAGTTCTTTAGTCGCAGTTTGTTCGATTGACTTCATGCTGGCAGTAGATTGCAATTGCTTGAGCTCTTTACCGAGTGATCCTTCCAATTGAGACAAAGAGGGCAACTGCTTCACACTCAAATTCATTTTTTGGAGCGAAGGAATATTGGCAGCAGGGATACTTAAATTAGAAGGAAGTTTAAGCGAAGACAAAGACAAGCTTGAAATGCCCATGCCCTTCGGAATGAAATTCATACCCGGTAGTGTAAAGAAATTGTTGGGCACCTTGAAGCTGTGGATATTTTTGGTGAGGACGTCGATTTCTTTTTGTGCTTCCGGCGGAAGGTGGAGTGATGAAACTTTTGTAAGTGTTTCACTTTTTACTTTGTCAATCTTGCCATTGAGTTCTTTCAGTTTCGCAGTTTGTGATTGTTGTAAACTATCAATCTTATGAGTGATGGATTGTGTGGGGAGATGGAGTTTGCTAAGACTATCTTTTTTATGATTTAGTTTATTGATCGATGATTGTATTTTATTCATCGGAGCTGCATAAGCTTTTTGTAGACTATCGGTGCGATGAACAAATTGTTTGTGGATGGAGTCCACTTTGTGCGTCTTAAATTTTATAGTGCTGTCCGCTTTATGGGAAGAGGTCCCTAGCAGAGAATCTTGTTTATGATTGACGGCATTTATCCCTGACTGGGCTTTATCCTTGTAGAGTAGGGCACTGTCCACTTTGCTCAAGTGCTTTTGCACCAACGTGTCTTGTGCAACAGTGGGAACACTGATGGTAATGAGTATTATAAAAACAATGAATTTACCCATTGCGCTCTTAAGTCCTTCGAAAGATCGTGTAGTTGAGAACAACATCCAACAATGTTTGGAAAAAATCTATTTGACCAAATTCTATTTCAACTTTGCCGAAATTTATTTTGTGGTTAAGTGATAGACTGCAGCATGTATTTTACTCAAGTTATGCAATCAGGATATCCTGATTTTTTGTAAGGATATCCTTACAAAATTTGATGGATAAAAATACTTCCGAATGAAAAAAATTACCGATGTTGATTGTTTAGCCATACCCTGCAATTATTTTGCGGCCGATATTAGCTGCTTGAAGAAGGAGATCAAGGTTCTCATAATTGAGTTTCAATAACATTTTAATCAAAATCAAAGAAATCATAAAGGTGACTTTAGAAATGAATTTTTTTTGATAGCAAGTCCCTTGTCCCAATTCAGTCATATCTACATTGGTGATGTTAAAGCCGCTGCCGGTGATCACCGCGTCACCGTCCTATATTATTAAAAACGCGACGGTTACCCTCGATGCGGGAGACGGCTATAATTCCTATAGCTGGAGGAATTCCTCTGTTGGTGAAGTGGGCAGCGTCAATCAACACCTGAGCATTGCTCTTGCTGCCAAGATTTAAAACAACATTTACTTTCATAATTTTCAGATGTCATGATACTTATCTATGCGGTGCGATCGCATCACACGGTCAATGTGTTTACAGATTGGGTCTGTCTGGTTTCAGATAGAGGCGGTATGTAAACAGACCTGGGTAATAGGCTTACCTATCAGGGCGATGTGATTTCATATCGGGTCAATGTGTTTACAGATCGGGCCTGTCTGGTTTCAGATAGAGGCGGTATGTAAACAGACGTGGGCAATATGCTTACATATCGGAGCGATATGGTTTCACATCGGGTCAATGTGAGAATAGATCCGACCTGTTTGGTTTCATATAGGGGCAATGAGTAAGCAGATCGGGTCAATATGATTTCACATAAAGGCAGTCTGTAAGCAGACCTGGGCTATCTGGTTTCAATCGGGTCTGTTCAATAGTTAACCGGCGCCCTACACCTTTGCAGGTGTAAGAAATTAGGTGTAAGACACTTTACCAAATTCTAAGTCAAAGCCATCAGATTCTAATTCGTTCCTGCCAAAATCTATTTCGTGGATTGCGGATAAACTTCAACTTGTATTTTTCTTGAGTTATGCAACGGGGATTTTCCCGTTTTTTTGTAAGGATATCCTTACAGGTTTTCATTGAACAGAAATTTATTTTGCGAATGGCTACTGATATTGATTGTTTTTCTCAATGGCGATATTATGTTTAGGAAATACTTTGCTGTTGGTCAACATTTAAGTAAACGCCTCCCACATATTGAAGATATTTTAATAAGTCCCTTCACAAAAATTATGAAGCACAAACTTTTCATATTCCTACTTACATTGTTTTTTACTCAGCACGCTTTGGCTCAGGGCGAACTTCCTGTTAACCTTTATACAGGCAGGGCTGGGATGTTCATCGATTTGTACACGCTCACCGATCATGACCTGAGTGAGAAGATAACCCTTTCTTACAATGTAAATGGGGTGAACTTGTCTACTCTTGTCACCTACGGAGTCGGCTGGAACCTGAACGTTGGTGGCCAGGTAACAAGGGAGGTTCGCGGATTACCAGACGATTTTTCAGATGCAACCCGCTCCGGTTGGTTATATAATAGTCAGTATGCATCACTTTCTGGTTTTGCGGGTACATCTGATCTCAGTCCATCCACCTGCGCCGATGAAACTTCTGACCAAGCATTCATTTCCAATCTTCAGTATGTAAAGGACACTGAGCCCGACTGGTTCAGTTTTAGCGTGGGGGGGATTTCCGGGCATTTTGTTTTCAATAATAGTGGAACCGTGAGCCTAATCCCTTATCAGGATGTCAACATCGTGCCAACTTATTCGGGTACGGCAGGTGCTGCCAAAACCATCATTGGGTGGACCATCACTACCAACCAAGGTATCAGTTACTCCTTGAATGAAAAAAGCGCAGCGAGCAAAGTCGTTTCCAAGTACCTATACCCCGCCATGATGACACTCTACGATGCAGAGTACAACATGTATAAAACATTGGTGTACTATTCGTCTGCCTGGATGCTTACTCAGACGACATCTCCGTCCACTGCATCACTGACCTATACGTACAAATCGACTACCAGCACCCAAACCGACACTCGGCCGACTGCTTTTTATCATATCACTACTTCTGGGTCTGGCCAGGCCTCACAAAATCCAACGGTAATTAACCTTATGCTCGTTACTACAACTTCAACGTCAAAATCGGTCGCTACCATTACCACGTCTTCCGGAACGTCTGCGGTTCTGAGCGACTATCTGTGGATCGATTTCATTGACCCTGCGCGGTCCGCGGGGAGCTTCAAGACGATTCAATTCAACTACATGGGCAAATTCCTATTGTCAATTTCAGAAAACAATTTCTCCAGTTGCTTTTGGAAAGCACCCTATAAATTCTACTACAACGGTGTTGATCAGGATGGCAATACCACTTACCCGACCAGTGGTTCTTCACCCAACCAGGATTACTGGGGCTTTTATAATGGGGCAAACAACAGTGCTACGCAAGGCTCAATAACTCCTACCCTTTATGTTTATCCTAACGAGGCGACCAATGAACGCTACAGGATTTATCCTATCCCATCGTATGTCGGTACTCAAGTGACCCTGAACGGCAATGCCAACCGTATGCCCAACGCCAATGCCATGATGATTGGTACCTTATCAAGGGTAGTTTATCCTTCAGGGGGTGAGACGGATTTGGTTTTTGAACCACACCAATATTACGATGCAAAGACGGGCACAGATCAACTGGCGGGTGGACTCCGTATAAAGTCGGCTACGTATTATGATGGTGTAAACCCGAACGCAACGATTTCAAAAACGTATTCCTATGTGGACGCGACTGGGCACTCAACGGGGAGGTTGATTAGCCGCCCGTCTTTTGCCATCCCTGTCTGGCAGTACATAACCCCAAGCCAAACTATTTCTTATTCAACCTTGGCCGGTTCTGGGACTAATTATGTTTTCACCGGATTGACAGCGGTTACTCAGAATAACCTTTCCACTGACGACAGGACTAATGGTGATGCAACGGTTGGCTACACCCACGTATCTGTTGCGAGACCTGGGAGTGGGTCGGTAGTTTATGATTACTATGTTCCCGCCGGCTATGGCGATTCGCAGACAGGGGCATCGGCAACAGATTGGACGCCTACCACAATGAAGTTTGCCAGGCCCCCAGACTGCCCTATCATGGGTGTTATCCCTCAGGGGGAAACGTGGGGATATCCAACTTTTACGAACGCATATTATGATTATGAGCGAGGGTTGGAATGGAGCAAGTTAGAATACAACAATGCAGGAACTCCTGTTCGAAAAACCCTGAAGACATACCAATATTTATTTAGGTCGGGGTCAACCCCAACCAAGGTAGCAGGCCTTGCTTATGAACATTTCGCCAATAGCTCAGAACAAATTTTTTTGTATGGCGCTTATTCACTTATAGCTGACGTGACTAAGGTACTAGCCTCTGAGACCGTGACCACTTATGACGAAAACAATTCCGGCAGTTCTGCGACACAGAGCACGCAGTATACATTTAATAGCCCCAATCATAAACTGCTAAGTAAAGTGGCGGTCACGACTGCTGATGGAACTGTGTATGGAACGAATTATTCTTACGTATTGGATTATCCCGTCACTTCGACCACGCCGACGGATACAACGCTATGGATGATCCAACAGTTAAAAAATCTCAACATCACCGGCGCTGTCATCGAGCAGACAAGTACAGTTCAACTGCCTGCCGGTGTTCAGAGGACAACGGCTGCAAGCCTTGTAAAGTATCGCTTGTTTTCATCGAAGCCAGCTGTAAAATACAGAATGGCGTTCCGGCCCAATTCTCCTGTTACGGACTTTGTAACATCGGGTGTCAATGGCAGCTATGCTTTCTATAATGACACAAGGTATGACACTATAGCCACAATCAACGAATGTAATAATTACCTTGTCCCCATTAGTTCAACAGGTGAGGACAAAAACACTAACGGAACATTGTGGGGCTATAACGAGCGTTTCCCGGTTGCCAATTTTAGTCAGGCACGAAGTTCTAGTATTGCGTTTTCGGATTTTGAGACAACAACGGTCGCTTCTTTTAATGTTACGAACGGCTACAACGGACAAGGACGGACTGGCTCCAATGGTATTCACCCGCATGCAACTTTAAGCCGCACTGTAAGCAAGCCCGCTAGTGCTTCGAAATTCCTGTTATCGTTTTGGCTCAAGAACCAGGTAGGCACAAACGTAACGCTACAAGTCACGCTCAAAGACGCCACAAACACAACTACTCTTTCAACTTCTAGCTACACTTTTAATTTGACGGGAAGCAGCTATCAGTTTTTTAAACAGCCCATTGATGTATCGTCGATGCCCTCTTCGTTCACCATTAACATTCAGGGTTTGTCGTTGGCTCAACCAAGTGGTTCTTCCACTTCGCTCTTGCCGATGGTGGATGATATTTCCTTTTATCCAGATTATGCAACGCTGTCTTCAACGACCTTTGATATTCCCTTTGGCCCAAATTCCTCGACCGATGTATCGGGTCAAACGACGTATTCAGTTTATGACCAATTTGGAAGGTTGAAATTAGTTAAGGACCAGCAAGGGAATATAAAGCAACGAATTACTTATGCGTTCACCGGTGAAACCGTACCAATGTTATCGGCTTCAGCTTCCGTTACCACACCAAGTCCCCTCTACATTAATACCCCCATCCAGTTTGAGGCTGCCCTAAACGGTTGTTTCTCTGGGGCGGTTTATGAATGGGATTTCGGGGATGGGAACGGGTATATCAATTTGGGGGCAAATGCTAATCCTACAAAGACTTATACCACAGTGGGTACCTATGTCGTGAATGTTCGCGTTAGCCACCCCAGTTCGGCTCCTCAGGTAAGCTCCTTCAACATTTTGGTGCTAAAGCCTTTGGTGAACAACCTGACTGGCAGCCAAAACGGGGCTTGGGTAACCCTAACCTCAAGTGTTACCAATGCGCTCGGGTATGCCATTACTTATTCGTGGCAACAGCGCACACACGGCACCACCACATGGGGAGGGACTGGATCAAATTCCAGCACCTTAACTCAAAAGATATTGCCCGGCACCTCCATTGATTTCAAAGTTACTGCCACCTCAAGCGACGGGAGAACAATGGATTCAAATGTGCTCACCTATTCTTATCAATAAACCTCGGCCAACACAAATGAAAAACAATTTCAATGTAGAGCTGCCCATGAATCATTTACCAAAAACCAATCTTGCATTCAGCGGTGTTAAGGATGTAGCCTCTCAGCATGATATAAAAAGAGATAAGATCAGAAGGCGGCTGAATCATTTTTACCTTATACTCCTTGCATTGATAACTGCCCACTCAAGTGCCTTTGCGCAGACTGCCGATCCTCGGAGAAATACTATCCAATGGAATGCCACCGGATTTACAGATCAAAATACGGGTGCAACCGCGCAGGGGGAAACTAAGTTCATCACTTATGGCAGTGATAAAATTGAGTGGGTGCAGAGGGGAGGAAAACTTGTTTATACCCTCGCTGTAAGCAGTGCTGACGGAGTGTGGACTAATACAAGTACGGACGGCTCGCTTATTTATCATGTAGTTCTCAATGAGAAGAGCGGGACGATTACTATAACACGATCTTCTGGGGCGATTTCACTTATACTCCACCTATACGATGGACATGAGACGATCAACAACCTGTATTCAATAACCAGCCTTGACATTCTCTAACTATGAAAAGACTACTACTTCTTATACTATTTGTTTTTGGTTTGCTACAAATTCAAGCTTTTGCTCAATGCTATGATTTGACATTGTGCGGACCTACGTCGGTGACGGTTGGGCAAAGCGCGACTTATACTTACACCGATGATGTCATCTACAGTTCTTACTCTTTCACCGTGGTTGGAGGAACCTTAACGTCCAAAACACGCAGTGGTTATGTTTACACTGCGGTGGTTAATTGGACGGCTGCGGGTACTGGGTCCGTCACCTTTGTTAATGAGGGCGAAACACTGTCCGTAAATGTGGCACCTGCGTGTAGTGCTCCACCCGCTCCAACAGCGACATTTGGTTATACCAATAATTGCGGTAACTCTGTCATCTCAATAATCAGTGCACCATCACATACAGAAACATGGTATTGGCAGACATCTTCTATAGGGACTTCTACTTCAAATTCTTCTACGAGTTATACAGTAACAGCTAGTGGTACGTACTACTTACGCTCCTATCTCACATGTAGTGGCTGGGGTTCATCGCAAGCAACCAGTACAGTAACAGTGAATGTAATACCCTCGCCGCCATCGGTAACAAATATTACAACCTGCCAGTTGAGTACCTTTCCATTAAGCGGGACTCCAGGTGCAAATGCCAACTCTATAAATTGGTATTATGGTGCCAGTGGAGGTCCTCCCTTTGCGCAAGGCAACAATGCCTCGTACACAGATCTCGACGGAGACTATCCTACTAATAGTACCTACTACTACTATGCGGCTAGTATCAATACTACTTCAGGTTGCGAGAGTGCCAGACAAGCGCTGGCAGTCACGTTCAGGGCGGTCCCTTCTTCACCCACGGTGACCAATGGAACTGTTTGCGGTTCGGGCGCAACAACTTTGAGTGCAACTGTGGGCAGTGGGTACACGTGTAGTTGGTATGGCGCCAGCTGGTTTAACTCACCAGGCACACCACTGCTAGGCTCATCCCCTTCCTTTACAACTCCAAATTTATCGACTACAACAACATATTATGTCAGAGCACGCCAAACCTCTACAGGCTGTGAGTCGGTTCCATATCCTGTGACTGCCACAGTGACCGCACCACCAGCGGCACCAAGCGCAAGTGCTTCGCCTGCATCATTTTGTGGGGGTGGCGCTTCAACACTTAGCGCTACAACAGGCAGCGGAGGAAGTTCAGTTTATTGGTATAGTGCCTCTTCAGGAGGAAATCTGCTCAGCACCAGCAATAGCTATTCTGCTCCAAATATTACAACCAGCACTACCTACTACGCAGCAAGCGTAAATTCGGCGGGATGTCAGAGTGCAAGCAGAACTCCCATCACTGTAACGGTGAATCCAGAACCTCTTCCTTCAGGACTGAGCGCCCCTCCCATTTGCGGAAGTGGAAGCTCTGTCATCACGGGATCCCCAGGAGCTTTCGGCACTACACTGCGTTTTTATAATGGTGCGTCTACAAACTCTACTTTACTAACTACTGGCAGCTCATACACCGTAGCTCCGACGGCCACCACCTATTATTATGTGGCATCCTATAACTCACAGACAGGATGCGAAACATTCCCTGATGACCGTTACTTTGTAGCTGCCGTGGTGAGCCCCATTCCTAATGCCTGGTTTTCCCCTAGCCAGCTCACGATCTGTTCAGGAAGTAACCCAACAATTACAGTAAATACTTCTGTGTCGGGAACCAACTTATCGTGGACTGCACAACCGACCAACGCTACCATTCCCGCCACCTCAGGTACTGGAAACATCAGTGGTATTTTTACAAATACTGACCATGTGAATCCAGGGTCAGTGATTTACACCATTACTCCGTCTAACGGTGTGTGTACTGGCACTCCAGCTACAGCAACTGTAACTATCAAAAACACACCCGCAATGCCATCGGTTACCGGTGCCGCCATTTGTCGTTATGGCACGGGTACACTCTCCGCAACAGTAGGTGTAGGGGGGGACGCACTAAATTGGTATGGCACAAGTACGGGAGGAACTGCCTATCGTGGAGCTTCGTTAACAATCACGGACCCAGAAGGAGATCTAACAACCACTAACTATTATGTATCTACAGTAAACACAACGACAGGATGTGAATCGCCTCGCAAAGTTGTCACGCTGACTGTAAACTCGGCGGCGAGTCTGCCTGGATTACCTGCTTCCGTGACAAACGGTAATACTTGTGGCCCTGGTACAGCTTTGTTGTCAGCTGTAGTTGGGAGCAACGGCGATGACATTCATTGGCGTGATGTCGGGCTCCAGCTGATGGCCACTGGCACCAGTTACTCGCCAAACGTCTCACAAACTACTACCTACTACGCTTATAGTTACAGCTCTTCCACTGGTTGTGAATCAATGGGTACTCTGCCGGTAATAGCCACCGTCAACACAACACCGACTGCGAATGTTTCACCAGGCACTGTTGCATTGTGTTCAGGCACCAGCACAACAATAACAGTGAGCAACCCCAACAACGTAAGCGGCACTACTTTGTCATGGAGCGCGACAACCAATAATGCAACCGCGCCTGCAACCTCTGGCACGGGAAACATCGGCGGTTCTTACACTACTGCTGATGGTTTTAACCAAGGTGCTGTCAATTATAGTGTTACGCCTTCCACCGTCTACTGTACAGGCACCTCTGTCCAGGCTACGGTGATCGTGAACAGTGCACCAGTGCCGCCAGCGCCGGGCAGCTTTATTGGCCATGGAAACTCGAGCGTGAATCTTCAGGTAGCTGTGCCAAGCGGTGCACAGGCAAACTGGTATCCTGATTTGACAACATCGACTCCATTGAGTACTTCACCAAATTTTTCTTATGCATATAACAGTACCTACCCCCAAATATGCGTATCGCTAAAAGATATGACTTCCTTATGTGAGACTGCTCGCGTACCTGTGTCGGTGAGTTTTCTACCAACGATTATCCCGAACAGTATCACAACGGAGATAGTTAGGGTAACAGGACAAACCACGGAAGCAAACGTGATTGCCTTAAACACATCACAAAAAACAGTTGCTATTTCTTTTAAGGATGGTTTATTGCGAACAAATCAAAATGTGGTCCTGAACGCCACGTCCTCAGGCAAAGATTTAGTGACACCAATTGAGTATGACAGCTATGGCAGGACCTCCAAAGATTACCTTACCTATTCGGTTACTACCAGTTCTGCTTTTCAAAATACTTATGCTACCGATCAGGCAACGTTTTATACAACAGTGAACGATAAAATTGCAGATGATGGTTATCCCTATGCTCTTGCCAACTATGAAGCATCCCCACTCGGAAGGCTGATCGAACAAGGACATGAAGGACAAGCATGGCAACCAGGGACGCATTCCAAGAAGATAAAATACAGCTACAACACGGGGGCAACTGCCAGTGACCAGGATGAAGTGAGACAGTTTGCGACTGATGGAAGTTCCACCGGGTTTTATGCAGCCAACACACTTAGCAAAGTAACTATGACCGATGAGAACGGAAATATCGATATTACCTTCACGAACTCAATTGGTAAAGTGGTGGCGCGCAAGCAACAACAAGCTGCCAGCACCTGGCTCCAAACGTATTATGTCTATGATGAATTTAATCGAATCAAATATATCATCTCACCAGTCGGGCAGGCTGCGCTAAAATCTGCGAACTGGGCATTGGGTCAACCTATTTTAGACGATTATATCTTCCAGTTTGTATTTGATAACAGGGACAGGGTTATTCAAAAGAAAACCCCCGGACAGGCCTGGACCTATTTTGTTTATAACAAACTGAATAGGTTAATCCTCGTGCAGGATGGAAACCTGCGGCAGCTTGGCAAGTGGTCATTCATAAAATACGATGTGCTTGGAAGGGTGGTAATGTCAGGGCTTTATGTAAACTCATCCCTTACAGACCAAACCACTGCACAGACTTTTGTAAATGGTCAATTCGGAGGTACAAACCCCTACAATGAAACTCCAGGGTCTACACTTTGGGGATACAGCAACCAAAGCTTTCCAAAGACTAATGCAGACAACTCAGTGCTGGAAATCTGGGGAGCGAATTACTACGACAGCTATTCATTTACGTTCAACAACGGTACTACGCCTACTTACGATAATAGCCATTTAGCAGGACTGCCAGCTATAGCTACTTCTTATACCAAAGGCAAACTGACTGGCAGCAGAAAGCTGATCCTGGCGACTTCCACCGAGCCACAATGGATTGTACAGGCTGTGTTTTATGATAACAATGGCCGCGTGATACAGATACAAGGGAACAATCACCTGAACCAAAATGGTCTTGACAAAACAAGTACCACTTACGATTTTGAAAAGTCAAACCAAACCAAAACAACGCATAGCCCCGATGGAGTAAATGTTACAACTATTGTTCAAACTCCTGTGTATGATGCGCAAGGACGAGTGAGCCAGGTTACGCATAGCATAAACGGGGCATCATCACAGATATTAGCTCAATATAATTATAACGAGCTCGGCCAGCTCGTGCAGAAACAACTACACAACACCACTGGCACCAGCTATTTACAGAATGTGGACTATCGCTACAACATTCGTGGGTGGCTCAGCTCCATCAATAATGCGCAATTGGCTAGCGATGGTGGATTAACCAACAATGACGCCAACGACTACTTTGGTATGGAGTTTCTGTACAATGTAACCCAGGCTGGCCTGAATGACCAGGTGAACGACAAAGTATATTACAATGGCAACATAAGCGCCATCAAGTGGAAAGGAGCGGGGGCAACTTCAGGAGGAGCAGACCAAAACAGTTATAAGTTCGGATATGACCAGAGCGATAGACTTACTACATCAACTTTTCAACGGTCTACGAGCACGGACTGGAGCGCAGAAGCAGGCACGCTCAATGAAGTTGTGACGCATGACTTGAATGGCAACATACTTACGTTGACACGGAACCAAAACTTGCGCGGCATAATCGGGCACACCATTACCAATGCCGCCACGCCCATCGACCAATTGACCTATACGTATGCCACAGGCAACCAACTTTCCAAAGTAGAAGATTCCTCAGGTAGCACTGCCGGGTTTGTAAACGGGACTAGTGCCACCGCCGAATATACCTATGATACTCACGGCAACCTTTTGTCAGATCAGAACAAGGGGATATCATCCATTGTATACAATGCTTTGGGCAAGCCAACTCAAATGACTGTTACTGCAAATGGCACCACAACAACGATAGCTTACGTGTATGATGCCAACGGCAACAGGCTGAGCGTGACTAATACGGTGAGTGGGGTAGCAACGGTAACCGACTATGCCGGTGGCTTTGTTTACAACACAGTAAGTAGCACACGCTCACTTTCGTTTTTTTCTTCGCCTGAAGGGCGGGTAGTGAAAAACGGCAGCGGTAACTATGAATATCAGTATGCAATAGCTGATCATCAGGGAAATACAAGAGTGTTGTTTACGAGTGCAACACCTGTTGCTGTGCCGACAATTGCTACTTTTGAGGGCGATGCAAATGATCAATCTTCTCAGTTTTCAAATGTGAGCGCGATCCCGTTCGGCTCTGCAAACTACACAACAGGCGGGAGCAAAGTAGTGCGATTGAATCAAGCTACTCCTGTTGGTCCGGGACTAAGCAAAAAAGTTTTCCCCGGTGATAAAGTGGATATGGAAGTGTGGAGTTACTACGAGGCGAGCAGCGGATATGGCACAAGCAACGCACCGCTCACGGCAATAATCACAAGCGTGGCCAGTGCGCTGGTGGCAAATACAGGCGGTATTGATGGTGGCGGGCTAAAGAGCAGCGGCGTAAGCAGCGCACTCAATAATTTTGGTGCCGGAGCAAACCAGGGTGATTCACAGCCGGCAGCATTCCTGAACTACATTCTCTTTGATGCAAACTACAAAGTGATGGATGCAGGCTGGCAGCTCGCGCCGGCTGGCAGTGTCACCAAGCAGCAGGTGGTCATGCCAACGGTAACGGTAAAAGAACCTGGCTACATTTTTGTGTACCTTAGCTACGAAGACCAAAGCAATAATTACGTGTACTTCGATGATTTTAAAGTGACGGTTACACCAACTGCCGTAGTGCAGAGCAATGAGTACTATCCGTTTGGCATGCAGACTGCCCGCAGCTGGACCCGAGATAACTCAACAAACAATTTTCTTTACAACGAGGGCAGTGAGTTAAACAACACCACGGCAATGTACGATCTTCCCTTCCGGAATTATGACGCAGCGCTCGGACGATTCTTCCAGGTGGATTTACTCGCGGCCAAAAATCACCCCTATTCACCTTATGCCTATGCAATTAATAACCCAGTCTCATATAATGATCCGACCGGTTTGGACGAAAATGTGGAGGATGTAACTGGACCCAGTGAGGAAGAGGGATCCAACGACTGGGGAAATACGTCAGGTGTAAGCGGACCAACCGGTAGCGGTAGTGGTGGTAACACGGGCGAAGAAAGCGAAGGCGGTGGCGGCATCGAAGTAACGAATGTGGTTATAAACGCAGATGGATCGGTGACCTACACCGTCTCCTCGAGTGGCTATGAATATCAGGTAACGGCAACTTCAGATGGTTACACCGTGACAAACACGAATGGCGGAGGCACGAACTCGTTCATACAAAACTCAGATGGTTCTATGACAACGCTTGCAGGAAATACCTTAATGCAAAGCGCTACCGTCAATGGCATGCTGACGCAAGATGATGTATTCGGTTTCGGGAGAGAGGACTTAGCAAATTCATACTATACCAAGCGAGGCGACTATGTAAGGATGAAAGACTTGCTTGGAGAATTTCTATCTGGTACAGGCCCAGAAAGGAGTTTGTTTTATGGAAGCCACCCGTTGACACAAGGTATGATGAACTCTGCGGTTGTTGATAGAGCAAAGGCTTTCTATGCTGCAAATTATCCAGATGGAGGGGACATGGTCAGGGCACATTTTGATTTCTTTGCGACAGATGTACCGTTTGTTGGTTCTGACATTGAACAGTTCATTGGTTCAGCACGAATGTCAATTTATCAACGAGATGGTTTATCAATTTTTGTTCTTGATAATACTACTGGCCGCTATTCGGGTAGTTTTGATACGACTCCAGATATCCCAAGAGTACCAGGTGAGACTACCCCCATGGGAAATATCTATCAACGGTTCATTTGGATTGAAGGACATTAAAAAAACTTTTATGAAAGCTAAGCTCGGATATGCTATTTTAATTTTAGTCGGGACCATGTTGGCTTGCTCGGCAAAGAAAAAGGATGTTCCTATAGATATCGGTTTACTACCAGGTAGGTATACTGATAACATAAATGCACATGATTCAATTTTTATCTATGCGGACAAAAGTTATGAGCACAAATTTTACCGTAAGGATGGAACAGTGAATAGCCAAAAAAGCACATGGCATTACAAGCCAGAGGTTAATCGTATCTTTTTTGAAGGTTTTGTATTTTATAACGATGGAGAGCCTGGAGAGACAGGCTATGTTAAAGGTTCTTGGCCGACAAGTGTATTTGTTAATGAAGAAGGTGAAATCAAATTGCAGTACTCAGAAAGCGTTTATTATGTGAAGGCCGCGAAGAAATAGTTTGAATGACCCGTCCTGAAAATAGTTGACGGTTTTTGTAAAGGTACTTTTTAATTCAAAACCCCTAATGCTTCAACATTGGGGGTTTTGTTTTGATGTACTTCTTGTGGAGTTTTCATATCTAAACTTAAG
>Ga0302164_10000022_pt1 | contig 99628 bp, 93 predicted proteins | sample I_Fen_E3_1_FD_193500 | JGI IMG/M metagenome (GOLD analysis project Ga0302164, IMG submission 193500) | Peat permafrost microbial communities from Stordalen Mire near Abisko, Sweden - I_Fen_E3_1 | ecosystem: Environmental > Terrestrial > Soil > Wetlands > Permafrost | place: Sweden: Abisko...
ACTTAAGTTTAGATATGAAAACTCCACAAGAAGTACATCAAAACAAAACCCCCAATGTTGAAGCATTAGGGGTTTTGAATTAAAAAGTACCTTTACAAAAACCGTCAACTATTTTCAGGACGGGTCAAAGAGTTCAATCTAAAGCTGGAGGAACTACATGTTACGGTTACTGAAATTAAGAAGTCCGTTCTAGTCAACAATAAGAACCTTTCTGACGAATACATTCTGGAAAGGCTTCAGAATCCGAACAAGATTAAGACTGATCGTAAGGACTTCTGGGCGATTTATCAAGAGTACATGGATCTATCATCAACTGTAAAAGCGAAGAACACTATTAAAGGAATCACCACTACCTTCAAGTTCCTGGAGATATATTGCTCAGAAAAAAAAGTACGACTGAACTTTGAAGAAATTAGCCAGAATTTTTTCGAGAGGTTCAGAAAGTATGCGTTTGACGACAAGAAAATAGGCGATAACTATTTTGCGAAGATCGTTTCTTCTCTCAAAGCGTTTATGTCTTGGGCTCACGACTTTAATTATCATTCTAATCTAGCTTACAAAAAATTCAAGGCCACGGAGAGAGAAACAGAAGTTATTTATTTGACTATAGAGGAGCTTTTTAGGCTTTATAGGTTCCAATTCACTTCAAGGAAGCTCTCCCACGTAAGAGATTTCTACTGCTTCGGCTGCTTCACAGGCTTGAGATTCTCTGACCTGGTTGGTCTAACAAGTGCGCATATTCAAGGTGACTATATAATTAAGACGATCCAAAAGACTCAAGCGCTTGATTCGAAAATTCCGCTGAGCCTACATGCTAAGGAGATACTTGCGAAGTATGAGGATACTGTCTACGAAACCCTGCCCAAAATATCTCATCAAAAATTTAATGATTATATAAAAGAATGTTGCCGGCTGGCCGGAATAGACACTCTTGTTATGAAGGTGAGATTTTCAGGCAGCAAGAGAACAGAGGTAGCCTTTCCTAAATGGCAACTTATTACAAGTCATACTGCCCGAAAAACATTTGTAACTAACTCTCTTATACTTGGGATGAAGGAGATGGTTATTAGAAACATCACTGGCCACAAAAAAGAAGAAAACTTTAGACGCTATGTTAAAATCGCAGACAATCTCAAACGAGAAGAAATGGTTAGCACATGGAGTAAGATCCTCTTATGAGGACTTTCTCTCCACAATGAAAGAAGAATTATCCGGTCTCATTGAGCGCAACAAGGAACGATATTTTGCGGATGCTGAAATCGAACATCGAGAGCAAGAAAGAAAGACTGCTGCAGAGATCGAGGAGTTTAATCAATGGTTTCATCCGGAACGAATAAAAACGAAATCATTATCAGTAAAACAAAATTGGCGAGTGAAGAACACTTGAAAGCGCTTGGATTCAGTCGAGATTTCCGAGAAGCTTACTTTGAATATATTGAACGGGTGCTGAATAACATTGATAGGGCTTGTTATATAAAGGAGCTAGTGCATGCTCAAATTACTAGGATAGACCTGCATCCATCTCCTAGTCCGTTCATGTATACGAGTCCCGCTTTGAGCACTGAATATAATGACCTATTTCGCGATTCAATTTTGGCTGGATTTCCAAAGACTTTTAAGTTTTTGTGGCCAGTTACGCTAGAAATTTATAGTGTTGGTATGCCCTGGCTAAACTTTTTAGATGGTCAGCAACGAAGAATTTCAAATCAAAAGGATGTTTTTCGATTCTACTGGACAATCTATAAGGGATATCAGAAAAAAGTTAATGACGAATTGAGCTTGCAAATCGAGTCTTACCAAATATCAAATAGTACTTCTGTTCTTGAGTCTTTATCGGAGCGTTGTATTTCTAATCGAATAAAGTTGCGGGTAGATAAAACTGAATATGAGATGATCAGGGTAATTGAAGAGAAATGGATTCCATTTGCCATAAAATCGAAACCAGTGGTCTGGATTTCTAATGTCGAAAACTTCGTGAAGGATGTCTTTGTTTGCCGAGACTCACTGCACTCGACCAAACAATATAAATATGAAATCACTGTCAATTGTGCAGCTCATTTTATCAAAATGATGAGGCATTTGTATTATACTTCTGAATTGTTTACGGCCACTGATATTGCTGAGCATAAAACGGATCCGTCCTACCAGGTTATTGAATTTCAACTATGGCTTGAATTCACCTTTAGGAATCTGGAGGGCTTCGGGGAAGACAACATCTCGCGATATTTCACTGATGCCGAGGAGAACATGAAGGGATTAGAGCACTATAGAAAAGGTCTCTGTCAGCATTTGTTTTTTGTTTGTTCTGCCATTCGTTAAAATCCTTTCTAAGCTTCAGGTTTTTGTAAAAGAGCGCATCAAACACGGAAGCATCGAAAATAAACCACTCGTATATGTTCGTCGCAACGAGATACTTGATGTCAATATTTGAGTGATTAACACGCTCCTGTAAGTAATAAAGGATGAGCTTATGCATCGCATCCCTGTTCAGACTGCTCTTGGTAATCATTTCAGGAGACGTAGGGCGCTTCGTCTCAATGATCACTACTGGTGTCTGGTCTTGAAATATTGCAAGATCTATTCGTTCCTTAGTATTGATCTGATTCTTGCCGTTGTAGTATGTGTCATTTAAGAATTTTGTAACTAAGGTTTTGGCGTTCTCTTCTCCCTCTTGTTCATTGACGTTTCCAAGAAATTCGTACAGGTTCTTTTTGAAGACCTCGATATCTTTTCGTGTTACCTTTTCTTTTTGATAGGCTTTGTTGAGAGATTTTTTCGGAGTTTGAAGAACTAGATTCATGTAAACACGGTTGGGCGCATCCAAATTAATCATTTTTAAAGAGTGAGCATCCAGCTCCATGCCCCTATGATTTAGCCTTCTATTAATGTCAATAGGCTAAATGTTTAGCTAAATTTGGAAATCTTAGACACAATTTTCGGCACAAGGAAAATAAAAAAGTCCTGATAATCAGGACTTTAGATGTGAGATGAGTACCCGGGACGGGAGTTGAACCCGTACAACCTTTAAGGGTCACAGGATTTTAAGTCCTGCGTGTCTACCAATTCCACCACCCGGGCAGGGTCTGTTAAAAGTTAATCGTTATCCGTTAATCGACTGTAAACAAAAAAGTGCGAGGTAAACTCACACTTTTTGTACGATTAACCATTAACATCTAACGATTAACGATCAAAGAGCGGGAAACGAGACTCGAACTCGCGACCCCGACCTTGGCAAGGTCGTGCTCTACCAACTGAGCTACTCCCGCTTTTGTCCTCCGTAGCCTTGGCGAAGGAGGATTTTCCCTAAGCTTTCGCTAAAGGGAGTGCAAATTTAATGCACCATCCTTAATTTCCAAATTACGCCTTGTCCGTAAAGTGCCTTATTGACTTTTCTTCCAAAAACTTTTTCTGGTTAAAATCGGATGAAGCGCCCTTGGGTATCGACAACGATTTGAAATCATTTCCCTTTATGGCCTTGGCCTGATACAGGATTTGACCAACATGATGAGGATAATGAGCCAGCTGTCGCTGAACGGCATCCAAGACTGTTTGGCCTTCGTTGCGTATGTAGATGATCTTACTTAAATCTTCAGGCTTCAAACTCTCGATTGCATTCAATAAACATGTCCAACCTTTTTCCCAGGCTTCGAGCATTGTTTTTTTATCAGGATACGATTCTTCAAACTCTGCTTCACGGTTGCGCCAGGATTTTTCTCCGTCGCTGGTTAAAAAATCGGTCCAGCGCGAAAGCATATTGCCGCTAAGGTGATGTACGATCAATGCGATACTGTTGCTGGCCTCGTTGGGCTTAATTAAAACTTCTTCGTCTGAGAGCTGTGCAATCGCACCTTCGCCTAACTTTTTGTAGTAGCGAAATAATTTGACTGCTCCTTCTAAAAATATCTGGTCGTTAGACTTCGACATCTTCACTTAGAACTTTTGAACTTTCATTGGAAGCAATAGGTGGCCGCTGCATGTCGTATTGCTTCTTCAATTCCTGTGCATGTTGCTTGTCTTTAGAGAATTTGATATGATCGGGCACACCTTTCAAATCCCAGATCAAGCCTACGGCTTGAAAGGCCCGCAAGATGTAATACGTAATGTCAACTTCCCACCAGAAAAATCCCTGACGTGAAGCCACTTCGTAATAATGGTGGTTGTTGTGCCAACCTTCGCCCATGGTGAGCAAAGCAAGCCACACACTGTTTTTGGATTCATCACCCGTTTGGTAACGCTGTCTGCCAAACTTGTGCATGATCGAGTTGATGGAGAACGTGCCGTGGTAGGTGATGACTGTGCTTAGAAAGAATCCGATGAACAATGCTGAGAAGCCAACAGTCGAAAACATAGCCGTGATGCTTCCACCGTCAACAATTCCGCCAAGAGCCATGATTATTAGAGCGAGAATAGTTGGCGCCACCAGGTAATGCTTGTTCAACCAAACGAGCTCTGGGTATTTGGCATAGTCGCCAATGGTTTTGTAATCGGTCTCTTTAAAGTCAGGACCGACGATCCAACCGATATGCGAATACCAGAATCCATAAATCTTCATGGAGTGCGGATCGGCTGGCGTATCGCTATAGCGATGATGATGGCGATGATGGGCGGCCCACCACAATGCTCCTTTCTGTGCGGAGGTTTGTGCCATGAAGGCAATCACGAACTGAAACCAGCGCGAAGTTTTGTATGACTTGTGTGCAAAATAGCGGTGATACCCACCGGTGATCCAGAACATGCGAAAGAAATAAAAGAAAGCGCACAGGATCCAATCGAAGGTTGTGGCGCCCGTAAATATCGCCAGCAGCGGAGTCAAATGGATCAACAGAAAAGCAATCTCTTGTTTAACGATTGGCTTTCTTCTTACTTCCGGTACGAGTGTGGTTGAGTTCATCGAATTAAAACTTCTTTAAATCTATAACGGTTTTTCCTAAAACTCTGTTTCAAGATCGAAAGTTTAAAGAACGCGAAAAAGATTTAGAATTTCTTCTGAAGAACTTTCGAGATGTCATTCTTAAGCTCCTGCACGAAACCGGAAGCATTTCCGAAATCGCAGGCATGACGAAAACTATTGATCAACGCAGACGCATCTGGCATCTCAAAATGTATTTTGGCCGTCTCTTCGCTTAATTTTTTTTGAGCACGACAAAACAATTGGCGGCAATGTTCTTTCTTTTTGTTGAGTGTCGCCTGCAGTTCTTCGTAATCAAAATCAAAAACTTCTTTCAATAAATACACTGCACGCTCAAGGGGACCGAGTTTAGTTTGTAATACTTTGAAGGCAGCCGAAAGATTGATATCCAAATCTAACTTGGCAAGATTGGTTTCTTTGAACTTGCTCAATAATTCAGCCACAGGAACGGTATCCAAATTTTCTTCCTTTTTCTTTTTAAGAGAACTCAAGTGAGTGAAGCAATTGTTGGTAACAGCCTTGATCAAATACGCTTTCGTGTTTTCAATTTTCTTTTGATCAATACTCAACCACCGAACAAAAGTTTCTTGCACGATGTCTTCTGCATCCTCTTTGCAGCGCACCAGATTGTAGGCGATGGTATGCAACAGAGGCTGATACTGTGATATGGTCTGTGACTGTGTCATTTTTTGCCATGCAAAGGTACGGCAAAATCGCCATTCGACAACGAGAATTCTGAAATGATCATGTGAACTAATGATTGTCAGCCGGGTAATGAAGGCCTGCTTTCGCGCGAATACGGTCCACAGTTTCCATTAAGAGGAGTGTATCCGCATGTTTCATCACAGGACTTTCAGTCAAACCATTCAACAAACAATCCGTGACATGTTGCGCTTCGTATTCATAACCATTGCCCGATGCTTTTTCGAACGAAATTCGTTGACATGAATCTACAGTATCCGGATAATACTCAAGGTTTGTTGTGGGGCCATGAAACCGATGAGTTAATCTAATCCTTCCATGATCTCCTGCAATGTCCGCTCCTGTAGAAAGATTGGAGGTTAGTGTAGAGAAGAGTTGAGCCAGTGCTCCGTTGCGATAATAGAATTGCACAGCACACTGACTATCCACTCCCTGATCGGTTGGAATTATTACCGCATCAATTTCATCTGGTCTTCCTAGAATATCCAAGGCATGGAATATTGGATACACACCAATATCGAGCAGCGAGCCGCCACCCAGTTTAGGATCGAAGAGTCGCGGAGCAACCGGATGAGTGGGGATAAATCCGAAGTTGGCAATCACACTTTGAACCTTTCCAATTTTTCCTTCAGTGATCATTTTTTTCATGAGTTGGTAGTGCGGAAGAAATTTTGTCCAGAAGGCTTCCATCAGAAAAACTTTTTTCTTTTGTGCGAAGTCAATCATCTCTTTCGCCTGACGATAATTCATGGCGAAAGCTTTTTCGCATAACACGGCTTTGTTTTGACTCAGGCAGAGAAGTGTATGTTCATGATGAAACGCGTGAGGTGTAGCAACATAGATGGCATCAACTTCCGGATTTTCAACTAAAGATTGATAACTGTTATGCTTGTGTTTTACCGGAAAATTTTTGGCAAAGGCATCGGCCGTAGATTGTTCGCGAGCGCCAAGGGCAACTAATTCTGCGTTCTTAACAAACTTGATGTCGGCGGCAAACTTGCGGGCGATTTTGCCGCAGCCTAAAATACCCCAGCGAATTGTTTTTTCTGTTCCCATTCTTGTACTAAATTTTTTCAACTACCTGATCAAATAAATTTTCCCAACTGATCTTTCCTTCGCTTGTTCCAAGCCTGACAATCACGAGGTCCTTTTCGGGGCAAACGAATATGAATTGACCATGCAGACCATTGGCTTCAAATCCTTTTCGGGTAAGCCACCATTGATAGGCGTAGTAACGGGTACCGCCGTCAGTTTTTGAAGGCGTGGTCGACTCTTCTACCCAAGCACCGGGCAATAACTGAACGCCATCCCAATTTCCTTTGCGAAGATAAAGTCGTCCAAACTTAGCGAAGTCACGGGCTCTGGCATTAATACAGCAAAAAGTCTTCTCCATGCCGTTATTCTTTTTATCAATGCTCCAACTTGCATCGTATTCCCCTCCCAGGTTTTTCCAAATTTTTTCATTCAGGTAATCGGTGACCGTCTTACCGGTAGCGCGTTCAATGATAAACCCGAGTACTTCTGTATTCACGCTCCGATAGGCAAACTTCGTTCCCGGTTCGTAATCGGTCTTCAAATGGCGAATGTAATTCCTTAGCGTTCTACCATAATAAAGTTTGGCCGCCTGCCCTAACGGATTGTAATAACTTTCATTAGCCTTGATGCCGCTGGTCATTAAAAGAAGATGTTTGATAGTGACTTTATCAAACCCAGGCTTTCCCTTGAACTCTGTTAAGTAGTTGGTGATCGGATCATTGACACTCTTAATAAATCCATCCGCAATTGCGGCACCAATTAAAGCTGACGTGTACGACTTAGCTACGGAGAAAGAAGCTACAGGAGAAGAAGCGTAATAGTGCTGGTAATACTTTTCAAAGATGATGGAATCGTGGTGGATAATGAGAAAGGCAACCGAATTGTTTTTCCCCACAAGGCTATCGATTTTGTGAAGATTCAGCTTGCCGTATTTATGGCTGCGTTGGGCATCGACAAAGTGAAAGGGTTGCAAGGCTTTTGGCAAGGGCCTGGAAGGAAAAATTTTATAATCGGTGATATTGGAGAAATTATACCAGGCAAAGCGCCCCAAGAGACAACTTGTACAGGACAAGGCAAGGGCTACAAAAAGCAAAAGGCGGATTTTCATTTTTATACCATTCTCCTTTTATTTCTTTGCCGCAACCTAATGCCCCAGCGAATGGATTTCATGTGTTACGGAATGGCCGATTATTTTACCATTGGGTGTGAAGTATCTTATTGCCATTTCATGTCTTTAGAATTATTTCCCGAAGAAAAGCAATTTCAATTTATGATTATCACATTTCTTGATAAGAAGCGTTTTATCTTCGATCAAAATTCATTGCAGCATGGATATCCCCTGGCCTCCGTTTATTTTTGATCCGTTCTTCAAGAACTCCTTCCATTACTTTTAGCAGGAGCACAATAACGAGTTTGATGAGGATGCTGAAACCCAAGCCGCTTCCGAACTTGGCAATGATCGGTTCGATTAAAAATTCTTCAGTCACAAACAGAACGATCGCAATGATATAAATAATAGTATAAGCATTTTTACTCGCTCGTGCAGTGATTAGTTCATCGATTGTTCTTTCCAGCCGCGTGTTGCGGTCTTTCAACTCGTGGTTGGCGCGATGCAATTTCTTTTCTAATCGTCCACTAATCCAGGTAAGGAAGCGCGTCTGCTCCAGTAATTTTTTGTATTCATTGGAAAGACCTTCCAACGCGTCTTTCACTTTTTCAGGAGGCTGCTTATCATTCAAGAAATCTTTGTGGCGATTGTAAATGCCGACTTCCTTTCTAAACATTTTCTCTTCCTGCACAGCTTTGGACATACGAATTTGCGGATGGTTTTTAAGTAAACAGGGGTAAACAAATATATCCGGAATTATCCATGCAAGAACGGTGGTGTAAGTTTATTGGAAGATGGGTCGAATTTTAGAAGGAGAATGGATCCTTTCTTCAAGAAGATTTTTTCAAAATGGTTAAAACTTCGTTGAGTTTTAGCAAGGCCTCCACGGGACTGATTGTGTTAATATCGATCTTGCTTAGCATTTCCTGAACTTCCTTCATCTTTGGGTCTGATTCAAATAGGGAAATTTGAGCGCTGGCTTTGGGCACAGCATCAAACTTCTTATTAGGTTCGTTGCGGTGCTTTTCTTTTTCGAGGAAATGTAATATCTCATTCGCCCGCAACACAATCTTGTTGGGCATTCCCGCCAATTGGGCCACGTGAATACCGAAACTGTGTTCACTGCCACCCTCCTTCAGCTTGCGCATGAAAATAATTTTATCACCAATCTCTTTTACGGAAACGTTGAAGTTTTTCACCCGTGGTAAATCTTCTGCGAGTTGATTTAGTTCGTGATAATGCGTAGCGAAAAGTGTTTTAGCTTTATAATCTTTTTGATTGTGCAAATATTCTACAATGCTCCACGCGATGGACACGCCATCGTAGGTACTCGTGCCCCTCCCAATTTCATCCATGAGCACTAAACTGCGATCGCTTAAATTGTTGAGGATGCTCGCGGTCTCCGTCATCTCTACCATGAATGTAGATTCACCTCTCGACAAATTATCCGACGCTCCAACGCGTGTAAAGATTTTATCCACGATCCCAATCAAGGCGTGTTCGGCAGGAACGTAACAACCGATCTGTGCCATCAGAGTAATTAATGCCGTTTGCCGGAGTAATGCAGATTTACCAGCCATGTTGGGCCCGGTAATAATTAGTATTTGTTGCGTTTCATTGTCAAGGAGAATATCATTAGGCACATAACTCTCGTCAACAGGCAATTGTTTTTCGATTACCGGATGCCGACCTGCTTTGATGGCAAGTCTAGTAGAGTCACTAATCTCTGGTCGGGAATATTTATTTTCCTTCGATACAAATGCAAAGGAGAGTAAACAATCCAGTTCGGCAATGACACGCGCATTGTGTTGTATTTGCGAAATGAATTCTGCGGTATGGCGAACGAGCTCTTGAAAAAGTTGTAATTCGATTACCGAAAGTTTTTCCTCAGCATGAAGGATTTTTTCTTCATACACTTTTAATTCTTCGGTGATGAAGCGCTCCGCATTAACCAATGTTTGTTTGCGTATCCAATCGTTGGGAACTTTGTCTTTGTTGGCGTTGCTTACCTCAAGGTAGTAACCGAAGACTTTGTTGTAAGAAATCTTTAACGAGTTGATTCCGGTTCTCTCGACTTCCCGTTTCTGAATTTGTAGAAGATAATCTTTTCCGGAAAAGGCAATGGCACGTAATTCATCCAACTCAGCATTTACCTTTTCTTTGATGATGCCTCCCTGATGCAAAAGCATCGGCGCATCTTCTTTCAATTCGCGATCAATTTTTTCAAACAGGAATTCGCAAGGATCGATTTGGTTTCCAAACTTTATCAATTCGGGTGACACTGAGCTTAAGAGCATTTGCTTGACTGGGGCTATCGCATGAAGTGCTCTTTTCAACTGAAGTAATTCGCGAGGATTAACCCGGCCAACGGCCACTTTTGAAATTAATCGCTCAAGGTCGGCGATTTGTCGGAATTGTTCTGCAATTTTTTCTGATATATCCTCGTGTTCAAAAAAATGACTGACCGCTTGCAATCGTTCTTCGATTCGTGCCCGCTCCTTTAAGGGCAGCACCATCCACTTGCGCAAGTTGCGCGAGCCCATTGGGGTAATGGTTTGATCAAGAATTTGAATGAGTGGAACTCCGCCCTCGTTATGCGAATGAACAATTTCCAGATTGCGGATCGTGAACTTATCCAACCACACATATTGGTCTTCATCCAGTCGCGCAATGGACGCAATGTGGTGTGTGTCGTTGTGCTCTGTGGCCTGGAGGTAATGAAGAATGGCTCCTGCTGCTACAATACCTTCAGTCATTCCATCAATGCCAAATCCTTTAAGTGTTGAGGTATTGAATTGCTTCAGCAATTTTTCCTGGGCGAAATCATAGGAGTAAACCCAGTCATCAAGCGCAAAAGTGGCGTGCTCCTCTGAGAAAAGGCCATCCAATTTCTCCCGATTACCTTTGGTGAAAATAATTTCGGCAGGCGTAAAATTTTGAATCAGCTTTAGAACATAACCTTCGTTTCCCTGAGCTGCATAAAACTCACCGGTGCTGATATCAAGAAATGAAATTCCCCATCCGTTTTTGGTAATGTGCACAGAAGCCAAAAAATTGTTCTGTTTTTTTTCGAGCACGTTGTCGTTAAAGGAAACTCCAGGGGTAACTAGTTCTGTTACACCGCGTTTCACGATTCCTTTCACAAATCTTGGATCTTCGAGTTGATCGCAGATCGCCACGCGATGACCAGCCCGTACCAGCTTAGGTAAGTAGGTGTCGAGGGCATGATGAGGAAACCCGGCCAGCGCAGTTTCAGAAACGGAACCGTTACCGCGTTTGGTTAATACGATATCCAAAATTTTACTTGCCTTGACGGCGTCTTCGCCAAAGGTTTCGTAAAAATCACCGACTCGAAATAACAATAGCGCGCCCGGATACTTCGCCTTGATGGCGTTGTATTGTTTCATCAACGGTGTTTCCACAAAAGAACTTGACATGCGACAAATATAATGGCCTTAAAGGAATGTGCCGGCCTTCCGTTTCCATCTGTTAGTTTTTATTTTTATATTTCATAAGTTTCATTCTGTAGCGCTTAATCCTTTGAATCTCTTTCAACCCAATCAAAATCGTTCTTATGAAAAGCAGGTGACTCTGCTGATTTCAGCCCTTGCCGCATTGCGGATATTCTTGGGGTTGGTTGTGGATTTAATGCAAAAGGACATTCGCGTTGGCGAAGTACTCACCGATGCCACGGCACTGGTTTTGTTTGCGCTACTAATTCTCGTGAGCTTTAAAACAAATTTTAAATCGGTTCACCCCGTCTTTGGCATCGTTTTGATTTTGGTGCTTGGCCTTAATTTTCTTGAATTTGGTGGCGTGGGTGGAAACTCGAGGTTCAATTATTATGCTGGATTCTTCATCATGATACTGCTCTATTCGGGACGACCGTTGGTCTTCCTTCTTTTAGTACAAAGCCTTTTGATTATAGGGCTCACGATTTACACAAGTGTAGTACCCTACGGAGAAACGATTCTTTTTATTGGGAGTGATCAGGGCGTGAGTGATTTTCTGTTCATTGTGGCTGCCATGGGCATTATGTCATTTTATTTAAAAAAGATTACCGAAGAAGAAATATCCAGGTTTGAAGATTTAAACCAGCAACTTGACGAACGTGTATCCGAAGCTAAAAGACGTAATCATGTTTTAGTAGACCAGGGAAATGCCTTAATCCGGGCGCAACAGCAGTTGGAAGGTGAAGTAAATGGCAGAACATTTTCTCTCAAGGAAAAACAAAAGGCCATTGAGAAATACATTTACATCAATACCGATGTTCTTCAAGAGCCAGTGCAGAAATTGAATACAGCCATTATTTCTATCAGTAATCATGCTCCTTTCATGGCGATGTTGCTCGCTTCTCATGCTGAGTTGAATGAAGTGCTCAAGAATATTACACAAACACTGGAGTCGCGAGAGGAACTCAATCGGACTAAAGTAAGATGACAAAGGAGAAATTCGAAAAAGATATTCTGCAATTTGGTCTTCTGGTGGGGATTAGTTATCAACTGTACCAGACGTTGATGAGCTTAGTGCCAACGGTAATTATCAATCTGGCATTGACGAATGTGCTGATCACGTTAATGATTTTCTTTATTTATTTATTGGTTCAGCGAAAAGGGGCTCACCCTGTTCTGTTACTGACGCTTCATTTTGTGGCTTTAGCCGGACTCACTTTTTTTTGGAAAAACTATGGAGGTATATCCGGAACTGTGCCAAGTTTTTTTTGCTTTTACGCTTCATTCATTGTCGTGAGTTCCCGTGGCATCACCCGATGGGTTATCATATTTATTTTTGTATTAGTTCTTGCCAGCTATTTTCTTTTCCGTGACCGTATGGGGATGGAATCCGTCTATGAACCGAGTAAGATAAACCTGATTCAACGAAATATTGATTACCTGACGGTGGCGGTGCTTATTGTAGCGATCACGTTGTACATGAAAAGAAAATTTGATTTTTACCGAGGCAGGGTGAGTAAGAGGTACCAACAACTGGATCAAATTGCTAAAACATTGCACGATCAAAATCTAGAATTAGCAACACGGCAAGGAGAGACGTGCTCAATTAATGAAAATCTCGAGTCAATGGTGGATGAGCGAGCTCTTCAAATCGAAAATAAAAACAAGTCACTCTCAGAATATGCATTCATCAATGCCCATATGTTGCGTGGACCCCTTTGCCGAATTATTGGATTAGTCAACCTTATGGAACAAGACCCCAATGCACTCAACACTGATCAACTTGCCCAAATAAAATCAATCGCCCAGGAGATTGATCAACACATCAAAGAGATTAATACAGTAGTCAGTTGAGCAAATTAGACAATCATAAATTTTTGAATCTTCATTATCTTTGATGGATGATTTTTTTTCTTTTTCACATTGGTTTTCTGGAAGTAAGTTGGGTTGATTTGATCGACATCGGCTTAGTGGCCATTTTGCTTTATCAGGTTTATAAATTGATTCGCGGGAGTATCGCGGTAAATATTTTCCTTGGGATCCTTTCCCTTTACCTGGTTTACCTCATTGTTCGAGCTGCTCAAATGGAGTTGCTTGCCAAAATATTAGGTCAATTCATGGGCGTGGGTGTGTTGGCTATGATTATTTTATTCCAACCAGAGATCAGAAAATTTCTGCTCGTTATTGGGAGAAGTGCAGAAATCAACCGCGACAATATTTTCAAGTCGATTAACAATTTGCGCTACGGTTTTCATGACGACTTTGATGTGCATCAATTAATTGAAGCGGTGAAATCATTAAAAGCAACACGAACCGGGGCATTGGTTGTTTTTTCCAGAGATTCCGAATTAAAATTTTATTGCGAGACAGGAGATTACCTGGATGCCGATGTAAACAAGCGCTTGATCCTTTCCATCTTTCAAAAGACAAGTCCCCTTCACGATGGTGCAATTATCGTCTATAAAGGTAGGATCAAGGCTGCTCGGTGTGTTTTGCCCGTGAGTGAAAATGATCACCTTCCTCCTCATTTCGGATTGCGCCACCGTTCTGCCATTGGTATGAGCGAAACAACTGACACGCTAGTCATGGTCATCTCTGAAGAATCCGGAAGATTGATATTGGCACGCAACGGAAAATTTTTACGAGGCCTTAAACTCAGGCAAGTCGAACAAAAGATTTTAGAATATCTCCACAACACTGAGCCACAGAATTGGGATGAAATCCCTGTAGAACCAGAACCTCAGGAACCTGAAGAGGTAAAGGCGTAGTTGAACATGAAATGCCATCAGAGAAGCCAACCTGGCATTTCCTACCTACCGGATAGGCTGGCATCTTACCTTTGATTAAATATCGCCTGATGAAAATAATTTTCTCTTTTTGTCTTCTGATTTCTTTTTTAGCAAATGCTCAGGAAGAAATTGAAACCGTTATTCAGCGCGGGCATGAACTCGCCGTTGTTTCTGTTGCCGCAGGCCTGGATAGCAATTATGTAGTCACGGGTAGTCGCGACAAATCTGCAAAACTTTGGGAGTTGAACACTGGCCGCGAGGTGAGAAGTTTTCTCGGTCATGATTTTTCAGTTACTTCCGTTGACATCAGTCGTGATGGAAAATATTTACTCACGGGTAGCAATGATGAAACAGCCCGTTTGTGGGAAATGGAAACAGGAAAGGAAGTTTTTGCTGTTAATCCGGTTAAAGAACGAATCACACATGTAGCGATAAGCCCTGACATGAAATTTTTTGTCACAGCTGCTCTGCGTTACAATGCTCATGTTTATGATTTTAATACCAAAAGGAAATTAACGGAGATCGAAGTAAGCCCTGAATCAAATCACAATGGTGTGGATGTGGCGATCAGCCCCGATAGCAAGTGGGTTGCGTTTGGTGAAGACAATCGGCTCGCGAATGTTTACAACTCAACTGATTGGCATAAAACTTATACATTCGAATATGGTGCGGGTTGGTGTGGAGGATGTGCAACGTTTGTTACGTTTTCTCCTGACAGTAAAAATGCTTTCATGGTTTCACATCATGGGTCAGCTAAGAAATATGATTTATCGACAGGCAAGTTGATAAAACAATATGCGGATGAAATCAATGATCCGTCTTCCATTGCAGTAAGCCCGGATGGAAAGAAAATTGTCGTTGCCACCAAGAAGGAAATCTTTGTTTGGGATACAGAGTCGGGAAAGGAACTGTACAAATTCAATCCGGGTGTTGAGCAAGAAATAAACCAAACGATTTTCTCAAGAAATGGTAAACAACTAATTATTTCGTGCGACAACAACACGGCATTTCTTTGGGATCTGCGAAAGCAAAAAATATCTCAAACACTTACCGGCTTTTTGAACCTTCGCGACAAAGGCGGAATTAATTACGATCCCAACTTCATTTGGGACATGCAGATCGCGAAATACATTCGCTTTAAAAATAATTTACTCATCACTCCCGATGGAAAGACTTTAATAAAAGGAAAGTTTGGTTCGAAAGCCAAACAATGGGACATCGCTTCAGGCAAAGGAATCATGGAGTTCACCGGTCATCAGAAAGCAGTGCTTTGCTATGATCTTTCAAAAGATGGAAAGCGACTCGTAACCGGAGGTGGAGACGGAAAAATTATTTATTGGGATGTAGCGAAAGGGGATACCATCAAAACGATTCAGGCACATCGCGAACCAATTCTGGATATTCATTTTAATTCTGACGAAACGAAGGTAGCTGCCTCCAGTTGGGATGCTCGACTGATCACCTGGGACTTAAGCACTGGAAAGTCCATTAACTTTTTTGATTTTGAGAATAACTCAGCTCTTAATATTCTCTGGAGTCAAAATGATTTATACCTGTTTGCCGGGCAGGGTAAAGATTTAAAAATGTATGAACTGGATTCGAAAGTGGCTGTTCGGGATTTTGTTGGTCATAGCGATGTGATCTCTTCGTTGCGGGTCAGCGCAGACGGACAGAAAATACTTTCCGCCAGCTGGGATGGAAGTATTCGGATATGGAACATCAGCACAGGATTGATGGAGAAAAAATTTATAGGCCATCGTGGGGCAGCTCACATTGCCATTTTTGGTAATGACGGAAAAACAATTTTTTCTGCAGGAGCCGATCGTCAGATTAGAGTATGGGATATCGCGACTGCGAAAGTCATTCGCACTTTTGATGGACATAAAGCAGAAGTAACTTCTTTGTTATTCAGTCCCGACAATAAAATGTTGATCAGTCATGGTGTTGATGGTGCCACTAAGTTTTGGGATTTGAATTCAGGCAAGGAATTCTTTGAACACATTCATTTCGGAGAAAATGAATGGATGGTAAAAAACCCAGAAGGTTATTTTAACGGAACACAGGAAGCACGTCAATTCATTCACTTTGTGAGTGGCATGAAAACGTATAGTGTAGATCAATTCTTCGATGAATTTTACCGCCCAGAATTATTGCCAAAGATTTTTCAGAACCGTGGAGGCGATGGATCACAGGGAGTGAATCAAAAACTAAGAGGTTCACCCCCGCCTGTAGTGAAAGTGGCTGTGGTTGCCACGCCCGATCCCACCAAAGCAGAACTTTTTGTAAAAGTTACTGATTCGGGAACAAGTGTTGAGAATTTTAAATTATTCCACAATGGCAAACGCATCTTGGTGAGTGATTTTAAAATGCCTGCAGGCAAAGGCGAATCAACCACTTACCGGAATGTTGTGGACTTGATTGGTGGCACTAACACGTTCAGTGCATCAGCAAGTAATAAGGATAAAGTAGAGTCTGATCCGGCAGCGGCCGAGATTTTTTCTGAAAGTTCCGATAAGAATTCGGTTTGTTATATCGTGGCCGTTGGCATCAATCAATACAAGAACCCCAAAATGATTCTTAATTACGCAAAGCCTGATGCTGAATCGTTTGGCAAGACGATGGTTGATGAGGGCAAACTATTCAAGAGTGTAGAGTTGTATTCTTTGTTTGATGAAAACGCCTCGCAAATAAATATTTTGAAAAAATTGGACGAGTTGGCGACAAAAATTCACCCTGAAGATGTTTTTATTTTTTATTATGCCGGTCATGGCAGCATGGTAGACGATCGATTCTTCTTTATCCCTAGCGAAAGCTTGCGATTGTATGACTTGACCTCGTTAAAGAAAGATGCTATCGAAGCGAATGCACTTCAAGATAAATTCAGAAACATTAAAGCGTTGAAACAATTGATCGTAATGGACGCCTGCCAAAGTGGGGCGTCGGTGGAGTTGCTTGCATCGCGCGGAGCTGCTGAAGAGAAAGCAATTGCTCAGCTCTCCCGCAGCGCGGGTATACATGTGATGGCATCGGCTGGAAGCGAGCAATTTGCTGCCGAGTTTACTGAACTGGGCCATGGCATCTTCACATATTTACTCATCAAAGCACTGCAAGGCGATGCCGATGGTGCGCCTAAAGATGGCAAGGTGACGATCTACGAACTGAAATCTTACTTGGATGATCAAGTGCCCGAACTCACAAGAAAATTAAAAGGCAAGCCCCAATATCCGTATACTTTTTCTCGTGGTCAGGATTTTCCCGTAGTGATCGATCAGCACTAATTCGAGAAATATATTGCATATGTCGTCTTTTCTCGTTTAATTTTACGTAAACGTTCTCAACACTTTTTAAACTTGCACGATGAAAGAAGCCAGTTTGGTTAAATTTTATTTTGCCCGGTATTTTTTCCTTGCGTTTGGATTATTGCAAGGCCTGGCAGCGACAATGCTCTTACTACAGTTTCAAAACACACCGAAAAGCAGGTTTGCTATTTTTGTGCTCTGCACATTGGCCATGATTTGGTTTTCGGTTCACTTTGTGGTGTTTTCGAAATTAAAGCGAGTAGCAATGAGCAAAAAGAAAATCTCCGTTATTTTTGGTCACCGCACCAAACAATACGATTGGGATGAAGTGAAGGAGTTAAAACTCATTCACTTTCTAAACATTTACTCCCTTAAGCTCAAGGGCAAGAAGAGAATTTACTTTTTGCCAGCGCATGACAGCGCAGCACTCTTCGGCTTGTTTGCAGCTGAGCCTGAGTTCTTCTCTAAGAAGATGAGCAAAGCGTAAACTTTCGATTTATTGGTGAAACACGCTCGACTTGATGATCAAGCCGTTTTGAATTTCGAGCATTTCACCAACGGAGAGATCGGCTTCGCCATTTACGTGCCGCACATACTCCATGAAAACACGATCCTCATGAGGAGTAAGTCTCACAATTTCATAATGCAATGAGGGCAACCGATCAAACGCGTTTTGCCACCAAGATCGCAATGCACCCTTGCCTTTAATCAACCCATTGGTTTCAGGATGACGCACTTTTAATTTAGGACTAAAATGCTCGGCATGGTCATGGTAGAGAGCAAGGAGTTTTTCCAAATCTTTATCATTAAAAGCCGCAAACCAACGCTGGGCTATTTCATTTAACTCAGAAGCGCTCATTGGGACTAATCAAGAACATGAAGCGTAACCCAATAGCGGTATGCGACTAACGCTTTGTCGAGTTTGGATAACCGGCTGATGTCGCGTTTGCTGTACTTTGGAAGGATCAGCTTGTTTATTTTAGCGAGAATTTTGAAAAGAATTTTCATGGTTACTTTAATACACCTAGTTCTTTACCAACTTCAGTGAATGCCTTGATCGCTTTATCCAAATGATGACGGTCATGTCCAGCAGAAATTTGAACGCGAATACGTGCTTTGCCTTTGGCCACCACCGGAAAGAAAAATCCAATTACATAAATTCCTTTCTCTAAAAGTCGCTCGGCAAATTTCTGGGCTAGTGGAGCTTCATATAGCATTATGGGCACAATCGGATGTTCACCAGGCTTGATATCAAATCCGGCTTTGGTCATTTCAGTTCTGAAATATTTTGTGTTTTGCTCCAGCTTATCGCGAAGAGCTGTAGTTTCAGAGAGCATGTTGAACACTTCAATCGAAGCACCAACAATGGATGGTGCTAATGTGTTAGAAAACAAATATGGTCTCGAACGTTGACGGAGCAATTCAATAATTTCTTTTTTACCGGAAGTGAATCCACCCGAAGCTCCCCCTAGCGCTTTGCCTAGAGTTCCTGTGATAATATCTATACGATCCATCACACCACGATATTCGGGTACACCACGACCCGTTTTGCCAAGGAAGCCTGTGGAATGACACTCGTCCGTCATTACTAATGCCCCGTACTGATCAGCCAGATCACAAATCTTATCGAGTTGAGCGATTGTTCCATCCATGGAAAAAGCGCCATCAGTAACGACAATGATTTGATTTGCTCCAGCCTTCTTTGCGTCTTCCAATTGTTGTTTCAAATCGGTCATGTCGTTGTGCTTGTAGCGATAACGCATGGCTTTGCACAAGCGCACCCCATCAATAATCGAAGCATGGTTCAATTCATCCGAGATGATGGCATCTTTCTCTCCCAACAAAGGCTCAAACACACCACCATTGGCATCGAAAGCGGCTGCATATAATATGGTATCCTCCATATGGAGGAATTCCGAGATCTTTTTCTCTAATTCTTTGTGGATGTCTTGGGTGCCGCAGATGAAACGTACCGATGACATACCAAAACCATGAGTATCAATGGCTTTCTTGGCGGCCGCAGTCACTCTTGGATGAGATGACAATCCGAGGTAATTGTTCGCGCAGAAGTTGACCACCTCTTTCCCATCGGTCGTTTTAATATCTGCTCCTTGCGGCGTGGTAATAATTCTTTCTTTTTTATAAAGTCCGGCTTCGCGAATGGATTGAAGCTCTTTTTCTAAAATGGGTTGGAGTTTTTTGTACATAACGTGTTGACGATTGAGGTGCAAAACTACAAATCGCAAATCATAATTCGTGCATCCTAAATTTTAATAACTTCGCGCCGCATTCGTTTGAACATGAAGAAAACTAAGATTTTATTAATTGGGGCAGGAGGCCAGCTGGGCGCTGAATTGACTCAAGGACTTTGGAAAATTTACGGACAGGAAAATGTGATTGCCTCCGATATAAAAGATGCACAAGGAATTTTGAAAGAAGGTCCTTACGAGAAATTTGATGTGATGCAACGCGACAAGCTTTTCGAGTTGTTAAAGAAGAACGAGATCACACAGGTGTATCATTTAGCGGCTCTACTTTCAGCAACAGGAGAAAAAGATCCAAGGTGGGCATGGAAACTGAATATGGAAAGCTTGCTTTTTGTTTTGGAAGCAGCCCAGGAATTAAAACTCCATAAAGTGTACTGGCCAAGTTCAATCGCAGCCTTTGGGCCAACAACTCCTAAACAAAATACACCACAAGATACCATCATGGACCCCTCCACGGTTTATGGTATAACGAAATTAGCGGGCGAACTTTGGTGCGAATATTATTTTCGAAGATATGGAGTTGATGTACGTAGTCTTCGCTATCCCGGATTGATTGGGTGGAAGACTCCGCCTGGTGGAGGCACCACCGACTATGCGGTGGATATTTATTTCAAAGCGTTAAAAGAAAAAAAATACGAATGCTTTCTATCAGCTGATACATACTTGCCGATGATGTATATGGATGATGCCGTTAAAGCCACCATCGATTTGATGGAGGCCCCTGCGGAGAAAGTTAAAGTTCGGACCAGTTACAACATTGGCTCAATGAGTTTCTGTCCGGCACAGATTGCTGCAACAATCAAGAAGCATATTCCAGAATTTACTATTACGTATCAACCTGATTTCCGGCAAGCCATTGCTGACTCCTGGCCAAAATCAATAGATGATTCTGATGCCCGCAAAGATTGGGGTTGGCAACATCAATTTGGTTTGGAAGAGATGACGAATGATATTCTGAAAAATCTGGAGAAAGGCATCCGCTAATTTTTTTGTCCTGAAGTTTAAAAATGCACAGCTTGTGTGAATGAAACATGGCGTACTGATATTAGCACACCAATATCCAGATCACCTAATGGATTTAATCAAATCCCTTGACGAGGACTTTTTCTTTTACATCCACATCGATAAAAAAAGCAAGTTCGACCCTTCTGACATTGCGTTACTTAGGAAAATTCCCCGTGTCGAATTAGTTACACAGAAATATAGAGTTCTTTGGGGAGGAGTAAATCATTTAAGAACTATTCTTTTACTAGCCGAAGAAGCGTTGAAGCGCGGTAATCTTGAATATTTTCATGTCATTAGCGGACAAGATTATTTGATTAAGCCGGTGAGCTATATCAAGAGAATCTTTGAAAGCAATCCTGCTGAATACATGGATTACTTCGAGGTGGTGAATTCGGAATGGAAATCTGAATGGATGAAGAGAATCTTGTATTATGGACTCTATGAGATTTTTAATTCAAAATCTTTCCTGGGAAATAAAATTATCACCGCGCTCATTGTACTTCAACAAAAGTTAGGGTTTTCAAGGGCTTTGCCAAATCTAAAACTGTTTGGGGGAAGCGGCTGGTGGAGTTTGTCGCGCTCAAGTGTTGAATATGTGATGAACTATACTGAGCGAGATCTGTCGCTGTTAAAAAGATTGCGATTCACCTTTTGTGCAGACGAGATTTACTTCCAGACTATTCTGATGAACTCACCTTTGAAAGACAAAATTGTAAATAACAATTTGAGGTTTATCGATTGGACAAGAAGAAATGGAAACTTTCCGGCCAACCTTGATGAATCAGATTTTCATTCACTTAAGAATTCCGATAAAATCTTTGCCAGGAAATTTGAATTCCCGATTTCGGAAAAGTTAAAACGGTTGATAAAGGAAAATATTCTAAAATAATCCTAGCTGAATCCCACACTTAGTTAAGGTGTGGGATCAAAGTAAATCATTATTTCACTTTTGGGTGGTTGAATTGGTGAAGAAGAGTTTGGGCCGTGATGCATGCTCAATCTTAGCAGTATTCGCTCGCTGCACCCAGATGATTTTTTCTTCTTCCCACCACAAAGCGAAATAAAAATCAATAGCAACGCTAACGAAGCGACAGCCAGTGTCTTGCTGGAATTAAAATGACGGATTGCGAAAACCGTTAAATGATTCCCTCAATTATCAGAAAATCTAACAGAAAGATTTGTCGAAATGCCAATACGGAACCCATTCGCAACATAATTTCCATTTTGGAAACTCGTAGCAAACTCAAGACGGAACAAGCGAAGAATTCCATTCAATCCATAACCCAATTCAGTATAGTTATTTGAATAAGGTGTAGCCAGGTAATTCACAAAGAAATTTTCCGATGCTCCCAGCATCCTGACTTTTGGTATGCGGGTAAGTAAAAATTTTCTAAAGTGATAATGCACGTTGCCGAAAAAATATTTGTCGCTAGTGCTGTAGTTGTAATAATCGAGAATGCGGAAACTTCCTACCGGATCGGTTGTCATAAAAGGAGTTTGGTTGCCCATGAAATGTTTGTAGTCCATGAAGTACATGGATTTGGTATTTAAAAATTGTCCGGCTTTCAAATACATATCCAACAACCCACGAACGCCCAAACGGATTCCTTGTCGAACGCCAACTTCTAGCAAATCATAGTCAACGTCACTACCAAATGCCTGACTAAAACCCTTTTTATAATCTAAAGTAAATGTTGGTGTGGATCGGTCGGCACGATATTTATTTCCATTGCGGATCCGATACTTCTGCCATAGACGCGCTTCAAATCCAATTATTCCCGTAAAAGCTGTGTTGTCGGCAAAATGAGTGTCAACAAGTTCAGCATTCACTGGAGCATTGGGGGTAAAGCGATAATTACTTTTGTCATTAAACGAGTAATCGTTGTTGTTATAAAGCTCATGCCTGCGTGCCAACGACCATTGAGTGCGAATAGAAAACTTATCATTGACCCTTTGACGGAAGTTGAGGTCAACGAAATCACGTTCATAAATCTTCATCCAGTTTTGCCCTTGCACTAATGTGGTGAACGTGTTGATGAAATTATGAATCGGTTCATCGCTGTTGAATTGCTGTATATAACGACCGCCACTCAATGTAAGCCGACTGGTACGCGTTCGATAATCGACCCGTAAAAAGCCAGAAAGTTTTTCACGAGCAAAAGCATAACGAAACACCGGGCTTATTTCAAGACGTCTTGTGTCAGGTCTTTTTTCTTTATTTACTGTATCGCGCTTCACCCAACGTTTGTAGTAGCTGAGTCGATAAATAGCATTCACTCCTTCCACAGTATTGTATCCACCCCAAGGAGTGTGAATTTGAAAGTTGGAAGTTTTTCCCAACGTATAACTGTTGCCTGTTAAAATATCAAAGGGGTTAAATCCTTTGTGTTTTCTTTTTGATTTCAGGGTGTCGCCTTCATCACGTTTGCGTTGCACTTCGCTGATGCTATCGGTTTTTTTATAGCCACGCACTTCTTCTTTGTCCAATGGTGCGGGACGTATATCAGCCCAAAAGGTGGAATCTTTTTTATAGGCCATCGTATCAATAGAGAAATGGCTTTCTGAAATTACATCCGGTTCTTTTTGCTTAACACGTTCCGCTTTCTCGTATTCTTTTGCGAGTTGCTTTAATTCTTTGTTTGTAATCTCTTTACCATTCTCCAATCGTTGCTTGAGTTGCTGGTTCTTTTGAGAGAATTGTTTGGTCACTTTTTTGGCTTCTTCTTTTTCTAGTTTCTCATCAATCACTTGCATTTCTACTGGTAGGGCGGGATTGAGTTTGATTTTATATTCTTTTACTGTTGCATTGTAAGATCCGGCAAAATCAAATCCAAAAACCTTTCCGCTGACAATGGCTTGCATGGACACAGGCATCCAGGCTTTTTCTTCAATCGGATTGTAGATTTCCTTTACCTTAAATCGAATTCCAAGTTTGGTTGATTTGAGTTCAAGACTGTGAATGCTCCACCAGTTTTCAACGATAAAAATCTCACCATCAAAAACATTGTCACCGTTTGATCGAGGGATAACTTTTATTTTGCTGATCTCGTAATTACCATCCTTGAATGTGCCAAGGTATTCAAACTTGTAATATGAAAATGCTTTAGGCGAGAGCGGCGAAATTGTTTCAGCAATTTCTGGTTCATAAAAACTCCCAAAAATATAATTGTTGGGTGAGGTGTTTCGATCCTTGCCTTGCGTGTACACGGCAATAACTTTTTCTTCAAATTTATTGGGTCGTGTGTATTTTACCTCGCTTACCGACTCTGAGATGAAGAGCCTGTCTTTCGTAATGCCTTCTTTCTCCAGCATTTTTTTCGCGAGCCAGGGATAGTCGTTCAATTTTCCTTTGCCTTTGATGTAAACTTTGGCTGTGTAGCTGTCTAATTGCTGAACGTGGTACTTCGCCTTTGCGATGGCTTTACGCATGATGGTGTAGGCAGGGTCTTCTTTGCCAGCGCTTATCACCACCGTTTGAAGCATGATCGATTGTGGTTTTAACGTTATATTGATTTCAATGAAGACGCTGTCAACGTTAATGATACGAGTCACTGATTCGTACCCTATGAATTTAAACACCACATCATAATGACCAGGCTGAAGGGGAACTTCAAAATAGCCAGTGAGATCAGTTGCTGCACCCGAACCCGTCTGTTGAATGTAAATGGATGCAAATGGCATTGAGCTTCCATCTTCCGCTTTGACAAAGCCTTTTATGCCTCCGCTGATACACGGGAAACAAATTGAAATGTAAAGAAGGGGGAGTAAAAATTGTTTCATCAACGGTTAGTGCATAGACGAAAATCCATTTTAAAAAGTTGTATGGCGTTACTTATAAAATCCTTTTGATCGAATCATCTGTTCGACTGCTTCTGGAACGAGGTAACGGATGGATTTATTGTTGGCAACACACTGACGAATATAGGTGGCCGATATATCAAACAACGGAGCTTCAACCATTTTCACATGAGCATGACTCTTTAAGCGAGAATTTGTTACACGCGGACGTGGATAAATGTGTAGGCTAAATTGATTTAGTATCTCTTCGTGGTTTTTCCACTGCATGAAATTTTCAAGATTGTCTTCACCAAGAATAAGGGAAAATTCTTTTCCGGGATGCTTTTCGCGCAAATGGGCGAGCGTGTAAATGGTATAGCTTGGTTTAGGTAAGTGAAACTCTACATCGCTTACTTCAAACTTATAATTATCCGCAATGGCGGCCTTGACCATATCATAGCGGTCAAACTCATGGAGCAAACCCTTACTTGGCTTTAAAGGATTTTGAGGAGAAACTACAAACCAGACTTTATTCAAGTCGGTATTTTCTGCCATGATGTTGGCAATGGCCAAATGACCAATGTGGATAGGATTAAACGATCCGAAGAAGAGACCGATTTTCACTTTGCTTTTTATTTTTTGAAGCTATCGTAAAGCTTCTGTGCTTCATCCAATGATTTTTCTAAGTCTTCATTGAGCAACACTGCATCAAACTTATCTTGAAATGACATCTCGAAATTAGCTTTAAAAACCCTTCGCGAAAGACTCTCTTCACTTTCCGTTCCACGATCTTTTAATCGTTCTTTCAAGATTTCCATCGAAGGGACTTTCACAAAGATGGCGAGTGCTTTATCGCCAAAATATTTTTTAAGGTTGATGCCACCCTTCACATCGACATCGAAAATTACATTTTTCCCTTCACTCCAAATCCTTTCGATTTCCGACTTCAACGTGCCATAAAAATTTCCAGCATAGACTTCTTCCCATTCTACAAATTCATCGCCATCGATCTTGTGTTTGAATTCTTCTGGTGTAAGAAAATAATAATCTTTTCCGTTCTCCTCTTTGCGACCGCGTTTGTCGCGTGTGGCTGCAGAAATGGAGAAACCTAAGTCGGTGTTATTGTTAAGGAGGTGATGGACGATCGTAGTTTTGCCAGAGCCGGAGGGAGCTGAAAAAATAATGGCTTTGCCACCCTTCGCTGAAGTTTCTGCTGGTAGACCAGGCATCAGGCAGCAGAGGATTTGATCTTGGATTTAATTTGAGCAACAAGATCTTCAGGACAATTGCCACCGCAGCATTTCGCCTTCAGTAATTCTTTGATTGACATATCCAGATTATATTCTTTATAGCACGGCATGCAATGGTCCATGTGCTGTTTGAAATAATCTTTCTGCTCAGGTGTTGCTTCACCATCCAGTATCGATTGGAGCATTTCCATGCACGTGGGCTTTTTGCCATCGGCCTGGATAAAGGGATTGGAAGAAGTTGCCATAACTATGCTTTGTTATAACCCATGGATTGAGCGTATGATTTCAATTTTTCTTTGAGAAGATTCCGTGCACGGTGTAGCCTGCTGCGAACAGTGCCAATCGGTATATCTAGAATCTTCGCCATCTCTTCATATTTAAACCCTTCCAGGTCGCACAAAATAATGACCGTGCGAAAGTCCACATCCAACGAGTTGAGCGCGTTACTGATCTCATCCCCGATCATATCTTTCAAAGACTCTACCCGTAAATCGGGTGTGATCTGCCGGTCAACTTCATCCGAATTATAATACGTTTCAACTTCCTGGTAATCTACCTTAGAAGGTTCCTTGCTCTTCTTGCGGTAGTCATTAATGAAGCTGTTTTTCAGGATGCGGAACAGCCATGCTTTAGCATTAGTTCCTTTCTGGAATGATTCTATAAAACGAAAAGCTTTTAAATAGGTGTCTTGCACCAAGTCTTTAGCATCATCACGGTCCAGAGTTAGTCGATAGCCGAAATTATACATCGAGTGGATGTGCGGCATGAACTCGTGGTCGAAGATGTCCTGCTTCTCTTTCTCAGAATAATGTTGGCGGGGTGCGTCTTCCAATTCCATGAAAGGCAAAAATAAGATTATAATTTGAAATGAAAGGGAATTTTGAGGAGGAAAGGCTTATCTGACAATCTTTAAACTTAGATCAAGACTTTTTACAGAATGTGTAAGCGCACCTATCGAAATATAATCAATACCGCATTCTGCAACCGATCTGAGATTAGCTTCTGTAATTCCACCGCTGGCCTCTGTTTTGCATTTTCCGTTGATCAACCTTACAGCTTCTTTCATTTCATCAAGGCTCATGTTATCAAGCATGATGACATCAACATCATTGGAGCATAATGCTTCACTTACTTCTTTTAGATTTCGGGTTTCTACTTCGATCAATAGCTTCTTGTTTTTCTTCTTTAAATAATTGACCGCATTTGCTACCGCTGAACTAATACCACCAGCCACATCAATATGATTGTCCTTCAACATAATCATATCATACAATGCGAAGCGGTGATTTTTACCTCCTCCAATCGCAACGGCCCATTTCTCCATCAGACGAAAATTAGGAGTTGTCTTCCGTGTGTCCATCAACTTAGCAGAAGTGCCCTCGATTAGTTTTGATAGATGATATGTTTTGGTAGCAATGCCGCTCATGCGCTGGATGCAGTTAAGAACAAGTCGTTCAGCAGAAAGAATTGCTCTTGCATTTCCGCTCACTTCAAAGCCAATATCTCCTTTGGTAATTGAGTCACCATCGTTTTTGAAAACAGTTAGTTGTAAAGAAGAGTCTACCTGACAAAAAATTTTTTCAGCCAACTCAACTCCGGCCAGTACGGCATCATCTTTTACAAGAAGTTTAGCCTTTGATTTTTTATCGGATGAAATAGTAGCCAGTGTTGAGTGGTCTCCTTCTCCAATATCTTCTTCTAAAGCAGATTGAATGAATTGAATAATGGCTGCTTCCGTCAGGTAAGCTGGACGTATCATTCTTTTGTGAAACTCATCTCATGGATGAGAAAGGCCTTGTCAACTTCACGCACGCGCATAAGCACGTTGTAATTGTCAGTACCGCTTTGATATTTACCAATGGCAAATTGTAAGCCGCCCTTCGATGATCCGGTGTGAACGATACTGAAATCGTTTGGTGTATGCTTTTTAAAAAAATCGCGAAGAACAAATTCTGCTTGTACTTTGCTATACGTACTTACTTCTCCTTCTAAGTTAAGGTCGATAGAAGTGTTCAAGTATTTGGCCAATTCGCTCGCATCACCCGCCTTTACAGCATCTTTCATAGGCGAAAAAATAGTTTGTGCCTTACCTTGAAAGCAAATTGCAAGTAACAGACCAAGCAATAGATTTTTTGTATTCATAGGACTTTTCATGGCCAAAATTATGCCATAGTTAGCAGACGAAAAAATCAATTGCTTAACCATTTTCATTTTCGTGATCGATGCGGCTCATTACCATGAACGGAGAAGCTTGTTGGTGCATTTTGATTGCTTTACGTGAAAGAAAAATACCAATAATTAATGAGAAAATGGCTCCAGCCCATAAGCCTGGAATATAAGAGATGAACCAGAAATAATCGTAAGCTCCGTGAAAAAGAGTAGCTGCACCTAAACCGTACCACACATAGTGAGCTTTTCTTTTTTCACATTTTGCAATGCCCATGAAATAGCCCATGAGCACGGCAAATGTTGCGTGGGCAGGAACAGCGGTGAACATACGCATAATGCCTGTGGCAATTCCATTCTCGCTATTCATCACATAAAGAATGTTCTCTAGTCCCGCGAAACCAAGGCTTACACTTACGGCATACACAATGCCATCGAAAGGTTCGTTGAAATTTTTGTTCGGGTAAAATACCCATCGCACAAAAATGAACTTGCTGAATTCTTCGATGAGCGCTACTAATAAGAACGCATGAACGGCTTGCTCGCTGATACTTTTTTCATGGATAGGAATTATCAAGTTGATGGGCCAGCTGATAATCAACGTAATCACGGTACTTATAGCGCCCATAAAAAAGCTCGTCACGACTAACCCGATGGGCTCATGTTCATATTTGTCTTTGAAATAAACGTAAAGACCAATGGCTGCACCGGGAGCGAGTGCGAGCGCAAGTAGAACAAGTGAATTCATTAGGGGATTACGAAAGATTAATTGTCGATTACGGCTTCTATGGATTCCATCTTTGCGCGGTTGTAAGGGCCATCAGTAGCAAAAACGATTTTTCCATCGGGATCGAGTACATAGAAGTAAGGAATGTCCCTTCTTTCGAAATCAAGTTCGTTCTTGTATTTTTTTAGTTCACCTTTATAAAATAAAATATAAGGCAGGATCTGAGGGTCAACATTTTTGATCGCCTTTTGTTTAGCGCTACCCGTAGCAGCGGCGTTTATGCCTGTAAACATCGGTACAAAATATACATTTACATCGTAGCTAAGGTCCTTAAATAAGCCGGTTTGCTTTTGAATGAATGTTACGTAGACAGGGTTGAACCACGTGTTTAATTCCTCTTCCGATTTCCTAGAATAAGCAAGCCCAAGAAGCGTGTATTTACCTTTTGTGTCTTGAGGTAAGTTTACTTTTTTATCATCTACAGTCTCTGCGGTCATGTCAGGAAAAGCCTTGCCAATGACTTGAGCAACGCAAGAACAGGTCGAAAACAGTAGAAAAGCGCTGGGAACTAATGCCAGTTTAATCATGCACCGAAGATAATAAAAATATAGGGTGAAATTTTTCCGCCGCCTCTTTAAAAATTTGCTTTTGTAGGTTCAGTACAGATTGCGGTATCGATCATTTAGCTCCGCAACTTACTTCTTAGCAAGCCCGTTTATTCATCTCATGGAAAAAGCTTCTGAACTAAAAAAGGACAGAATTGAAGTTGTTGATATTCTCCGTGGCTTTGCTCTACTCGGTATCATCATCTTTCATTTTACGGAACAGTACTACTTATTTGATGCAAACTCTTTTTGGATTTTTTATTTATTTCTCTTTGGGTCTTGGACTGTTGGGAGAGCTGGGAGCGCTTCCTTGCATGATTATCAGCTTAGCTGTTTACGTCTTTCAAATTTTCTTTAGCAAGTGGTGGCTTAGAAACTTTCGCTTCGGCCCGGTGGAGTGGCTATGGCGAAGCCTTACTTATTGTAAGGCACAACCTATGATAAAATAATTTAAAAATTTTGAAAAATGAATTGATTTGAAAATTAAGAAGCGCTTTTGATCTATTTCAAATCTTCAAATTGCCTCATCTTCAAAATTTAAAATCTAAAGAACTTTCTCAATAATTTTTCCAGTCTTTTTGTTTTTCAGAATTAGTTTTTTTGCACCGTAGTGAGTGACTTCTTCTTTCACTAAGTAATGATCCGTATCGTACGATTGTAAATGACTGTCCTTGCTCACGTCTGTTTTTCCTCGCCAGATATTAAGTTTTACAGGTTCCCACAATTTGCTTTTCGCGGATTTGTAGGCTGAATCTAATATCGCGTTCACGACATAGCCATCGTAAAAAGTTTCTTTGGGTTGGATTCCTTTTTCCATCGCATTGAACATATCCATGAACATGTGATTGTAACCAAGCTCATTCAGCTCATCGCCTACCGGAAATAGCCAGCCTGTATTGCTCTCTGCTTTTTCGGCAACGTAATCAGCTCCTTTGCCCGTGGTGAACATTTCAAAACCGGTGCGCAAAAAATTATTTATCCAAATTGTTCCTTCACTGCCCATCACTTCATCGCGCAGATCGAGCCCTCCGCGAAAAGTCCAGCTTACTTCAAATTGTCCGATGGCGCCATTCTCGTATTTCACTAAACCGATCGCATGATCTTCGGCATCGATGGGTTTTACTTGGGTGTCCGCCCAACACATGACCTCTACCGGCCTGATGTCTTTGCCAATGTAACTGCGTGCGATCTCTACACAATGACATCCTAAGTCCAAAATGCAACCACCACCCGCCTGCTCGATATCCCAAAACCAATCGCTGTGCGGGCCAGGGTGTGTCTCTCTCGACTTTGCCCAGAGAATTCTTCCTAATGCTCCGTTCTTTACACTTTCAAGAGCCTTTAAAAATTTTGGTGTATAAACTAGATCCTCCAAATAGCCATTGAAGACCCCCGCTTTTTCAACCGCTTCTAACATGCGCTTTGCTTCAACTGCATTTCTACCGAGGGGTTTCGTTGTCATAACTGCTTTCTTGTGTTTGCAACAGAGCATCACCGCTTCTTCGTGAAGATTATTAGGCAACGAAATACACACGACTTGCACTTCAGCTCTTGCAATGGCTTCTTCCATTTTGGTGGTAGCAAACGGCACATGATAATCGGCAGCAAATTTTTTTACGCTTTCTTCTTTACGGGAGTAGACGGTCACGATTTTGTCTTTGCTCCGATAACCTTGTAAAGAATCGGCATAAAAACGGCCAATGAAGCCTGAGCCCAACATAGCGATGTTCATGGTGTTAACTTGTTTTCTTGAATTTATAAATCACAGTGAATTGAAGAGCGCGGTTAGTATATTTAGAATTTAAAGTAAGATTTAGTGGATCCGGATAAGTTGCATTGTCATTAAGCCAAATGTTTTTCAATCCAATAACATAGTTTACTGAAAGAGAAAAGTTTTTATATAAATCATGCTCACCACCGATGCTAATGCCGTAATCATTTTTGTGGTAGGTCTTAGTTATATCTTCATTGTTAATTTTCGTACCTCCTAAAGTAAAACTAAGGTAAGCGCCAGAATTGAATGAGAGATGTTTAGTTGCATTGTAGTGAAAAGTTAAGGGGAAAGTGAGATAATTTATATCCACATCGGTTCCTATATCTTTGGCTTTATATCCTAATCCCATGTATTGAGCGTTTACACGAATGCCGTAAGTTTCAGAGAGCCCAAAGTGATAGAAAAAACCAAATGTGGGTTCAACCTTGTTAAACCGAAAACCAACTCCATTCATAAACGTAGCTCCATTTGACGTTGATGTGTACTTGTAAGCAGTTCGTTGGTTCGCCACATTAATCCCCGCTTCAACACCGAAAAAAGATTTTTGTGCAAAGGCACACGACGCATAGCATATGAATGCAAGCAAAAAGATTCTTTTCATAGCGGACAAATTTAGATTTTTTTCGATGCAGTTCAATCGGTTTCACTACTGACTGTTAGTTTGTTTTACGAATTATTTTGAAAATTCTCGCCCGCATTTTCGCATCCTATTTTTCTGTCTTGTAAATTTATAGACTTCAAAAAATCTGTCGTTAAAAAATTTTAGTGAATTGAAAGAAATCAGCAACGCAGGATTATACGATCCTTCATTCGAAAAAGACTCTTGTGGCGTCGGCTTTGTGGCCAACATCAAGGGAAGAAAGTCACATCAAATTGTATCCGATGCACTCACCATGCTCGAACGTATGGCGCACCGTGGCGCTTGCGGCTGTGAGCCCAACACAGGTGATGGTGCGGGCATTCTCATTCAGGTGCCTCATGAATTTTTTAATAGCGAATGCAGCAAGTTAGGATTTAAACTTCCCGCTTTCGGGCAATATGGTGTTGGCCTGGTATTTTTTCCGAGTGACCCTAAAGTGCGCGAAGAATGCCGAACGGTATTGAACCGACAAATAAAAAAAATGAAGATGTCGTTGTTGGGTTATCGCCAGGTCCCGACTCAACATGCTGATCTTGGTGAAACCGCGTTAGCCTCTGAACCGGTGATGGAGCAAGTATTCATCAAGCGTCTCGACAGCGGTACTAATCCTGAAGACTTCGAGCGTAAACTTTTCATACTTAGAAAATATTCGACACACATCATTACAGAATCTGTGAAAGGTGTGGATGGTCAATTTTATTTTTCATCACTGTCTTACAAAACGATCGCCTACAAAGGCATGCTTACTTCCGGGCAAGTAAGATATTACTTTGCTGACCTGGAGCATGAAGAAGTTGTTTCTGCCTTGGCCGTAATTCACTCACGTTTTTCAACCAACACGTTTCCTTCGTGGAGGTTGGCGCAACCCTTCCGCTTTATTGCGCACAACGGCGAAATCAACACGGTTCAGGGAAATATCAATTGGTTGAAATCGAAAGAATCGTTTTTTGCGTCTCCTTATTTTACAAAAGAAGAAATCAATATGCTTCTTCCGATTTGCAATCCAAAGCAATCGGATTCATCCAACTTAGATAATACAATTGAGTTATTGGTTCACGCCGGTCGCTCGTTACCTCATGTGATGATGATGCTTATTCCCGAAGCGTGGGATGGCAACGAAAACATGAGTCAGGAGAAAAAGGATTTTTACGAATATCACGCGAACTTAATGGAGCCATGGGATGGTCCCGCTTCCATTACTTTCACTGACGGAAAAATTGTTGGTGCCACGTTAGATCGCAACGGTCTTCGTCCTTCACGTTTTGTGGTTACTGATGACGACACGGTGATCATGGCTAGCGAAGTTGGTGTACTCGATGTCGATCAATCGAAAGTAATAACAAAAGGTCGCTTGCAACCGGGCAAAATGTTTGTCGTGGATTTAGAACAGGGCCGTATCATCAGCGATGAGGAATTAAAGAAAAATATTTGCACTCGTAAACCATACGGTCAGTGGGTAAAAGAAAATAAAGTGAAACTGAGCGACCTTCCTGAGCCTGGAGGAAGTTTTCACAAATATGATCCCATCACTTTTTTAAAGAGACAGATTTCTTTCGGCTACACCTCCGAAGACTTGCGTGTGATCCTTGCCCAGATGTGTGAGACAGGCAAAGAAGCGTTGGGTTCGATGGGTAATGATACGCCACTTGCGGTACTATCAAAACAAGCTCAGCATTTATCAAGTTACTTCAAACAGCTTTTTGCACAGGTAACTAATCCACCAATTGATTCTATTCGTGAACGCTTGGTGATGTCATTGTCGACTCATGTGGGTGGCTCACTCAATTTGTTGGAAGAATCACCAGAGCACTGCATCACTCTTGAATTGCCAACACCAGTTCTTTCCAACAATGAATTGGAAAAAATACGCTACATCGATCACCGTCATTTACAGACAAAAACAATCTACACCTACTTCAAAGCAGATGGAGAACCAGATTCATTGGAGAAGGGATTGAACCGCGTTTGTCAATATGTGACAGATGCGATTGAAGATGGATTTACCATCATCATTTTATCAGATAGAAGTTTTGATAGCGGTCATGCACAGATTCCATCACTGCTTGCGGTAGCAGCAGTTCACCATGATTTAATCCGCAAAGGCCTTCGTGGAAAAATTGGATTATTAGTGGAGGCTGGTGATGTTTGGGAAACCCATCATTTTGCCACGCTAATTGGCTACGGTGCTTCTGGTGTGAATCCGTATTTGGTTTATCAAACCATTCACGATATGAAGAAGAGAAATCTCTTCACTGAAAGTTTGACTGAAGAGAAAGCAATTTATAATTATAAGAAAGCCGTGGGTGGCGAGTTGCTCAAGATTATGAGTAAGATGGGCATCAGCACCTTGCAATCATATCATGGCGCGCAGATTTTTGAAGCGCTTGGAATTAGTAACGATGTAATCGGTCAATATTTCACAGGCACGGTATCGCGCATTGGCGGATTGCGATTGGATGATATAGCAAGTGAGTCATTAGCTAAACATCAACTGGCATTTCCGAAAGCAGCGAACAGTTCTCCGCGACTTGAAGTAGGTGGTGTTTATCAATGGAAGCAACGCGGCGAATCACATTTGTTTAACCCGCAGACCATTCATTTGCTCCAGCATTCAACAAAGACTAGCGACTATTCACTTTTCAAAAAATACTCATCGCTTATTAATGATCAAAGTGAAAAAGCAATTACGCTTCGTAGCCTGCTGAAATTCAAAAAAGGGAAATCAATTCCTATTGAAGAAGTAGAGCCACCCGAAAGCATCTTCAAACGTTTTGCTACGGGTGCCATGTCGTTCGGATCAATCTCTCATGAAGCGCACAGTACATTGGCAATTGCCATGAACCGAATTGGAGGGAAGAGTAATTGTGGAGAAGGGGGTGAAGATGAAATTCGTTTTAAGAGAAAGGAGAATGGCGATTGGGAAAACTCTGCCATTAAGCAAGTTGCCTCAGGACGTTTCGGGGTAACAAGTTACTACCTCACTAACGCGAAAGAACTTCAAATAAAAATGGCACAAGGAGCGAAGCCTGGTGAAGGAGGACAGCTTCCGGGTCATAAAGTAGATGATTGGATAGGTCGCGTTCGCCACGCAACTCCAGGCGTTGGATTAATTTCCCCTCCTCCGCATCACGACATTTATTCTATCGAAGATTTAGCCCAGCTCATTTTCGATTTGAAAAATGCTAACCGCGCAGCAAGGATCAGTGTGAAACTGGTTTCGGAAGCAGGAGTTGGGACGATTGCGTCAGGCGTAGCGAAAGCGCATGCCGATGTGATCTTAATTGCTGGCCATGACGGAGGGACCGGAGCGTCACCGTTGAGTTCTATCCGCCACGCGGGATTGCCCTGGGAGCTCGGCCTTGCAGAAGCGCATCAAACATTGGTGCGAAACAAACTTCGCGGCCGGGTCGTGTTGCAAACCGATGGACAAATTAGAACAGGTCGGGATCTAGCCATCGCTGCTTTGCTGGGCGCGGAAGAATGGGGCGTGGCAACAGCAGCATTAGTTACAACGGGCTGTATCATGATGCGCAAGTGTCATTTAAATACTTGCCCTGTTGGGGTAGCAACTCAAAACAAAGAATTGCGTGCACTCTTTACGGGTAAGCCAGAATATGTCGTCAACCTGTTCAAGTTCTTAGCGGAAGAACTTCGCGAGATTATGGCTGAATTAGGATTCCGTACTGTGAATGAAATGGTTGGCCAGGCTGACCGACTGGAGTTGAGTAATGATCAGGATCATTGGAAGGTTAACAACATTGATCTTTCGGGTTTGCTCTTTAAGGAGCCGATAAGTTTGGAGGTGGCTTTGTTCAAACAAGAAGAGCAAGATCATGGAATCGAAAATGTACTCGATAAAAAATTAATTCAGTTGGCCGCGCCTGCATTGAAAGATGTCGAACCGGTAAGAGGAGAGTTTAAAATCACCAATCAGGATCGCAGTGTAGGTGCGATGCTCTCCAACGAGATTTCAAAAATTTTCCTTGGTCCAGGCCTACCAAAAGATTCGGTGCATGTAAAATTCAACGGCACTGCGGGACAGAGCTTTGGTGCATTTACTACAGGCGGAGTGACTTTTGAATTGGAAGGCGATGCAAATGACTATTTCGGAAAAGGATTATCGGGAGGAAAATTGATTTTATATCCTGAAAAAAAAATCACATTCAATCCTTCAAAAAATATTATTGTGGGCAATGTTGCGTTTTTTGGTGCGACATCCGGTGAGGCGTACATCCGCGGCATGGCAGGTGAACGCTTTGCTGTGCGAAACAGCGGTGTGAAAGTTATCGTGGAAGGCGTGGGCGATCACGGCTGTGAATACATGACTGGGGGAACGGTTGTGGTGCTTGGTGATACAGGAAGAAATTTTGCAGCTGGAATGAGTGGTGGTATAGCCTATGTATGGGATGTGAACAAAACTTTTGCAAAAAATTGCAACATGGAGATGGTTGCCTTTGACCCGATGGACGGAGAGGATGAAGAACTCCTCCATACCATGATTAAAAACCATCAATCTCTTACCGGAAGTGAGTTGGCGGCTCATGTACTTAGCTACTGGCCCAATTCTTTCAAACAATTTATCAAAGTGATGCCAGTGGATTACAAAGCTGTTTTGGAAAAGAGAAAAGCTGCGTTGCTGGTGAGTTAAACTTTCGAATCGCACTTTGGTGGATCAGGATTTTTGCACATCCCAAAAAATCCATTAACTTTGCACTCATTCTTTAAGAATTTGTTTAGAGGGGACCGCAAGTCCCCTCTTTGTTTCTATGGATTTGAAAGAAAAACTAAAGGATTTGGCTGAAAAAAGCCTTGTAAACCCCGCTCATTTTTTGGTGGAAGTGGTGGTGAGCAAGCATAAGCCATGGAAATTCACTGTGATTGTAGATGGCGACCAGGGAATTATGATTGATGACTGCGCTGCGTTGAGCAGGGCACTAAATGAATCACTGGAAGGTGAAATTTCGGATCCTTACACACTAGAAGTATCAACGCCCGGACTTGATCATCCGCTGAAATTAAAGAGGCAGTATAAAAAAAATATTGGTCGCGGATTAAAAGTGGTAAGGAAGGACAAAAGCATCGTGAATGGTGCACTGAAACAGACCGAAGAAGAAAAAATTGTTCTTGAAACAGAAATTGGACTAGGAAAGAAAACAGAAGTGAAAATTATTGAAATCCCTTTTACTGAAATCGAAAAAGCATTTGTAACCGTATCTTTTAAATAGACAGAACTATGGACGCATCAACTTTAATCGAATCGTTTGCTGACTTCGCGAAGCAGAAGAACATCGACCGGCCAACCATGATCCGGATTTTGGAAGACGTTTTCCGCAACATGATCCGCAAAAAATATGTGCAGGACGACAACTTTGATATTATCGTTAATGCCGATAAAGGAGATTTGGAAATTTGGCGTTTCCGTGAAATTGTAGACGATGAATCCGAAGATATTTGGGATCACGATAAGATTAGCCTGACGGATGCACAAAAGATTGAGCCTGATTTTGAAGTAGGCGAAGAAGTAGCGGAAGAAATTCACTTGGAAGATTTCGGCCGCCGGGCTGTAACCACAGCTCGTCAAGCACTGATGCAGAAGGTAAAAGACCTAGAAAAAGATATCCTTTATCAAAAATATAAGGACATCGTTGGCGAAATCATCAGCGGTGAAGTTTATCAAGTGTTAAGCCGCGAAGTTCTTTTAACCGATGCGGAAGGGAACGAAATTTCTATTCCACGCGGTGAGCAAATTCCGAAAGACCGCTATCGCAAAGGCGAGACTGTTCGCTCCATTGTTCATAAAGTGGATATGGTGAACGGCAGCCCTAAAATTATTTTGTCGCGTACCTCAGGGGTTTTTCTTGAGCGTTTATTCGAGCAGGAAGTACCTGAAGTGTATGATGGATTGATCACCATAAAGAAAGTGGTTCGTGAACCAGGCGAACGTGCCAAGGTTGCTGTTGAATCATATGACGATCGTATTGACCCAGTTGGCGCTTGTGTGGGTATGAAAGGATCGCGCATCCATGCTATCGTTCGTGAATTGCAAAACGAAAATATCGATGTAATTAATTACACCGAGAACATGGAATTGTACATCCAGCGTGCGTTGAGCCCAGCAAAAATTGTAAGCATTAAGATTGATAAGGACAGTGGTAGGGTGGCAGTCTTCTTAAAACCGGATCAAGTTTCATTAGCTATCGGTAAAGGTGGTTTGAACATCAAGTTAGCCAGCCGGTTAGTAGGGATGGAGATTGATGTATTCCGCGAAACGGATGGCGCAGCACAAGAAGAAGATGTTGACCTGGAAGAATTTACCGATGAATTGGAAAGCTGGGTTGTTGATGAGCTCAAGCGCATTGGACTTGACACTGCAAAAAGTGTATTGGCCCTTAACAAAGAAGAGCTAGTTCGTAGGACTGATCTCGAAGAGGAGACAGTTGAGCAGATTTTAAATGTTCTGAAAAAGGAATTTGAAGTAAATTAAAAACGAATAGAATCAAGGTTTTACAGAAGGATAAACTCGCAAATCGATAAAAATACCAGATATTTGAGCATGGCAGAAGACAAGGGCATACGATTAGGACAAGCATCACGGAAACTCAATGTGGGCCATAATACCATTTTGGATTTTTTGGCCAAGAAGGGTATTAAAATTGAAAATAATCCCAACGCAAAGTTGACTGCTGATCAGTTTGCCATGCTGGCAAAAGAATATGCTTCCTCAGCTTCGGAAAAATTGGAGGCGTCCGGCCTTACCATCGGCGGAAAACATGAAACTCCAGCGCCAAAAACAGAACCTGAAGTTCATCGCAAGAAAGCGGATGAGGAGGAGAGCATGCTTATCAAAAATCTGGGCTCTAAAGACATCATTAAGCATAAAGAAGAAGCGAAGCCTGACAAGGTTGAAATTGAAAAACCAAAACTCGAAGGTTTCAAAGTATTAGGCAAGGTTGATCTAGAGAAAAAGAAAGTTAAAGAGCCTGAAGTTGAAGTGAAGGCGGAGGTTATTAGCACACCTGAAGAGGTAAAAAAGACTGAACCGGAAAAAGTAGTTGAGCCAGAGCTTGAGTTGATCAAGGCTAGGGCTGGCAAACTTCAGGGGCTGAAAGTGGTTGATAAAATTGATTTGCCTGTTGCATCTTCTGATCCAGCAAAAAGTGCGGCAGCTCAACACCAAAAGAGACCGCGCAAACGCATTCCCAATTTTAATGAAGGCAAAGGTCCAAGACCTTCTGGCGGTGGTGGAGGTGCTAAATCGAAGCCAGCACCACGCGTTCAGAAAGTTGAGCCTACGGATAAAGAAATTCAAGATCAGATTCGTGCAACACTTGCTAAACTGAGTGGCGGACAAAAGAAATTTACTGGTGCTAAATACCGGAAAGAAAAAAGACAGGCTGTTTCTGATGCGGAAGAAGAACGCTTACAACAAGAGCAAGAGCAGTCTAAGACATTAAAAGTAACAGAGTTTATTTCGGCCAATGACTTGGCTTCGCTAATGAATGTTTCGGTGAATGATGTCATCTCGACCTGTATGGGTTTGGGTATGTTCGTTTCAATCAACCAGCGTTTGGATGCAGAAGCAATCACGGTGATTGCCGATGAGTTTGGTTTTGAAGTTCAGTTCACAACTTCTACCGAAGAAGAAACTGAGGCAGAGGAAGAACCAGAAGTAGAGGAAAATTTAAAACCACGCGCTCCGATTGTTACGATCATGGGTCACGTGGATCACGGAAAAACTTCTTTGCTGGATTATATCCGTAAAGCAAAAGTAGTTGCCTCTGAAGCTGGTGGTATTACGCAACATATTGGTGCGTACGATGTAACTACACAAAGTGGACAGAAGATTGCATTCCTTGATACACCGGGTCACGAAGCGTTTACCGCCATGCGTGCCCGCGGTGCTAAACTAACTGATATTGCAATTATCGTAGTGGCGGCTGATGATGATGTGATGCCTCAAACCAAAGAAGCAATCAACCATGCTCAAGTAGCAGGTGTGCCATTGGTTTTTGCTATCAACAAAATTGATAAGCCGGGAGCTAATCCTGAAAAAGTAAAAGAGTCACTTTCTAAAATAAATATTTTAGTAGAAGACTGGGGTGGAAAATACCAAAGCCAGGCAATTTCAGCAAAGACGGGCCAAGGCATAGACCAGCTTCTTGAAAAAGTTTTGTTGGAAGCAGAATTGCTTAACCTGAGAGCGAATCCAGATAAAACAGCTGTAGGTTCGATCATTGAAGCGGAGTTGGATAAAGGGCGTGGATATGTTACCACTTTGATGGTGCAGTCAGGTACCTTGAAGGTTGGAGATATCATGGTTGCCGGTTCGAATTATGGTCGTGTGAAAGCGATGTTTGATGACACGGGCAAGCGTGTGAATGATGCTGGGCCTTCAACACCGGTTCAAGTTTTGGGTTTGGATGGGGCTCCTCAAGCGGGTGAAAAATTTCAGGTGATGGAAACAGATCGTGAAGCACGCGAAGTGGCCAACAAGCGCAGTCAGATTTTACGTGAACAAAGCATCCGTACTAAGAAACATATTACGCTGGATGAAATCGGAAGACGTCTTGCGATCGGTTCATTCAAGCAATTGAATGTGATCGTAAAAGGTGACGTAGATGGATCGATTGAAGCACTCTCCGATTCGTTATTGAAACTGTCTACAGAAAAAGTTGCTGTAAGTATTATTCATAAAGCGGTTGGTCAGATTTCAGAATCCGATGTATTGTTGGCTTCTGCCTCTGATGCGATCATTGTTGGCTTCCAGGTTCGTCCATCGGCTTCGGCACGGAGACTCGCCGATGCGGAGGAAATTGAAATCAGATTGTACTCTATCATTTACGATGCCATTAATGAAGTGAAGGCTGCCATGGTAGGTATGCTCGAGAAGGAGATGGAAGAAGTGATTGTGGGCAATGCCGAAGTGCGCGATGTGTTTAAGATTTCTAAAGTAGGAACAGTGGCCGGTACGATGGTCACCGATGGTTATATCAAGCGCAATAACCCGATCCGACTTATCCGAGATGGTATTGTGGTGTATGCAGGTAAGCTGAATTCGTTGAAGCGTTTCAAAGACGACGCGAGCGAAGTGAAATCAGGTTTCGACTGCGGTATGGGCATCGAAGGATTTAATAATATCGAAGTTGGTGATGTGATCGAAAGCTATGAGATGAAAGAGGTGAAGAGGTCGCTGTAGTCAAGTGTCGAATAAAAAATAAAAACCGGTCTATACAAGATCGGTTTTTTTATTTTGATGTGACTGTTGTTTTTTCTGAAGTATTACTACCTTAACTGACTAAACCTATAAACCTCATGACATTTGAAATCAAACATGCAGAGCAACTCTCAAGAGGAGAATTGCTTTTGAGAACTTTCTTTGGATGGCTCTACATTGGCCTACCTCACGGATTCCTGCTTTTTTTCGTGGGTTTGTGGGGAGCAATCCTTGGTTTCATTTCATTTTGGATAATCTTATTTACCGGTCGATATCCCCAAAGTTTTTTCGAGTTCCAGGTTGGGTTAACGCAATGGCAAACTCGGTTGAATGCGCGCCTATATAACTTGGCGGACGGCTATCCGGCATTCGGAATTTCGGCAACGGATGACTCAATAAATATTGTAATACCTTATCCAGAAAGGTTAAGCCGAGGAACATTACTTCTAAGACTTTTCTTTGGATGGCTTTACGTTCTTATTCCTCACGGTTTTGTTTTATTTTTCCTTAGCCTTGGGGTAATGTTTGCTTTATTCATTGGCTGGTGGATCATCCTTTTTACTGGCCAGCTCCCTGTATCAATTCATAACTTTATCGTGGGCACTATGCGATGGAGCACGAGAGTTAACTTGTACATGGGAAATATGACCGATACATATCCTCCTTTTTCTTTAGATTAATCCCAAAAAATATATGGAGTATTACCCACTACCTCAGCCTGAGGAGATACCTGAGCGTGAGAAAGAGGATGCAATGGGAGCGTACTTGATGATGTTTGCAGCGGTAGCCATTGGGTTACCGTTGCCTATCATCAACCTGATTGCTTCGATAATTTATTACTATATCAATAGAAAGAAAAGCAAGTTCATCAACTTTCATTCGTTACAATCGCTGCTCTCTCAAATTCCAACAACAATAATCAACTGGGCATTAGTTATTTGGTCGGTGACTATTTTTTTTAAAGAAGACTGGAAGCTCACACCTGAATTTTGGGGCTATGCTATTTTTGCCGGAGTGTCCACCTTGTTGTATTTTATTTTTGGATTGATTGCCGCTTATAAGGCTCGACAAGGCAAGATGTATTATTTTTTATTCTTCGGTAAAGTAGCTTATGAAGCTTCTTACAAGATCAAACCAGAAGATGGGGAGAATCAAACTCCGGTCAATAAGCCTCCATTTTAATTTTTTATTTCATGCACAAAAGTTTGTTGAGAGATCTGTTGCTATTACTGATAGTTGGTGGATTTTTACTTATCGGTGGATATTTTATTGCTAAGAAAATATGGGACTCCGATTCAGACCTGAGTTTTAAAATTTCTTACGAGCAAGAGAACAAACTTGGAGGGATATTTAATGACATGATTCTGAATCAGTACCAGGTGATTGAAAACAATGCAGCAGGCTCTGCAGTGCACCAAATCTCAAATCGGCTTGTTCAAGCATTAGACAGTACTCAATACCGGTATCAATTTGTGATTCTTAAAAGCGATCAGATTAATGCATTTACGATTCCTGGAGGTAACATATACATTTTTTCAGGATTGCTGGAGATAGCAGAAACGCCTGAGGAAATTGCGGCAGTGTTGTCACATGAAATTGGTCATGCCGAAAAAAGACACGTTGTCTCTAAGTTGATAAAAGAACTTTCGATCACAGTAATTCTTGGTACTTTATCAGGTGGAGATCCAGGGGTGATGGCGAAAGTGTTAAAAGAAATCGTTGGCAATAGTTTCGACCGAGAACAAGAAAATGACGCTGATCAATTTGGGCTAAAGTTATTGGAGAAGGCAAAAGTTTCTCCTAAGAGTCTGGCGCGATTTTTTGAAAGGCTCAATGCAAAGGAACTGGACTATGATGAAAATTTGGAAATATTGATGACACATCCGCACAACAATAAAAGAATTGAGAACGCAAAACGCTATAAAGTTAAAAACGATTTTCATGCTGAACCATTCAATATAGATTGGAAAAAAGTCAGGAACTCGCTTAAAATAAGGTAGGTGTCAGGTCTCTCGAAATAAATTATGGTACCTCGACTTGAAAGACTTTATAGCGTTATTGAGCAGCAACGACACAACTTACTTGCGTCTTTAAAGAATCTTTCAAATGAACAACTTAATGCCCACCCCCCAACAAAATGGTCGATCAATCAAATCATCGCACACCTGATCACAGCTGAAGCCCTTTCAGTACGGTATCTTAATAAAAAAATATTAGGAATAAATGAGGCCAATGATAGTAGCTTAGTTGAGGAACTGAAAATGATTCTGCTCGTCGCTTCACAACGATTGCCATTAAAATTTAAGGCACCTAACGTAATAGTTGAACAAACGTCTAGCGAAACAGACATAAAAAAGTTATCCGATGAGTGGATCAAGACTCGCGTTGAATTAAAGAATATTTTAGATCGCATCGAAAACAAGCATCTTAAACGTAAAATTTACAAGCATGTGCGAGTGGGCATGCTAAACATCCAACACGCGCTGAAGTTTTTTCTCGAACATGTTAACCACCACACCCCACAAATTAAAAAACTGATATGAGGTGTTTGGCTTTTGTTCTCTTATTCATTTTGCGCCTTGCTTGCTCCGGACAAAATCTGGACTCCTTAATGCACAAAACTTATTCTTTACCTGAGAGTAAACAGAAAAAAGGGGTAAAGTATTATTTCGGAAGCATACCAATTAGGCAAGTAAGGAAATCGACCAAATTCGATCTGCAAATTGACACGCGCAATTCTTTTGTCAAAGATTTTCCAATTAATGTGTATGGCGTGAATATTGGGTTAATAAGACGTGAGCGCTTTCGTTATGGAGTCGGTTATTATTGGATAAATCAGGACTTCAATGATAAACTTCTTGGTATTTATACAAACGGAACCCTGGCCGGGCGCGTGATTATTGCCCCGAAAGGAATACCAGTTCCTGTTTCAGCCTTGCAAAAACTAGTGGCAGCCGGTAAACTAAATGTATCTGATTTTGTGGCGGCCGCTCAGCGAATAGATTTGTGGTTTATATCAGCCGGGTTCATGTACACATTTTATGCAAGCCGGCTGGTTGAGTTGGCCATTCCAGTGGAAATTGGATACGGGCAATTTTCTGAAAAACTTTATGATATTTCAGGAAATAACTTCAGTACACTTAGTGCTAGTTTGAAGCCTGGAACAACGCAAGGTAATTTCATTCCTGGTCAGATTGGTTTCGATGTGTTGGTAAAGCCTCACCGCTGGATTTTCTTTGAAGGATCTATGGGTTATCGCCAAACACTAATTCAAAATTATACCACCAAGTATAGAGCAACTAGTTTCGACAGCCAGTTCAATGGTGAGTATTACAATTTGGGAGTGAAAATTCAGATCGGCACGATTTACAAAGAAATAAAAGGAAATAAACCACGACCCAATGAAATTTCTATTAAAGAATAATTTAACGTCGATTCATCTAAATCCTCTTTACTATATAATTAATTCTTACACTACTATTTCTATGAGATTTTCTTTAATTGTCAATGCACTTCTATTATCATTTTCCATCTCCGCTCAGACAACGCTTCAGTCGCCCGGACAGTTTTTAGGTTATGAATTGGGCAGCAGGTTCACCCTTCATTACAGAATGGTTGAATATTTCAATCACGTTGCTGAAGCTGTTCCAGAAAACGTCCGTGTCCAACAATATGGAGAGACGTATGAACACCGCCCATTGATTTATTCCATTGTTACTTCGGCTGATAATTTTAGAAACTTGGAACAAATTCGTCAGGATAATTTGAGAAGGGCAGGTATGCTCAGTGGAAATCCTTCTTCCAAAGTCGCTATCGTGTGGTTGAGTTATAATGTACATGGCAACGAAGCCAACTCAATGGAAGCTTCCATGAAAACGATTTATGAACTGGTTAACCCAGGCAATGCAAAAACGAAAGAATGGCTAAAGAACACAATAGTGATCATCGATCCTTGCATCAACCCCGATGGCCGCGATCGTTATGCTAATTATTACAATCAGTATGGAAATATTCCTGCAAACAATGATCCTCAGGCACGCGAACACCGCGAACCATGGCCAGGAGGAAGAGCGAATCATTATCTATTTGATTTGAACCGCGATTGGGCATGGGAAACGCAAACGGAATCACAATCGAGAATAAAAATTTACAATCAATGGATGCCTCATGTACATGTTGATTTTCATGAGCAAGGTTATAACACACCATACTACTTCGCTCCTGCAGCTGAGCCGTTTCATGAAGTAATCAGCAACTGGCAACGTGAGTTTCAAACCATCATAGGTAAGAACAATGCGAAATATTTCGATGAGCAAGGCTGGTTGTATTTCACGAAAGAAAGGTTTGATCTTTTTTATCCCAGCTATGGTGATACGTACCCGGTTTACAGTGGTGCCATCGGAATGACGTATGAGCAGGGAGGAATTGGAGCGGGACTAACCATAACAACAGCAGAAGGCGATCCGCTTACTCTAAAGGATAGGCTTACGCATCACTTCACCAATGGTTTGAGCACAATTGAAATTTCTTCATTAAATGCGGCAAAGTTGAATGATGAGTTTGAAAAATTCTTTAAAGAAAACAGTACCAACCCTGCAGCATTATACAAAACGTATGTGATCAAGGCAGAGAATAATAAGGATAAAATCAAGAAGATGACTGATTGGTTAGCCACCCACAGCATACAATTTGGTTACGCAGGTGCAGGTAAAACCACTCGTGGGTTCGACTTCTCAACCCAAGGTCAAAATAATTTTAATCTGACAACGGAAGACATTGTTTTCAATATCTATCAGCCTAAAGGACGATTTATTACCACGGTATTTGAACCACAAAGCAAACTCAACGATTCACTCACGTACGATATTACAGCCTGGAATTTATTTTATAGCTATGGATTAAAAGCATTTGCACTCAATGAGAAAATTTCCGCAGAAAAAAATTATCAGGCTACACCAATTACCTCTTCAGGCATTCCAGATAAGCCTTATGCCTATGTTTTCAAATACCAAAGCTTAAACGATGTGGAATTGCTGGCCACATTAATGAAAAAGGGAATGAAAGTTCGGGCCTCTGAAAAGACGTTTACCCTTAGTGGCCAAAACTTTGATCCGGGAACACTCATCGTAACACGAAGGAATAACGAAAGCATTGATGACTTTGATAAAACGGTGCAGACGATCGCCAAAAATCTTAATCGTAAGATTTATTTTTCAGCTACCGGTTTTGTAGAGAAGGGTTTGGATTTTGGTTCCGGTGATGTGAATTTTTTAAAGATGCCTAAAGTGGCGCTTCTTGGAGGTGATCAGACTTCTTCACTAGGCCATGGAGAAATCTGGCATTTCTTCGAGCAACAAATTCATTTTCCGGTGAGCGCGATTCCAACAGACTATTTCAAGACAGTCGATTTAACAAAATATACGGTACTTATCGTGCCCGATGGTAATTATAGATTGTTTGATGAGGGACAATTGGAAGCTATTGAAAAATGGGTGAGTGATGGAGGTCGGTTAATTCTAATTGCAAATGGAGCGGCAGCATTTGCCGATAAGAAAAGTTTTGCATTGAAGGTGTTTACCGATGATGATGCCAAGAAAAGGGCTGAAAAAGAAGAGAGGGAACAAAAAGAAAAGGAAGGCCCTGTAAAATATGCTGAGGCAGAAAGGAAAGAATTAAGCAATAATATTTTTGGAGCGATCTATAAAGTGACTTTGGATAAAACACATCCGCTTGCATTTGGGATGGACGATTTTTATTATTCACTGCGCACCAATGAACTGCATTATGTTTACCTCGAACACGGCTGGAACGTTGGGATACTAAAAGGAAAGCAAAAGCCCATTATTGGTTTTGCAGGAAATAAAATCAACAAAAAATTAGAGAACACCTTAGTCTTTGGCGTGGAAGACAAGGGAAAAGGCCATGTGGTTTACATGGTTGACAATCCTACCTTCCGTTGCTTTTGGGAAAATGGGAAAATGATTTTTGCTAATGCTGTGTTTATGGTGGGGCAATGAGGATTAGCTGAATAAGTTATTCAGTTCCAGATCCACCTTGCCTACGATGGAAGAGAAATCTTCAATGTTTTTGACGAAGTCGAGATTATTCATCTCAATGACGAGCACCTTACCATGCTTGTATTCGTTGATCCATTTTTCGTAATGCTCATTCAAGGTTCTTAGATACTCCAGTTTGATGTTGAATTCAAAATCCCGGTTGCGTCTTTGAATCTGGTCGACCAGTTTTGGAATATCCGCTTTTAGATAAAGCAACAAATCCGGTGGACGCACAAAGGTGATCATCGAATGAAAAATATCGAGATAACTTTGGTAATCGCGATCGCTGATGTGGCCACTGGCATGAAGGTTCTTGGCGAAGATGTATGCGTCTTCATAAATGGTGCGGTCTTGGATGATCGTCTTTTCGCTTTCGCGGATTACACGCACTTGATTAAAACGACTGTTGAGAAAATAAATCTGAAGGTGAAAGGCCCATCGTGCCATGTCTTCATAAAAATCGCGAAGGTAAGGGTTGTGTTCAACGGATTCGTACAAGGGAGTCCAACCATAATGCTTGGCAAGCTTTTCGGCTAGCGTAGTTTTCCCCGAGCCAATGTTTCCGGAGAGCGCGATGTGTCTGAGTGGTTTCAAAAAAGGTAAATTGTTAAACCCAAAGTTGGGATAATTCTTCTATCCGAAAAAATGGTAAGCGTTACTTATTCTTCATCCAGGCGGGAAGTTCAAACAAACTCTCATTGGTGTTCTTATATTGCTCGAGCTGCAAGGTTGTAGGCACCACATTTTTTACGAACCACTCTGTTTTGTAGAGCACGAGCAACAGATACAATATGGGGATGGCTGAAAAGAAGAAAATCAGCTTGGGTGAATTTTTTGGATTGCGTTTGCTCAACACCAAAAAAATATAGGCTGAAATTAAAAGGATCACAATCGCCACGGTCACGTACAAAGGGTCAATGCTTGACAAATGTGTTTCAAAATATTTAGCACCTTCAATTCCACCCTCCAGTGTGATGGTAGCATTCTTGTTTCCTTCAAAGATAATTTGCCCCACGAACCCATCATCTTTCTCCAAAGCTTTGAAATCGATGGACAATGAATTTTTGTCCGTATCGTGCGTCAATTTAACTCCGGATACAGGTCGGGCAACTTTCAATAATTTGAAATCTAATATTTCGGCCTTGTCTCTAAGGATAATTTTCAATGGCTCATAAACATTTTCTCTTTTTATAGTTTCTGTTCCCTGGTTGAAAAACCAAAAATATACGGATGTAACGTCGGCGTGGATGGTATCGCCATTTGATTTTAGAAGCATCAAAGGGGCATTGCCTGCATTGACTTTATCCAAAATAGTAGTGCGAGTAGGATCGAGATAGAACGTTGGCTTTCGCTCGCGATTACCGATATATAAGAAATAATAGCCAAACACGATGGTTATGGCGATGGAGATAACCGAACTGATAATGATATCCTTTGATCGGTGCGATGTTCCCGTATTTGAATTTTTTGCAGGCATAGTCGTAAAAATACGGACATAAATTTATTTGATAAACTTATGTTTACAATTCCGTCGCCAATCTGATCTTTTATTGCGTTAACCTGGGCTTAACTATTTTTTTTCAAACTTATATACGTCAGGCATCTCCTCATCGCTGCTCATGGATACCTTCAGGTCTTTGATAATGCCATTGCGGATGTCATAGACCCAGCCGTGCACAGCAGGGGCGCCTCGTTTTTGCCATGCGTTTTGAACGATGGAAGTTTTGCCCAGGTCATACACTTGTTCGATAACATTGAGCTCAATGAATCGGTCTTGGCGTTCTTTGATGTCGCTGATCGCCTCAAGTTCGTCTTGGTGCATCCGGTACACGTCTTTGATGTGCCGGATCCAGTTATCAATTAAGCCAATCTGTTTGTTACTCATCGCTGCCAGCACACCACCACATCCATAGTGACCGCACACTACTACGTGTTTTACTTCCAGCACATTAACAGCATAATCGAGAACGCTTAACATGCTCATATCCGTATGTACTACCATGTTGGCGATGTTGCGATGAACAAACACTTCCCCGGGATCAGTGCCTGTTATTTGATTGGCCGGCACACGGCTGTCCGAACATCCGATCCAGAGAAAATCTGGCGTTTGAGTCATTGATAAGCGTTTGAAGAAATCTTTATCTTCACTATTTCTTTGCTCAACCCACGCTTTGTTTTGAAGAAGTAACCGCTCGTATGACTGAAGATCTTTCATAGTTATTAAAATTTAGATTCTATTTTTTTTAAACTGACTTGAATGCATTTTGTTTTTCCCTCAAGTATAAAGTCTTCAATAGTTTCCTTGATATCTGAATCAATAAAGTTTGCTTGCGTACCATCGATGACCACTTGTGAGTTATTAGGAATTAACTGAAGCTTATTGCGCAAGGCGCCCTTGTTTAGAAAAGAAACATCTTTCGTCAACATCAACAAATAATTTTTGCCGTCATTCACCATGATGATGGCTTCATTAAAATTAGTTCGCAAGATAAAAAATACCGCAACAAGGATTCCCGTGAAAACGCCCTGCAACAAATTGGTAAAAGTAACAGCTGCTACCGTTGTTATAAATGGCAGAAATTGGCTTAACCCCTTCTTATACATGCTTCTGTATAGGGATGGATGTGTTAAGTTAAATCCAATGACAATTAAGATTCCGGCCAAACAAGAGAGAGGAATTAACTGCAAGATTTTTGGAATGAATAAAATAGCGAGGAACAAAATTACGCCATGTGAAATGGCTGATGCTTTTGTTCGTGCACCGTTGTTAATGTTAGTTGAACTTCGAACAATGACGGAGGTAATCGGCAGCCCACCCAAAAGACCTGAAACAAAATTGCCAACGCCCTGTGCTTTTAATTCCTGGTTGAGAGGGGTAATTCGCCTGTAAGGATCGAGCTTGTCGCAAGCATCAATGCTTAACAACGTTTCAAGACTGGTAACGATAGCAATTGAAAATGCAGTGACATAAATTTTCGGATTTTGCCAGCCAGTGAAATCGGGGAAAATCATGAAACAAGAAAACGAATGGCCTAACAAATTGGGTACTGAGACAAAGTGCTTTTCCTCTATTAGCAAATAAGGAATTAAAGTGAATAGCGAACTAAGACCTATGCCAAGAACAACAATAACCAGTGGCATCGGAATGATCTGAAATAATTTTAAGTTTTTGAGTTTTTGTTGATGCCAAAACAACATGACTATGGAGAGTGCCGTAATAATAATTGCTCCAGGCGTTAAGAATTCCCACGCCCTCATGATCTCGGAAAAAGTATTTTGGCCATCGCCTTGAAAGAAGCGTTCGTCGCCTTCGAAGTCGACATCGTAACCAACAGCATGAGGAATTTGTTTTAACATCAGGATCAGGCCAATACCAGCCAACATTCCTTTGATGACGGAGGAGGGGAAAAAATGCCCAATGGAACCTGCTTTAATAAAACCGATGATGACCTGAAAAAGTCCGGCTAACACTACACAAAATAAAAATGTCTCATATGATCCCAATTCAATGATTGAAGCTGCAACAATTGATGTAAGCCCTGCAGCCGGCCCGCTTACGCTCAGCGGTGAACCACTAAGTTTTCCGACTACAATGCCGCCAATGATTCCTGCCACGATACCTGAAAAAAGCGGAGCACCAGATGCGAGTGCAATGCCAAGGCATAGCGGCAATGCAACTAGAAAGACAATTATGGAAGATTTAAAATCGGTTGACCAATATTCTTTTAAATTCATACGAAGTCAGTTAAAGGTGAAAAAATCTTTTTGCCATAAAGGCAGAAAGAGAACGTCAACAAAATACTGACTTAGATCTGCGGTGGAGGGGAGAATATTTCGCGATGGGGATCGCGTATCAAGTCTTCTTGGAAAGAATAATGTCTAATAATAAAAAATTCATGTTGATGAATCCTCGAAAGAGTTGATTCTAATTTAAATTCATCGTCATCTTCTTCTTGGTTATCGATCGGATTAGTCTGACCGTCATTGTTCATTGAGCCGTTTGGTCCTTTCACAGGCTGTTTTACGAGACTGACCTTACTAAACTTGGAGCCTTGGATTTTCAAATTTGAGACTTGAAAAACAAGAATGACAGCGCAAAACACTATCAGTATAGCGCCTGAGTACATTTTTCTAAAGTTCTTCCTTCTCAACATTGCAGCGCAAAAATAGAACTAATAATCAAAACTCAATTTTCAAATTTCTTTTTTTCAAGAAATATCAAGTCCAACGAATTGCAGGAAGGATTATGAAAGTATAACTTGGAAAGTTTAAAATCAGGACAGACCATGTCAATTGAAATTCGACCCATTGTAAAAGAAACGGATGTGGTCCTTATGGGTGCGGGTATCATGAGCGCTACACTGGGCATGATTCTCAAAGAACTTAATCCCGATATTACCATTCAGGTTTTCGAGCGATTGGATCAAGCTGGCACTGAAAGCTCCGATGCGTGGAATAACGCAGGCACTGGCCATTCGGCTTTCTGTGAATTGAATTATACGCCAATGCTAAAATCGGACGGTTCCATTGATATTTCGAAAGCATCAAAAATTGCAGAATCATTTGAAATTTCACGCGAATTTTGGGCTCACCTGGTTCGTAAAGAATATTTACCTAACCCTTCCGAGTTTATTTCTTCCATTCCACACATGAGTTTTGTTTGGGGAAATGACAACGTTGAGTTTTTAAAAAAGCGTTACAAGGCGATGAAGACAAGTCCATTATTTAAAGATATGATTTGGTCGGAAGACCGTGATCAGATTGCTTCTTGGGCGCCCATTGTCATGTGTGATCGCGAGAAAAATCAGCCTGTTGCCGCCACGCGAATGGAGATCGGCACTGACGTGAACTTCGGGGCGCTGACACGCGGGATGTTCAGCCAGCTTCACAAAATGCCGGGAGTAACTATTCACTACAACATGGAAGCCCTTGACCTCGACCCAGACGGCAAAGGAGGATGGAATGTGTTTGTGAAAAGTCTGTTAACAGGAGAGAAGAAAAAAGCAAATACAAAATTTGTTTTTATAGGAGCCGGAGGAGCAACCCTCCATCTACTAAAAAGGGCGGAGATCAACGAACGAAAAGGATATGGAGGATTTCCGGTAAGTGGTTTATGGTTGAAATGTTTGAACGAAGATTTGATAAAACAACATCATGCAAAAGTTTATGGAAAAGCAACTGTCGGCTCTCCACCTATGTCGGTGCCTCACATCGACACACGAATTATCGATGGAAAGAAAGAACTACTCTTTGGTCCGTTTGCAGGGTTTTCTACTAAGTTTTTGAAGAACGGCTCGTTGATGGACTTGCCTAAATCCATTCGATTGGATAATGCCATCCCTATGATATTTGCGGGAATTAAAAATATGCCTCTCACAAAGTATTTGATCGAACAGGTTCGTCAAACTCCTGAACAACGATTGGCTGCATTGGAAGAATATGTTCCTTTCACCAAACTAGAAGATTGGGAATTGAAAGAAGCAGGTCAGCGAGTGCAATTGATTAAAAAAGACAAAAAGGAAGGTGGTGTTTTAGAATTTGGAACTGAGGTAGTTGTTTCTGAAGATGGCACTGTGGCTGCATTATTGGGTGCCTCTCCAGGTGCATCAACGGCAGCTGCCGTAATGTTGGGGCTTTTGCCAAAATGTTTTAAAAAGGAAAGTCAATCTGAAAAGTGGAAAAATAAATTAAAGGAAATGGTTCCTTCTTTTGGTCAGTCGTTATCGCAAAATGAAAAGTTGCTGCAAGCAACTCGTGAACAAACCTCAAAGATTTTACAGTTAAATAGAAAATAAAAGGATGAATTATCATGTAGTTGAATATGAAGATAAGTATCAGCAAGATGTTGTTGATTTGATTTTACCAATTCAGCAAAAGGAGTTCAATGTGCCGGTCACTATCAAAGATCAGCCCGACTTGCTAAATATTAACACCATTTACAAAAGAGGGAATGGAAATTTTTGGGTCGCCCTTTATGAAAATGAAGTGGTAGGAACTATTGCAATGGTCGATTTTTCTGGAGATCAAGCAGCCGTGCGTAAAATGTTTGTTCACCGCGATCACCGAGGAAAAGAAAAGAGTGTAGGGCAAAAACTTTTGGATGAATTAAAAAATTGGAGCAGGAACAAAGGAGTAACCCAACTATTCCTGGGCACATTTAATTCAATGAAAGCAGCCCATCGATTCTATGAAAAGAATGGATTTCTGGAAATCAAAAAGGAAGAATTGCCCCCGACATTCCCTTTAGTACACTTCGACAACATGTTTTTTACATGCAAGCTTTCATAAGAAACCAGCGAGAACACTAAATATTAAATTCATTTTTACCGTTAGTATCAGACTGCAATTTTTTTTTAATTCCTCTACGTCATGATAAACACAATGAACCGTTTTTCGTATTTCCTTTTTATACTGGTCCTATTTGCTTGCGAACCGAGTGCAGAAAAATGTGTCCTTGCTCCTGAGGTAAAAATTGAATTGAGCTTTTCTTCGTTGGAAGATTCTATTCCAACCATTCGAACAAAACAAGAGTTGGTTGATTTCTTTTCACGCCATGTCGCATTGCGTGACGTTTTTTTTGGACGAAGAAATTTTCCAAGCGACTCTGTTTTTATCAATCACTATTTCAAGAAGTTTACTAATCCGGCTCTTGATACAGTCCTCATGGATGTAAAAAAAGTATTTGACGATGGCTTGTCATTAAAAGAAGAGTTCCGTGTGGCATTTTCGAATATGAAATATTATTATCCTGAGTTTCAGGTCCCACAAGTTGAAACAGTGATAACAGGATTAGAAAGCGATTTATTTGTAAGCGATACACTTGTGATTGTGGGACTGGATTATTTCCTTGGAAAGAATGGAAAGTACAAACCAGACATGCATGAATACATACTTCGCAGGTATGAGAAAAATTTTATTGTGCCTTCCACTTTGTTGCTCTACGGAATTGACAGCAAATACAATCATGTAAATCTGAGTGACCGAACTGTGCTTGCCGAGATGATTGCCTATGGCAAAGCGTACTATTTCGCCAAGCACATGCTGCCCTGTTCACCCGACAGCGTGTTCATTGGGTACACATCGAAAGAAATTGAAGGAGCTAAAGTAAATCAGGACATGATCTGGAAACGATTGGTTGACGATGAAGCGTTGTTCTCCACCAGTCAGCAAATGAAACAGCGCTTTGTTGCCGAGCGACCAAAGACCTACGAAGTGGGCAACGAATGCCCGGGTCGCATTGGCACGTGGGTGGGCTGGCAGATGGTGAATGAGTACGCTAAGCAAAATACAAGTACCCCATTGCCTGAGTTGATGAAAATAACGGATGCACAAAAAATTTTCAAGGGATCGAAATACAGTGTGAAGTTGAATCAATAGCTCATAGGGAGTAAAGTGCCCTTAGAATATCTCTTTCATTGGCTAATTGAAAATTATTCTTTACGTTCAAGAAAATTTTCGCATGAAGCCGATAATCTTTGCCAAGCTTTCCTTAATGATGTTGCTCCAGTACTTTATCTGGGGCGCATGGTACGTTACCATGGGCACGTACATGTCAGTTTTCCTGAAGTCGAGCGGTGTTCAGATCGGAGCTGCTTACAGTGCGCTGGCAATTGCCACGATGATCTCTCCATTTTTTATTGGCATGGTTGCCGACCGCTATTTTGCGGCGCAGCGAATCATGGGGGTGCTGCATGTGTTGGGAGGAGGATTGCTTTTCATCGCAACGCAGATTTCAGGTAATACATTATTTTATTGGATAATTGTTTTCTACTCTTTGCTTTACATGCCAACGATCGCGTTGAGCAACAACATTGCTTTTCAGCAGATGACTGACCCGGGCAAGCAGTTTCCATGGATTAGAGTATTCGGAACGCTAGGTTGGATCATCGCTGGTTTGATGATTGGCTACCTGGGCATCGAAAAAACTCAGGCAACTTTTTATATGGCAGCCATTGCATCCATTGGATTAGGGATCATCTCATTTGTGTTGCCAAACACACCACCCAAAGGAAAAACCTCTGAAAGTGCTATGGGTGTTGAGGCACTTGTGCTTTTCAAAGACAAATCGTACTCCATATTTTTTATCGCGGCAATTCTGGTTTGCATTCCACTTTCATTCTATTATGGATTCGCCAATTTATTTTTGAACGAATTGGGAATGGAAAATGCGGCAAGCAAAATGATTCTGGGGCAAATTTCGGAAGCAGCGTTTATCCTAGCCATTCCCTTTCTGTTTAACAGTTTAGGTGTAAAGAACATATTGATGATCGGGATTTTGGCATGGACTCTCCGTTACATTTGTTTTGCATTTGGAAACATGGAGGCAAATAGCTGGATGCTTTATGCTGGCATTATACTTCACGGTATTTGTTATGATTTCTTTTTTGTGACAGGTTACATGTACACGGAAAAAAAAGCTGGAGAGAAAGTAAAAAATGCTGCACAAGGGTTATTCACCTTTGCTACCTACGGACTTGGAATGTTTATCGGCACCTGGTTTTCAGGATTCACTGCCGACCACTATATATCTAACGGAGAACACTTGTGGAAAAATATCTGGCTCGTACCGGCTTACATAGCAGCAGGAGTTTTAGTTTATTTCATTTTGTTCTTTAAAGAAAGAAAAGAATTGAGCAAATAATTTATGATAAAAGAATACATACAATCTAACCAGAAGCGCTTTCTTGACGAACTTTTTGATTTGTTGAGAATTCCTTCAATAAGTGCGGATAGCCGTAATAAAGCCGATGTACGCAAGGCTGCAGAGTTTATCGTGCAAAAACTAAAAGAAGCTGGAGCAGATTCGGTAGAGCTTTGTGAAACGAAAGGCCACCCAATTGTTTATGGACAAAAAATAATTGGTGCTTCAGCGCCAACTGTATTGGTCTATGGCCATTATGATGTACAACCTCCAGATCCGCTCAATCTCTGGACTTCGCCACCTTTTGAGCCAGTGATTAAGGACGGAAAAATATTTGCTCGCGGCTCATGCGATGACAAAGGCCAGGTGTACATGCACATCAAAGCATTCGAAGCGATGATGAAACTAAATCAGCTTTCGTGCAATGTAAAATTCATGATCGAGGGTGAAGAAGAAGTGGGCTCTGATAATCTTGGTCTTTTCGTAAAAGAGAATAAGTCTAAGCTTAAAGCCGATGTAATTTTGATTTCGGATACTTCCATGATCTCATTAGATCATCCTTCCATTACGGTCGGCTTGCGCGGGTTGAGTTATCTGGAAGTGGAAGTTACCGGTCCTAATCGTGATTTGCACTCAGGTGTTTATGGTGGTGCGGTTGCTAATCCAATCAATGTTTTGAGTCAAATGATTTCTTCCTTGCATGATGAGAATGGCAGAATTACTATTCCGGGATTTTACGATAAGGTTGTTGATCTTTCAGAAGCGGATCGTAAGAAATTAAATGAAGCTCCTTTTAATCTGAATGAATACCAAAAAGATTTGGCCATCGATGATATTCGAGGTGAAAAAGGATACACTACGCTCGAGCGAACTGGCATTCGCCCGACATTAGATGTCAACGGAATATGGGGAGGTTACACGGGCGAAGGAGCAAAAACAGTTTTGCCTTCCAAAGCATCGGCAAAAATTTCAATGCGGTTAGTACCGAATCAAGACAGCCAGGAGATCAGTGAACTATTCACTGAACATTTTTTATCAATTGCACCGAAATCAGTAAAAGTGAAAGTCACACATCATCATGGTGGTCAGCCAGCAGTGACACCAACCGATTCAAGAGCATTCAAAGCTGCTACTAATGCATTTGTTGAAGTTTGGGGCAAAGCACCAATTCCAACGCGCGATGGCGGCAGTATCCCGATTGTTTCACTTTTCAAAAAAGAACTTGGATTAGACACAGTACTTATGGGCTTTGGGCTAGACAGCGATGCGATTCATTCGCCCAACGAGCATTATGGCATAAAGAATTTTTTGATTGGAATTGAAACGATTGTGACTTTCTATAAGCATTTCAGTAAAATATAATAAAATGAAGAAGCTAATTTTTCTTTTTGGCTTTATGCCAATGCTTTTGCATGCGCAAATTTTTACAGGAAGGAGCGAAATGCGCGATTACATTGCGCAATACCAGGCCGACGTGAGCAGCTTGACGAGAAAATATGAGATTGCAGAATCTGACGAATACTATACTCGGTTCGATCGATTTTACAATGATTGGTTAAAAAAGATGAAAGGCATTCCATTTGATGTCATGAGCCAGGATGGGAAAGTGGATTATGTCCTCTTGAGGAATACAATCGAGAAAGATGTTCACAGCCTTCAAAGGAGTAAAGGCGAGTTTGATCAAATCCAATCTACGATTCCTTTTGCGAATAAAATTATGTTGCTGGTGCAACAAAGAAGAAAAGGTGTGCAATTAAATGGTGAGCAAACAGCGAGAATTTTTAATGACATAAAGAAGGATTTGCAGACTGCCCAAAAAGAAATTGAAAAACAACCCAAGTATTCTGATAAGAACTCCAAAAAAGCTATAGCTGCTGTAAAAGATTACAGAGATGCATTCAATGAATTATTTTCCTTCTACAATGAATACGATCCGCAGTTTAGCTGGTGGGCAAATGTGCCGCATACAGAATTAGACTCAGCCTTTAGTCAATACATTCGTTTTTTGAAAACATGGAAGGCCGCAGGAAAGGATGATGGAAGTAGTATTATCGGAAACCCAATTGGCAAGGATGAGATTATTAAAAGTCTGCAGTCCGAATTTATTTCTTACTCGCCAGAAGAGTTAATTGATGTTGCAAACAAGGAATTTGCATGGTGTGAGAAGGAAATGCTAAAAGCTTCACAAGAGATAGGCTTTGGCAATGACTGGAAAAAAGCACTGGAGAAAGTGAAAGAAGATCACGTTGAGCCCGGAAAACAACCAGAGCTTGTAGAATTTCTTGCCAACGAAGCCATCGACTACCTGGAGAAAAATGATTTGGTCACAGTTCCTGAAATCGCAAAAGAAGACTGGAAGAAGATTATGCTCACCGTAAAAGAGCAACGATTCGCTCCATTCTTTTTGGGTGGTGATAATATCTGGATTGCTTTTCCCACATCAACAATGTCTTACGAAGACAGGATGATGAGTATGCGTGGTAACAATAAACATTTCGCTCGTGCTACAGTGTTTCATGAGTTGATTCCCGGTCATCACTTACAGGGCTTTATGACGGACAGGTACAATCCACACCGGCAGTTTTTTCATTCCCCATTTTGGACGGAAGGCTGGGCACTGTATTGGGAAATGATTTTATGGGAAAAGAATTTTCAGAAATCACCAGAGAACCGCGTGGGTATGTTATTCTGGCGAATGCATCGCTGTGCCAGAATTATTTTTTCGCTCAACTATCATTTAGACAACTGGACACCACAACAGTGTATTGAATTTTTAGTTGACAAAGTGGGTCATGAACGCGCCAATGCAACTGCTGAAGTGAGGAGATCGTTTACTGGCGGCTACGGCCCATTGTACCAGCTGGCGTACATGATTGGAGCAAAAGAGTTTTATGCAATGCGAACAGAGTTGGTCACCTCTGGGAAGATGAAAGAGAAAGACTTTCACGATGTCATTTTGCAAAGCGGCCCAATGCCTATCGAAATGTTGCGCGCGTTACTAACGAATCAAACTTTGACCCGGGATTTTAAAACGAAGTGGAGGTTCGGATATTGACTACCGGATAAACCCTTCAAAATTTTTGTGATCACGGTGATAGAGCACCTCCTTCGGTAAGGATTTGAAATAATCGTAAGTAATTTTTAGTCCTTCTGCACGCGAAACTTTGGGTTCCCACTTCAAAATTTCTTTTGCCTTGGTGATGTCAGGCTGGCGTTGTTTTGGGTCGTCTTTTGGTAGTGGCTGATAAATTATTTTCTGAGTTGTTCCTGTAAGCTTGATAATTTCTTCAGCAAATTCTTTGATGGTGATTTCACTGGGATTACCAATGTTCATTGGCAGAACGTAACTACTCATCAACAAACGAAAAATTCCTTCCACTAAATCATCAACATAACAAAATGAACGAGTTTGCGAACCGTCACCAAAAATAGTGAGGTCTTCACCACGCAGCGCTTGCCCAATAAATGCCGGGAGAACACGGCCATCATTGAGTCGCATACGTGGGCCGTAAGTATTGAAAATTCTGACGATGCGCGTATCAAGATTGTGGTAAGTATGGTAAGCCATTGTCATTGCTTCCTGAAAACGCTTGGCTTCATCGTAAACTCCGCGTGGGCCAACAGGATTTACGTTTCCGTAATATTCTTCAGGCTGCGGATGAACAGTTGGATCTCCATAAACTTCTGAAGTAGAGGCAATCATAAGACGAGCCTTTTTAGCGCGTGCTAAACCTAACAAATTGTGAATACCTAACGATCCCACTTTTAAGGTTTGGATTGGTATTTTTAAATAGTCAATCGGACTTGCCGGCGATGCAAAATGCAGGATGTAGTTAAGTTCACCGGGAACATGCACAAACTTCGACACATCGTGGTTATAAAACTCAAACTCTTTCAGCTTGAACAAATGTTCGATGTTGCGAAGGTCACCAGTGATAAGGTTATCCATGGCAATCACCTCAAACCCTTCGTTGGTAAAGCGATCACAAAGATGGGAGCCCAGAAACCCTGCGCCTCCGGTTATTAAGATTCGTTGTTTAGCCATAAATAGTTTCTCTTCCGATACTGAAATACGTATACCCCAACTCCTTCATCTGTGGAAGGTCATATAAATTTCTACCGTCAAAAATTACTTTGTTCTTCAATGAGGCGGAAAGTTTTTCAAAATCAGGTGTGCGAAATTCAGGCCATTCTGTTGCGATGAAAATGGCATCCGCTCCATTGGCAGCTTCATAAGGCGTTTCATGATAAGAGATTTTGTCACCGATTAACCTCTTCACATTGTTCATGGATTCAGGGTCATGGGCTTTTATGATTACCCCCGCCTTTAATAGCTCATTGATGTTCTCCAATGCCGGTGCTTCGCGGATGTCGTCAGTGTGTGGTTTGAAGGAAAGTCCCCACATAGCAATGGTTTTTCCTTTCAAATTATTTTTAAAGAATTCGGCCATCTTGGGGATCAACTTTATTTTTTGCGATGCGTTCACATCCATTACCGCATCCAAAATTTTGAAATTGTAATTAACATCATCAGATGACTTGGCCAAGGCTTGTACATCTTTTGGGAAGCAACTGCCACCATAGCCAATTCCAGGGAATAAAAATCTTTTTCCAATCCGGCTATCGGTACCAATTCCCTTGCGCACAGCGTCAACGTCTGCACCCAACAACTCGCAAAGGTTGGCGATCTCGTTCATGAAGGTGATTTTGGTAGCAAGAAAAGAATTGGCGGCATATTTTGTCAGCTCAGCAGACTTCTCATCCATGAAAACCAACGGATTGCCTTGACGAACAAATGGTGCGTAAAGTGTTTCCATTATTTTCTTAGCACGATCAGAAGATGTCCCTATTACCACGCGTTCAGGCTTCATAAAATCGTCGACAGCAACACCTTCGCGAAGAAACTCTGGGTTAGAAACTACGTCGAAATCAACTTTTGCGTAAGCAGCGATTTTTTGTTTCACTTTTTCCGCAGTGCCAACAGGTACTGTACTTTTATCAACAACTACAGTGTAATCCTTTAACAACGGTCCAAGAGCATCTGCAACACCTAAAATATATTTTAAATCTGCTGATCCATCTTCACCTGGAGGTGTTGGTAACGCCAGAAATATAATTTTAGCTTCGGCAATTCCTTCTTCCAGATTGGTAGTGAAAGAAAGCCTTCCTTGATGAATGTTTCGACTAAAAAGGATCTCAAGCCCAGGCTCATAAATAGTTATCTCACCTCTGCTTAGTTTTTCTACTTTTTCACGGTTAATGTCGATGCACACAACCTTATTTCCGGTCTCGGCAAAGCAAGTGCCTGTAACCAACCCGACATAACCTGTACCAACAACTGCAATGTTCATAGTTGAAAATGTTAGGCCGTAAAAGTAGCACTTTGTCCTGTTTTGAAAATCTTTTTATATACAAACTAACAGTCGTTTGGTAATAAAGCCAAAGTCCATTACTTTTGTTTCCTCAAAAGAAATTTGTGCCTTATGAACGTGATGGAGGAAACTTCCACTGGAATCAGTTTTGATTCTTCGGAGAATGAAAAAATGATTGCCCAGATGGTGCGCGATTTTGGTGCAAGAGAGATGCGCCCGAACATAATGGAGTGGGATGAGAGCCAGTATTTTCCTGTTGATCTATTTAGAAAAATGGGTGAACTCGGGCTGATGGGTGTATTAGTTCCTGAAGAATATGGAGGATCGGGGTTTGGTTATCATGAATATGCTACGGCTATAGCAGAGCTTTCAAAGATTGACGGTTCCATCGGTTTGTCCATGGCTGCACACAATTCGCTTTGTACAGGTCACATACTTCAGTTTGCCAATGAAGAACAAAAGCACAATTACTTGCCGAAGCTAGCAAAAGGAGAGTGGATTGGTGCCTGGGGCTTGACTGAACCTAATACAGGCTCGGATGCTGGTAACATGAGGACAGTAGCAAAAAAAGATGGAGAGTATTTTGTAATTAATGGGGCTAAGAATTTCATCACCCATGGCAGATCAGGGAATGTTGCGGTTGTGATTGCAAGGACCGGAGAAATAGGTGATTCGCATGGAATGACTGCCTTCATTGTTGAGCGTGGTACAACAGGTTTTACTGGAGGAAAAAAGGAAAACAAGCTTGGTATGCGAGCCAGCGAAACCGCTGAAATGATTTTTACCGATTGCAGAATTCACAAGTCCCAGATGATCGGTCATGAAGGAGACGGCTTCATTCAGTCGCTGAAAATATTGGATGGCGGAAGGATCTCGATTGCCTCCCTTGGACTTGGCATTGCGCAAGGCGCATATGAGGCTGCATTACAGTATTCAAAAGAGCGTCATCAATTCAATAAGCCGATATCCACCTTTCAGGGGATATCATTTAAATTGGCTGACATGGCGACAAAAATTGAGGCCGCCAGGCTTTTGATTCATCAGGCTGCTGATTTAAAAAATAGACATAAGCCAGTAAGCAAGGAATCGGCTATGGCTAAGCTCTATGCCTCAGAAATAGCGGTAGAAGTAGCGAATGACGCAGTCCAGATTTTTGGGGGATATGGTTATATCAAGGATTTCCCAGTGGAGAAGTTCTATCGTGACGCCAAATTATGCACTATAGGAGAAGGAACCTCCGAAATCCAAAAATTGGTGATTTCCAGAGCAATTTTAAAGTGATCCTTTGAAAATTGAACCTAAAATGGATATATTTACAGCCCAAATAGTAAAACATGCTAATTATCAACATTAAAGAGAACGAATCAATTGACAAAGCTCTTAAGCGCTTCAAAAAGAAATTTGAAAAAACCGGTGTTTTGAAAGAATTGCGAGAAAGGACTTCATTTACGAAGCCTTCTGTAAGAAGAAGAGGCGAAATCATTCATGCAGCTTATAAGCAAAAGCAGTTTGCTTCTGATAATTATTAACATTCGATAGACATTTTGTAAACAATCCCTCGCTGGTTTTATCTAGCGGGGGATTTTTTTTATATTGGGAGTGCAAGAGGATGGGTGCAGTTTCAATGGTAGATTCCTTTATAAAATACCTTAAGTTCGAAAAGCGGTACAGCACCAAAACAGTCCTCGCTTATCAAACAGACCTCCAGCAATTTCAGAATTTTTTAAACAGTGAATTTGACAAGGTTCCTTCTCACGAAGCTAATCACAGTTTGGTGCGCTCATGGATTGTGAGTTTAGTAGAAAGTGGTATGGATGCCGTTTCTGTCAACCGAAAGATTGCATGTCTTCGCTCCTATTTTAAATTTCTTATCAAACAAGAGATTATTGCCAAAGATCCAATGGCAAAAATCAAGATCCTGAAAACAAAAAAGAAATTGCCCCACTTTGTTAAGGAGGCAGACATGGTTACCATTCTTGATCGATCAGCATTCGGGAATGACTTTGATTCACTTCGCGATCAACTTATGCTTGAACTTCTTTACGGAACGGGCATGCGCTTATCCGAACTAATCAGCTTGAAAGATTCAGACATTAATCTCAGGGATCGAACCCTCAAAGTTTTAGGTAAAAGAAACAAGGAACGTGTGATCCCTTTCACCTCAAGTCTCGTTCAATTAATTCAAGGGTATCGAAAAATTCGTAATCGCGAGGTTGAAATAAAAGATGATACTTTCATTGTCATGAAAACAGGCTCTCCGGTTTATTCGATGATGGTGAATCGAATAGTGAAGAAATATTTAAAGGGGTCCAACGTTGAAAAGAAAAGTCCACACGTATTGAGACACACGTATGCAACGCATTTGTTAAACAAGGGTGCTGAAATCAATGCGGTAAAGGATTTGCTGGGTCATAGTAGTTTGGCAGCCACCCAGGTGTACACACATAATTCTATGGAGAAATTGAAAAAAGTATTTGACCAAGCTCATCCGAAAGCCTGAGCAGAGGTATTTTAGATGTTTCACTTAAATTTTTTATGTTATGAAGCTACAAGTTCACTCCATCCACTTTGATGCCGATGATAAATTAATCGATTTCATCCAAAAGAAAGTTGATAAGTTAGAAACGTTCTACGACCGGTTAGTGGATGGCGAAGTTTTTCTCCGCTTAAATAACGAAGGGATCGAAAACAAGACAGTTGAAATAAAATTAAAAGTGCCAGGCAGCAATCTTTTTGCAAAAGAACAAGCACGTTCGTTTGAGGAGGCAACGGATCTGGCCACAGAAGCCCTTCGAGCTCAATTGAAAAAATTCAAAACGAAAATAAAAACTGGAAGAGTTTAGTAAACCCTAAAAATAAGAAAGGCTCATCAGGAGCCTTTCTTATTGCTGATTTACACATTGAAGACCTTTTTTAATTGATCAACATAATCAAGTTTCTCCCATGGGAACAGTTCGACTTTAACTCTTTTTTCAGTTTTTCTGCCTTTGTTGAATATTTTTTCAACGATTTTAGGTTCACGACCCATGTGGCCATAAGCTGCAGTTTCAGAATAGATGGGAGTCCTCAATTTGAAACGCTCTTCAATGAAGTAAGGACGCATATCAAATATTTTTTCAATTTTTTTTGCAATCTCGCCATCGGTCAATTTTACCTTCGAAGTTTTATACGTGTTCACATACAAACCAACGGGTTTTGCAACACCAATCGCGTATGCAACTTGTACCAATACCTCCTCACAAATTCCAGCGGCTACCATATTCTTAGCAATGTGACGTGTAGCGTAGGCGGCTGAACGATCCACCTTCGAAGGATCTTTACCTGAAAAAGCACCGCCACCATGAGCGCCCTTGCCACCGTAGGTATCAACAATAATTTTTCTTCCTGTCAAGCCAGTATCACCATGAGGCCCTCCAATTACAAACTTGCCGGTTGGGTTAACAAAGTATTTTATTTCAGTGTTGAATAATTTCTGAACTCTCTTAGGTAATTTCTTCATAACCCTTGGTACAACAATACCAATCACATCATCCTTAATCTTCTTCAACATGATGGTGTCTTTGTCAAAATCGTCATGCTGAGTAGAGATCACGATTGCGTCAATACGTTGGGGTTTATTGTCATCACTGTATTCAATAGTCACCTGTGATTTCGCATCAGGCCTTAGATAGGTCATCACTTTTCCTTCGCGTCTGATGATCGACATTTCGCGTAGCAAAAGATGAGCAAGATCCAATGGCAACGGCATGTAGTTGTCAGTTTCGTTAGTGGCGTAACCAAACATCATTCCCTGATCGCCTGCACCCTGATCTTCTTTTTTCTTACGCTCTACACCTTGATTAATATCCGAAGATTGTTCGTGAATAGCAGAGAAAATTCCACAGCTATTGGCTTCGAACATATACTCGCTTTTCGTATAGCCGATCTTCTTGATCACTTCGCGGGCAATATCTTGAACATCCAGGTAAGCTTCTGATTTCACTTCTCCTGCCAAAACAACTTGCCCAGTGGTAACCAAAGTTTCGCAAGCAACCTTTGAGTTGGGGTCATAGGCTAAGAAATAGTCGATGAGCGCATCTGAGATTTGATCAGCTACCTTATCGGGATGGCCTTCGGAAACGGACTCGGAAGTGAATAAATATGGCATTTTTTAATGATTTACAGTTATTGGTTTATTAACAGCAATTTAGAGCGGCAAAAATACTTGAATTAGTTAATTAGTCAATGCCTAATTATTGACCTCGTATTTTCTCAAAACCTTCCACTTACGATAGGAACAAAAGCACAGCGGGCTCTTTGGGTAATTGTGGGATGTTCTTTTTCCATTCGCTTACTTTTTGTGTCTTAATAAATTCATTTTTTCCTGTAAGGTCAAGTGCAATGGATAGCTGTGTTTTGCCACCAAGTGACTGTAACAGATTTTTCAACACTTGATTATTACGGAATGGCGTTTCAATGAAAATTTGTGTTTGTCCTTTTGAAGAAGATTCCTTTTCGAGAGCTTTAATTTTTTGGGAGCATTCTTTTGGATCGATTGGTAAGTAGCCATGAAATGCAAACTGCTGCCCGTTTAATCCCGAAGCCATAAGGGCAAGCAAGATGGAAGAAGGGCCAACTAATGGGATAACAGTAATTTTTTTTCGATGAGCGAAATTGACAGCCAGAGAACCTGGATCTGCCACACCAGGGCAACCTGATTCCGACAAAACCCCGAGATGTTCACCAGAAAAAACAGGTGCGAACATCTTCTCAATTTCCGTTTCCTTCGTATCCTTATTTAATACGGAGAAATTTAAGGACTCTATGCTCTCATAAATTTTTAAACTACTTAAATACCTTCTCGCTGTGCGAACATCTTCGGCTAAGAAATGACGAATCGATTTCAATTTTTCAAGAACAATGGGAGGGGTAACCTCTCTTTCTGTTCCCTCCGAAATGATTGTTGGAATAAGAAAAAGATTTCCTACGCTCATTTCAAAAATTGTAATACAGCTTGTGCGAATTCCTGGGGCTTTTCGGCTTGGACCCAATGACCAGTTTCAAGAAAAGTAATTCGTGATTGAGGAAATATTTTTTTGATTAACACATCATCACCGTCTGCATAATAATCGGATTTTTTCCCATTGATGAATAAAGTTGGCCCATCAAAAGTACCCTTGTAAATCATCCCTTCTCCAGTTTCTTGTAAATGTTGATCAATTGCTGGCAGGTTTACTTTCCATACAAATTTTCCTTCGTTGTTGCGCGTGAGATTCTTTAATAAAAATTGTCGAACGGCAGGATCGGGTTCGTACCCGGCCAAGACCACTTCAGCTTCAGCACGAGAGGTTGTTTCTTCTAAGGGAATAGCTTTCATTCCGTCAATCAGCCGATCGTGGCGAACGACATATTTTTTTGGAACGATATCTACAACGATGAGTTTATCCACCCCTGATGGATTTTTGACGGCAAAATTCATTGCAGTTTTTCCACCCATAGAATGACCGATGATATAGGGTTTTTCGATTTTGTTTTCTTTGATGAATTCTTCAAGGTCTTCCGTGAGCAATTTATAATTAAACTCATCACTGTGTGCCGACTGACCATGGTTACGTTGATCGACAATATAAACGGAGAATGTTTCGGCAAATAATTTACCCAGCGAATGCCAGTTATCGGATGAGCCAAGTAAACCGTGAAGAATAATCAATGGCTTGCCTTGTCCTTGTTGGCGAAAGAAAAGTTTCATAATGCACAATTACAGAAAGTAAATTTATAAAAAGGAAAATTGGTTCCATCTTCCATCAATTGATCAATTATTTTCATCTTTGAGGTTTAGTTGAATAAATATGGAACTAATTGACGGAATTTATAAGGTACAAGGGCTGGCATTGACTGAAATTGCTAAAGAGTTTGGCACGCCTGTGTATGTATATGACGGAAAGAAAATTGTTTCACAGCTTCAAAATCTTAAAAGCGCTTTTTTCGAAAATCCTCTGAAAGTGAAGTTTGCCATGAAAGCATTAAGCAATGTTTCGATTTTGAAATTGCTTAAGCAACATGGTGCTGGTGTTGACGCAGTTTCTATCAACGAAGCGCAGTTGGCATTAGGTGTTGGATTTGAAAATGCAGAAATTCAGTTTACTCCTAACGGTGTTGACTTCAGTGAGATTGAAGCGGGTGTCGATCTTGGCTTGTGTATTAACCTCGATAATCTTTCTATACTTGAGAAATTCGGAAAGAAGTACGGAAGTACTTACCCCTGCGGCCTTCGACTGAATCCGCACATCATGGCAGGTGGTAATTTAAAAATCTCTACCGGTCACAGTAATTCTAAGTTTGGAATTTCAATTTATCAGTTACCCCAGATCATGCAATTGGTTAATAAGTATAAGATCATTATTAACGGGCTGCATATTCATACCGGATCCGAAATCACCGAAACCGATGTGTTTTTGAAAATGGCTGAAATACTCTTTAGTGTTGCGCGCGATTTTCCTTCACTAAAATTTATTGACTTTGGCAGTGGATTTAAAGTTGCTTACAAAGAAGGAGATCATGTGACCAATATTCATGACCTGGGCTTCCAACTTGGAAAAAAATTCAAGGAGTTCTGTCAGAGCTATGGTAGGCAACTGGAGTTCTGGATTGAACCGGGAAAGTATTTGGTAAGTGAAGCGGGATATTTGGTAGTGACGACTAATGTTGTCAAGACCACTCCGTCTGTCACTTTTGTTGGCGTAGATTCTGGACTCAATCATTTGTTGCGCCCCATGATGTATGATGCTTACCATGAGATCGTCAATCTTTCTAATCCCGAAGGCTCACACAAAATCTACACTATTGTTGGCAACATATGTGAGACTGACACGCTAGGTGCTGATAGAAAATTAAATGAAGTGCGCGAGGGAGATATTCTTATATTAAAAAATGCCGGAGCTTATGGCTATTCTATGGCTTCGAATTACAACTCCCGCTTGCGCCCACCAGAAGTATTGATATGGAATGGCAAAGCTCAACTAATCCGCAAGCGAGATACCCTTGATGATCTTTTGAGAAATCAGATTGTTGCCGAAATCTAGATCATAAATAATTTCAAAATTTAAATTCAGAATTTATTCAACCCCTCATGAACAAAACCAAAGTTACCATTAACAGCAACGGATCTGTAAAACTAGAAGGCGATTTTGAAATCGTTGATACAAGCGGAGGCACTTATGGCTTGCAAGGCCGTACCGTTATTTCGTTGTGTCGATGTGGCCGCTCGTCCAATAAACCCTTTTGTGATGGATCACATAAAGGAAACTTCGACCACGAAGCCATTGCCTTCGAACTTCCTCCTCGCAAAGTTTAATTTTCTTTGGGTTGCGTAAAAAGTTTATTTTTGCGCCCTTATGAAAAAAATTATTGATTCGCGAAAGCTTCTAGGCGTTGATAAGGATGTTGATTTAAAGGAATTGAAATCGATTTATCGCAATTTTATGAAGGATTGGCATCCGGATAAGATTCAGGATAGTCCCCAAGCCAAGCTGGAAGCGGAAGAAAAGAGTAAAGCATTTATTGAAGCCTATCACTTGCTCGTAAGTGTTGCGCCGGAAACCCATGCCCAAGAGTTAGAAAAATATACAGAGGTTATCACCTCTTCACGCATGGTGGATTTTTTGTACAAATCGCAAACTTTAAAGATAAATTTTGCAGATGGAAGCAGTTATGAATACTTCGGCCTTCCGAAAAGTACTTATGAAAAATTAGTTAGTTCTAATACACCTGACAGGTTTGCTCGTAGGCATATCTACCATTCTTTTATCTACCGAAAGGTGAACAAAGCACTACAGGCATAAAAAAAGGCGCAGAACTTTCTGCGCCTTGATTTCAGATCTTTTTTTCCTTACTTCAACCTTGCTTTAAAAAACTCTAATGTGCTTTTGTAGGCATCAGCAGTAAAATCTTTATTGTGCTTCGGGTTGCTGGGGTTGGCAAAAGCGTGGTCAGCATCATAGGGTTTTACGGTCAGGTTCTTTCCTGCGGCGGCCATATTGGTTTTAAATTTTTCGGTAACATCCTTGTTGATCCACTTATCTTGTGTAGGCCAGATGTCCAACACATCGCAGTTCAAACCTTTGAGCCGGTCCATATTATCTTCTGGCATGCCATAATAAATCACGCAAGCCGATGCCTGGGTTCCAGCAGTAAGCGCAGCTTGCATGGATTGACCACCACCAAAACACCATCCAATGGTTCCGACTTTAGCATTCTTGCCAACGTACTCAAGAGCACCTTTTACAATTTCATTACCACGCTCTTGCTTAAACTCTTTCATGTACTTGCCAGCTTCTTCGGCCGTTGTTCCCACTTTTCCGTCATACATGTCAAGTGCCAGTACGTTTACATTCCCTAAGTCATTGTAAAGATTCTCCGCTTCGCGCTTGATATGATCATTTAAGCCCCACCATTCCTGGAAAACAAAAATCCAATTATTCGTTTTCTTTTTAGCTTCCAATACAAACCCATTTGCTTCAGCACTTGCTGTCTTAATTTTGATCATTTTGCCACCGGCCATACTCACATGGACATATCGCACCGGAGTTGGATGGTTCATATTAAAGCTTTTGTTCGACGCAAATAATGCAAACTTTTCTGTTGCGGGTGTGTGGCATATCGTGGGATCAGTTTGTTTTTGACCATAGCTTGTTAGCGCCACAGCGACAAGACTAATTAAGGTAATTATTTTTTTCATTGGTTTTAAGTTTTGTTTTTTAGATTGATTAATAGATAACAGCCGAAATAATTTTTTTTAAACTTTTAATTGCCCAAGAATCACACGATCGTAGGTTATAAAATCTGTGTTAACCGGTTCCAATCCATTTTGCCGGAGAAGCATTGCTACTTGTGCGCGATGATAGCTCGCATGGTTAATAGTATGAATCATAATTGATTCAACATTATTGACAAACGGATCTCCCGTATAGTTCGTGTAGTTCAAGTCACGGTCAAAGTTTTCTGTATTTTGAACGTAATCCAGCCACTCTTTATCAGCCTTTTCTAACATGGAGGACAGATCATCAAGTGAATAATTCGACCATAACTTCACATCAGGTTTTGGCAAGCCTTTCACCCGATGTAGCCACAGCATTTCGGCCGCAGCGATGTGACCCATTATAGAGATTATTTTTTCATGACTCACTTGCTGATTCCTCAAACATTGGATGACACGCTGGTTGGCCCAGGCATTAAACTGATAAAGTTTTAAGAAATACTTCTTCATAATAATTAGAAAGTTACTAACGATTTTTTGAATTCAAGAAGTAAAAATATTCACAAATTGAATTGAAAGTTTTTTTCGGTCATATTTGGATTCGGCTAAACCTCTTGCCGCTCGCTGAAATTCATTGGTTTTGTTCTTGTCGTGCACAAAGGATTCTATTTTCTTAACAAAACATGAAGGTTGTTTGGGGTCTACATACATTCCACAGCCAGATCTTTCAATTTCGTATTTAATCCATCCACCAAAATTTGCAATGATCATTTTGCCTGAGGCAATCCCATCAAAGTATTTGTTGGGTGATCCTGTTTGAAGGATGGGGATATTTTTGTAGCTAACGAAAACCGCATCAGTAATGTTCATCACTTCTTTCACTTCCCAGCGATTCATAAAGCCTGTGAAAGTTATATTTTTTAAGCCCAGTCGCTCGGCAGAAGTTTTTAAGTGGGGAAGCATTGCACCATCACCACAAAGAATAAAATGAATGGGCAACTCGGCTTTACGCGAAGCATTAGCACATTCGAGAAAATAATCCAATCCATTAGCAGCCCCGGCTGTTCCAATGTAGGAGACAACAAACTTTCCCTTGACATTGAATTTTTCTTCCAGCTGAGACGCTTTTGACTCCGGTTTGTAAAAATCGCAATCGGCCATGTTTGGAATGATATCAATTCTTTTCTCGCTGATTTTTTTTTGAATCGCCTCCTTGATAGGCTGTGATAGAGCTACAATAGATTTCGCCTCTCTATAAATTAATTTTTCGAATTGAAAGAGAAGTGAGACAAGGAAATAATTTTTAACAAAACCCATTTGCACGGGAGCATCGGGCCAGAGATCACCCACTTCAAATATGTAAGGAAGTTTGGTCTTCTTTTTCAACCACATCGCAGCTATTCCAACTGTTAGCGGAACGGAAATCGCATAGCAAATGTCAACGTGAGGGATCTTCTTCGCGATGGCCACACTTAACCTGATATATTTCAGAAAAGAAAAACTTCTCGCTGCAAATCCAAATGTATTGTCATAGGCAACTGGCAAGTAATGAACCTCTATGCCTTCGTAATTTTCCTGTCGATACTTTTTTTCATTGGAGCCAGTGATCACTACTGTTTCAATACCACGATCGATTAAAGCTTTCGCCAGGTAGTAAGAACGAACTGCTCCCCCCTTTTCAGGCGTGTTGAAATGTTGATGAAGAATTAGGACTTTCACGTTGCAAAGAAAAAAGGAAACCCCATCAATACAAATTGCATTTTGGAATTAAGATACCGATCGGTATCTTTGAGTCATGAGAAATAGAGAGGAGACCATGGGGATTATTTTGAAGCATGCCGGCGGATTATTCAATTCGCATGGGTATAAAGCGACTTCCATCAGGCATATCACGGCTGCTTCAGGATTTACTAAAGGAGCTATCTACCGTCATTTTAAGAGTAAGGAGAAGTTGGAGGAAGAAGCATTAGGGTATTTGACCGGTGTCATGTTCGAAAATCTGACGAAGCGGATCAAAGCCCAGAAAAATGCAGGTGATAAATTACGTACAATGGTTGGTTTTTTTGAGACGTATATCAGCAAGCCGCCGATCAAGGGGGGTTGCCCCTTATTAAACGTAGCTGTGGAAGCTGATGACAGCAGCCCACAACTGCGAAAAAAAGCCAATTCCATTTTACAGGTTTTAAAAAACTCGATCAGTCATATTCTTACCAAAGGCATTGAGTTTGGCCAAATCAAAAAGACAGTTGATAAAAATTTTTTTTCAACAGTAATGATAGCAAGTCTGGAAGGCGGCATAATGATGAGCAAACTAACGCGTAGCGATAAAGATATTCGGATTGTGATCCAACATTTGGAGGGAATGATCGCCGAGATTGAAGTTTAAATTTTTTTTGGGTAATAAGGTACCGATTGGTATCCTAATCATTAAACTGAGAACACATGAAAAAGAAAATTCTGATTTTTTCTATTGGTTTATACCTTAACACGCTCGCTTGGATCGCTCCGCGCAAAGCAGCTGTGAAAGGATTTTTTATTTTTTGTCGACCTAGAAGGCGGCCCGTGAAGCCTCATCATCTTGAATTTTTAGACTCTTCTGAAAAATTTACAATCGATTATGCCGGCAAAAAAGTGCAAGGCTATCGATGGGGAACTGGGGAAAGAAAGATACTGCTGCTACATGGCTGGGAAAGCCACAGTTACTGGTGGAGGAGTGTGGTGAACAGTTTACCGAAAGAACGATTTACCCTCTATTCTATTGATGCTCCTGGTCACGGTCTTTCGGAAGGAAACTATATCAACATTCCGCACTATAGTGGACTTATCGAACAGTTGGTATTGAGCCATGGAAAGATTGATGCAATACTTGCGCACTCGCTGGGCGCTTTTTCAAGCGTGTACACCATGTACAGATTGCCACAACTCGCAGTTTCGAAAATGGTTGTTATGGCGTCTCCAGGAGAAGTAAAAGAGTTTGTAGATCATTATCAAGGGATCCTTGGACTCTCAGAAAAAACCATGAAAGCGATCAACCAATATTTTATAGAAAAATTAGGTCATGGTCCTGATTATTTTTCCTTGAAGGAATTTGCATCAACCGTAAAACTTCCAGGATTGATTATTCACGATACGGAAGACAAAGAAGCACCTTATCCCTATGCACTTGAAGCGCACAAAAACTGGAAGAATTCAGAGATGGTGACCACCACAGGATTGGGTCACAACTTAAAATCGAATGAGTTGATTGAAAAAGTGAAACAATTTCTTGCCTAGTTCCTTAATGCAACTTTATTCCAAAATAGAAATTTTGCTTCGCTGCCGCGTTATAATATCTCGCTCCTTGAGCATTAAGGTCGTTTCCAAGACTGTATTTTTGATCAAGCGCATTATCGACTCCAGCAAAAACCTCAAGAGCACTTTTTTGAACTTGACTTTTAAATCCAACTCTGGAGCCTACTAAAAAATACTCCGATGCATAAGCATTATTTGCATCGTTTAGAGGAATACGATCAACATAGGTGGTGGTCAGGCTCCAGTAAAAATGTTTCGCGAAATTAAGATCCACCCCACCCACTAATGTATTCGGAGCAGTTCCAGTCCATTTATTTCCTGAATAGTCGATACCATCGTGCGAGTAGTTAACAAACTTATAATTCGTTAAGGTATAAGCAATCCAGGTACGGAGTTGGGTGTTCGATGAATTATCTGTTTGCCAGGATAAAAATGTTTCCAATCCTTTTTGTGAAGTGTTTCCGGTATTGATAAAGTAATCTCCGTTATTTTGACTGACGATGGCATCACTCAATTCAAAATCATAAGCCGTGATGTCGAAGGAAAACATCTTCAATAACCTTCCGCGAATTCCCACTTCATAATTGATGCCTTGCTCGGGCGACAACGAATTATTGTAAACCCCTGATGAAGGCAGTACTTCCGCCAAGGATGGAGCCGAAAATCCTTTGCTTACTGATGCGTAGGCTGAAAACTGTTCACTAAACTTTTTCAATAGAGCAACACGTGGAGAAAAGACCGGATCGAAATTTCGTTGTTGTTCGCCGAACGGTGTGCCTGCAATGCGATTGATATTGTATTTCAGAAAGTTGGCGCTGCCACCTACCGTCAGATAAAAATCGTGAGGTAAATTAATTTCAGCTTGTGCGAACAGAAGGAGAATATTTGAAGCTAAATGGTCGTCCGTCTGGACAGTATCCTTAACACCTGATTTATTTCCATAATCAGTTAGAGATGAATTGAAATGTTGCAACTCGGCACCCATGGTCAATTTTCCAGACAAACTTCTTTCTTCAAATTGATACTGCGTGTCTGTACGACCGCCAAAATTGTATTCATCGCGTCTTTCGTAGTTTCTGATGGCAGGGTTTGTAAAGTCAGTATAGCTGTCATAAAGACCAACACGAGTTGACCATTTCGGTGCCCATTGTTTTTCATAGAGTGCTCCGCCAAAAATGGTTTTGTTATGAATGGAGGCCTGCTGCTGAACCGAACCGTTCGGATCGGGTCGTGCTTGTTTGGGATCAGCATTATATTGCGACAATGTCAATCCGCCCGGTGTTTGGTAATAGAGATCAGTAAAGAATATTGACGCTTGCAAAGTGCTTCTATTTCCCAAATAAAAGTTTCCTTCGAGGTTAAAGGCAGTTCGCCTCATTGCACTTTGCTGGCGATAACCATCGGATTGTTGTTTCGCAAAGTTTACAAACAGTTTTCTCTTTGCGTCGCCTAAAAATGCTTTGACTTGATAACGCTGCAATCCAAAACTTCCGTTCACTGCCGTAAACTGTATTTGCGTTTGGTTCGTTAGCGGACTATTCAGTAACACTACTCCACCCGTCCCTGATCCATACAAACTTGCTCCAGGTCCTTTGATAATTTCAGCTCTCCCAAAAGCATCAAAGTCCAACAAATTGAGATAGGTGTTGCCTCCGCCATCGGTGAGGGGCAAACCATTCCAATAGAATTTTACATCACGAACGCCGAATGAAGAACGAATTGTGCTTCCACGAATTGAAAAACGGTAACTCCCTGGAGAGCGCTCTTCCATTCGCACACCAGGAATAGTATTTACAGAGGAAAGAAGTGATGTATTGTTAAATCGATTTAACCCTTTCTCATCAACAAGGCCAATGGCAACTGGAGTTTCTTTCAACGAGCGGTTTGAAGAGTAGGCATTGACAATTACTTCATTTAGAATTTTCGCGGAATCTTTAGCTAATTGCTCTTGTGCGAACGCATGAAGATTAAAAACGGAAAAGAGAATTATCCATCGAATGGCCATGATGCAAAACTAAGAATGAAAAGTTAGGGATAATTAAAAGACAGCAATGACATCTTCCAATTTTCTTCGTTCAGGAAAATATTCAAGTAGCCGAAGCATTACTCGATCAACAAGTGTATCCGGGCATGAGGCCCCGCTAGTAAGTACGATTTTTACGGGTTCTTTTTTAGGCAAGAAATCAAAACTCACTTTTTTTTCTTTACGATGATAATCAAAGTGATGAATTTCGTTCTGCGATTTGATCTCAAGGTCGGAGTTGATGAAGTAGGTAGGGAATTTCCCTTTGCAAAGTTCTACAATGTGCGAAGTGTTGCTGCTGTTGTATCCCCCAACTACGATGGCAAGATCTGCACCTGTCTTTAGCAATTCATAAGAAGAATCTTGATTATCGTTGGTAGCGTAGCACAGCGTGTCTCGCGTGTCAGCAAAGTGATTTTTTAAATTACTTTCTCCAAACTTTTCATTCATCACTTGTTTAAAAAAATCGGCAATGGCCTGCGTTTCCACAGCCAGCATGGTAGTTTGATTCACCACACCAATCCGTTGTAAATCTTTTTCGGGATCAAAGTCTTTCGAGAATTTATTTTCAAACTCCAAATAAAACTCCTCTTTGCTTTTTTTTCCGTGGATATACTCCGCAAGTTTTTTAGAATCTCTCATGTCTTGCACAACCACCGACGGTCCATTATGAGCGCTGTGAGAAAAGGTGGCTCGCGTTTCTTCATGTCTTGGCTTACCGTGAATAATGATGGTATAATTTTCACCTCCTAATTTTTCGGCGCGTTTCCAGACCTTTTCCACAAAGGGACACGTAGTATTATATTTCTGAACTTCAACTGCTTTATCTAGCAATAAATTCTCAATTTCAAGTGTGGTACCAAAGGCTGGAATGATCACAATATCATCCTTGTTTATTTTCTCCCATGGAATGAATTGTGCGCCGTCCGTATCGGCAATGAATTTTATTCCTCGATCCTGCAAATCGGTATTCACCTCCTGATTGTGGATCATCTGGCTAAGCAGGTAAACATTTTTACCAGGATTTTCTTCTAAGGCTCGATAGCTGATCTCAATAGCATTCTCTACACCGTAGCAAAAACCAAAATGACGAGCCAGAAAAAACTGAACCGGCCCGAAGTCAAGTAACGTCGGAGAAAAATCCTGCTTGCGCAAATCCTTTATTCTGCGCGACTCCTTTATTCTTCCTGTGATGGAAGATCGGTAGTAGGCGGGGATATCGAACTTTTTAATGGTGACTTATTTTAATTGTTCAAAGGTAAAGCCATTACAACAAAAAACCCTGACGTTTCAGTCAGGGTTTTCATTTTAAGCAGCTTTTGAAAGCTTGTCTTCATTTATTTTATTCGTTCGTACTTCTTTCGCGTTGAGGTCAAACCATCTTACTTCGACCATTTTTCCTTTGATGTACTTGAGTACCTCCATCACCTTGCCGTCAAGTTTGCTGCGTACGCGCTCGCCTTTTTTAAAAAGTCTTCTCATAAGTTTACTTGTTTAATTATTAAAACCGAAAAGCATATAAATATTCGCGGGGAAAATCCGGGTAAACGCCAGCGAAGATAACCTGGTCACCTTGCTTTTTCTTTTTGAGGATTTCGTTTACTTCTTTAGCGGATTTCACGGGATTACTATCGATATGAGTAATGATAAAACCTTCACGCATGTCGGTGTATTTTTGGATTGTGCCATGACCCAAAAATTTTACTGCTACTCCGTTGGTAAGATCAAGTTTCTTCAACGTCTTTGTGTCAACATCTTCCAACTCAATGCCAAGAGAAGAAACAACGTCTTTTTCTTCTTTCTTCACTGTGCCAACTTTGCCTTCACGATTTTTCAATGTAACTGGGATGACAACAATCTTACCCTTACGGTCGACAGTAACGGCAATTTTGTCACCAGGTCTTTTGCGACCAACATATTCAATCAACGCGGTGCTCGATTTGACTTGTGTTTCATCCAATTTCACAACCACGTCTCCGGTTTTTATTCCCGCTTCTTTGGCTGCACTCTTATCTTCCATATCGCCAAAGCCTGCAACGTAAGCTCCTTCGTTTACATTTAAATCATTTTCTTTTGCCAAGTCACTATTCACACTTTGAACTTGGATACCCAACCATCCGCGCTGCACGGTACCATAAGCAAGAAGGTCTTCAACCACTTTGCTTACTATATTCGATGGAACGGCAAAACCGTAACCGGAGTAAGAGCCCGTTGGGCTAGCGATGGCAGTATTGATACCAAGTAATCCTCCATCCAGGTTAACCAGCGCACCACCACTGTTTCCGGGATTGATGGCAGCATCGGTTTGAATGAATGATTCAATCGCAGTGCGTTGATTATTGCGATTCGATTGATTGTTTGAATTGTTAGAGTTAATGATGTTAATATTTCTTCCTTTTGCACTGATGATGCCGGCGGTAACAGTAGAATTTAAATTGAAAGGATTGCCCACGGCCAAAACCCACTCACCAACTTTTGAATTATCAGAATTCACAAATGAAAGATAAGGTAAATCTTTTTGATTGATTTTGATCACCGCTAAATCAGTATCAGGATCGGTGCCAATCACTTCTGCTTTGAAGGAGCGATTGTCTGATAGCACTACGTCAACAACATCGGCATCTTGCACCACGTGATTGTTAGTTACAATATATCCATCCGCGTTGATGATCACACCCGAGCCTGAACTCACACTTGGCCCGCGTTCAATTGGTCCGTTCGGTCCAAAGAAAAATTGCTGAATGGGATCATTCGATTCGCGTTCACGAGACACACCACTTGTTTGTGTAGACTGAATGTGTACTACTGCTTTTGTCACTTTTTCTGCAGTACCGGTGAAGTCCAACGGCACCGCTTCACCTTTTTCATTAATTCGATAAGCTACCTGCGATGTAGGCGTGCCATTGATGTGTTCAATTTTTACTCCGTTCGTTTTGTCCTTACCCAACCACTGATATGCAGTGATGGTAATCACGCTGCCAAGAATTGCAGCCAACACAAGAGATCCAAAATTCTTCATAATCATAAATTGTTTTGTTAAACCATTTTTTAGGAATGGAGATGAACCAGGTTCAAAAAAAGTTTAAGGGTTTTATAAAGCTGAGCGCCTCGGTTCAATGCCATTCCGGCCATAGATTTTTTAGTGGTTCAATGATAACGAAAAATATGCCAAATGGGTTTACTTGTCAAATAAACTGACAATTTTTCTTAGTCCATTTTGGGTTAGATGGTCAAAAACAAGTCCAAATTGGCTAAACAATAATAACTAACTTTGGCCTCTGATCTATGAAATTAATATTATCACTTTGTTTTTTAGTTGTGTCATCTGCTTTGTTTGGCCAGCAGGTTGAGTTTGGATGGCTGATTGGTACCTGGCAGGAGGCTAAATATTCGTTTGAGGTTTGGAAAAAAGAAGGTGATTTCCTTTCAGCAAGCGCATACCAAATAGATCACCAGTCGGGGGGTAAAGTGGTCACTGAAGAAATTAAATTGATCAAAAAAGTAAATGATTTCTATTATGTGCCGGACGTTGCTGGTCCCCAAGGTCCAGTAGAATTTAAGATTACCTCATTCGATGAAAACAGTTTTACAGCTGAAAATCAGGATAACGATTTCCCAAAGAAAATCATCTACAAAAAAATCAATGATCAGCAATTGGAAGCAAACATCTCTGGCGGGAACAAATCAATGAGCTTTTTTTTCAAAAAAATTAAATGAGAAAAATCACGAGCACAATTTTTTTGAAGCAAGGGCGCGAAGCCTCTGTAAAACGTTTTCATCCATGGGTTTTTTCAGGAGCGATTGAGCGCATACAAGGTGAACCTGTTGATGGTGACTGGGTAGAAGTGAAAGATGCGAAAAAGCAAGCATTAGGATTTGGCCATTACCAGAAAGGTACAATCACCGTTCGATTGCTTTCGTTTTCAAATGATTCGCCTGATGAAAAATTATACAGTAGTAAAATTCTAACGGCCTTCAACCAGCGGGCTTTTACTAAAATCATAAATGATCAAACGAATTGTTATCGTTTAATTCATGGTGAAGCTGATGGGCTTCCTGGTTTAATCATTGACGTATACAACGGTGTCGCGGTAATGCAAGCACACACTGTAGGTATGCACCTCGACCGTCAATTGATAGCCGAAGCAATTAAAGAATCATTTTTCAATTCGATTCACTCGATTTATTACAAAAGTCAAAGCACTCTTCAAGTAAAAACAGAAAATGAATATTTGCTTGGGATGGGTGTTGTGCCACATGTGATTACGGAGCACAACAATAAATTTTATGTCGATTGGGAAGAAGGACAAAAGACGGGATTCTTTTTGGATCAGCGAGAAAATAGAAAGTTGCTTGGCGAAATGGCAAAGGGAGCTTCTGTATTAAATACATTTTGCTACACGGGTGGATTTTCGGTGTATGCGCTCAATGCAGGAGCTACATTGGTTCACTCCGTTGACTCTTCTGAAAAAGCGATTGATCTCACCCGAAAAAATATCGAACTCAACGGTTTCGATTCGCAACAGCACGAATGTTTTGCTATTGATACGTTTGATTTTTTAAAAGATAAAAAAGACAAATACGATTTGATAATCCTTGATCCTCCTGCATTTGCCAAACACAAAGATGCCAAGCACCAGGCCATGAAAGGCTATCAGCGATTGAATGCAGAAGCAATGCGAGCAATCAAACCCAATGGAATCATCTTCACCTTCTCATGCTCACAAGTGGTCGACAAGCAATTATTTTATGACACAGTTGTTTCGGCTGGACTTCAATCAGGCCGAGACATTAAAGTATTGCAGCATCTTGGCCAGCCTGGTGATCATCCTGTTTCACTTTACCATCCTGAGGGCGAGTATTTGAAGGGATTGGTGTTGTATGTGAATTGATTTCTATTTTCCTTTTCGCTCGTGAAACGCTCCACCGTATTCCGGATCTTCTCGCTTTTTCTGACGATCAATTTCACGCGCCATAACTTGGGCTTCTTCCGTCGAGGTCTCTTCAATTTTAATTTCGTCAGGAAGTTTCTTCACGGGGATTTTCTCACGAATAAGTTTCTCTATTCTTGTGATATGATAAAGTTCAGCCTTCGTTGCAAAGGTAATGGCCTTTCCTTCTTGAAAGGCGCGGCCAGTTCGTCCGATACGATGGACATAATCTTCGTAAAGTGAAGGCACATCAAAGTTGATCACATGCGAAACTTTCTCTACATCAATTCCACGCGAGGCCACATCAGTAGAAACAAGTATTCTCAATTGTCCTTGTTTGAACTCGTTCATGGCGTTGATGCGACTGTTCTGCCCTTTATTGGAATGGATCACTCGAATCGGACCAAGTTTTTTTCTCTCTAAATATTTGAAAACATTATCAGCATTTTCTTTAGTACGCGCGAAAATCATTACGCGATTGAATGTTTCATGATCGGCGAGTAGGTGTTCCAGAAAATTTATTTTCGTTCTTAAGTTGGGGACGTAATACACCTCCTGCTCTATTTGTTTTGCTGTTGTTGCTTGCGGGGTAATGGCTACTTGAATAGGGAACTCCAGGAATTCTTGCGAAAGTTTTTCGATACGATCAGAAAAGGTTGCCGAGAAAAGAAGATTTTGCTTTTTGGACGGAATCACTTCAAAGATTTTCCGAAGTTGGTGCATAAACCCCATGTCCATCATGCGATCGGCTTCATCAATCACGAGCGTCTTGATTTGTTTGGTAGGTATTTCGTTTCGCATGTAGAGCTCCAAAAACTGACCTGGAGTAGCCACGATAATATCTACGCCTTTATTGAGTGTTTCTATTTGCGCTTTAGCTCCTACTCCGCCGTAAAGCGCAGCGACTCTCAGGTCAGTGTGCTTTGAAAGTTGAAGTGCCTGCGCCAATACTTGAACTGCTAATTCTTTGGTGGGAACTAAAATAAGCGCCCGAGGATCGTTGCCCTGTGCATACTTCACTTTCATCAACAACGGCAACATATAAGCCGCCGTCTTGCCAGTACCGGTTTGCGCAATACCAATCACATGTTGTCCGCCAAGGATCAATGGAATACATTTCTCTTGTATTTCGGTAGGCGATGAAAAGCCGGCTTCTTCAATTGCTTGAAAAAGTTGTTTATTCAATTTAAAATCGGTCCACTGCATTGCGTTCATCGCCTTCCTAATCCGGAAATCCTCGAATCTTGGTTTATCTTTGCAAGGTAATGAACTCTACCCTCATCCTGAACGCAAGAATCGTTAACGAAGGCAAAATCGTTGAAGGCGATGTATTAATCAAAGGCGCTTACATCGAAAAAATAGGAAGTGACTTGCAATCTATTTCTGTGAGTCAAGTTGTTGATGCGAATGGAAAATTGCTTATTCCAGGAGCGATCGATGATCAGGTTCATTTTCGCGAACCAGGACTAACACATAAAGGAAACATCTTCACAGAATCGCGAGCGGCTGTGGCTGGAGGTGTAACGAGTTTTATGGAGATGCCAAATACGGTGCCCCCGACTTTTACACAAGAATTATTGGAGGAGAAATACAAGATTGCTTCGAAAAATTCTTTGGCGAATTATTCTTTCTTTATTGGAGCTTCTAACGACAATCTTGAAGAAGTTCTAAAGACAGACATTAAAGAAGTTTGCGGACTCAAGATTTTCATGGGCTCGTCCACGGGAAATCTTTTGGTGGATAATGAAAAGACATTGGAAGGTTTTTTTTCAAGGTTCCCTTCATTGATTGCTACACATTGTGAACATGAACCTACCATTCGAAAAAATTCGGAGGAGTTTAAAGCAAGATTTGGAGAAGACGTTCCGATTCATGAGCACATGAATATTCGCAATGAAGACGCGTGCTATCGATCATCTTCATTTGCTGTGAACCTAGCGAAGAAGCACGGAACGAAACTTCACATCCTTCACATTTCTACAGCCAAAGAAATTTCATTGTTTGATAATACAATTCCGTTAGAGAAAAAAAGAATTACAGCCGAAGCCTGCATTCATCATCTTTGGTTCAACGACAAAGATTATGCTAGGTTAGGCACTAAAATAAAATGGAATCCGGCCATTAAAACAGAAAATGATCAGCGGGCAATTTTACAAGGTGTGCTGGATAACTACATTGACGTAATTGCTACCGATCATGCGCCACATACATTGGAAGAAAAAAATAACTCCTACTTCAAAGCACCATCGGGTGGACCACTCGTGCAGCATAGTGTGGTAGCGATGCTCGAGTTCTATCATCAAATGAAGATTACGCTAGAGAAAATTGTTGAGAAGATGAGCCACAGTCCTGCCATTTTATTTCAGCTTTCAAATCGTGGCTTTATCCGCGAAGGTTATTTTGCAGATCTCGTTTTGGTGGACCTAAACAAACCCTGGACGGTGAGCAAGGAAAACATTTTAGCAAAGTGTGGATGGTCTCCATTGGACCGGCAGACTTTTCAGTCAACGATTGAAAAGACATGGGTTTCCGGCCACCTCGCTTATGACAACGGAAAAATTCTTGAAGGCCAACCCGGCCAACGTTTATTGTTCGCACGGACGTAATTGTTTTGCATTTTCAAACCACCTCGTTACCTTTGCCCTCCCAATATTGATTACAATCGATATCAGGGACATATGGTGGGTGTAGTTCAGTTGGTTAGAATGCTAGATTGTGATTCTGGAGGTCGCGGGTTCGAGCCCCGTCACTCACCCGTAAAAAATTAAAGCCTCTTTCAAGGGGCTTTTTTTATTTATTCATATCCAGGTTGGAATGAATTTTTACCAAGCATAAAATTTGGCCTAACTAGTTTAAATTCATCAACCGCTGTTGAAAAAATTGACAGAGTTTCGCTCCGATACTTGAATTTTTTTAACGAAGATTTTTACCCTAAGACCACCCTCGAAATTAAGTTAGACGGGGCCCCTTTGAAGTCGAAGTCAATTGACCTTGCAACCCAAGTAGAAGATGGCGATTTTCTAAACATAATCAGAGTATCCAACAATCATTTACAAAGAAAAATAGATGACCCAACTTTCATTATGAATGGATCGTTAGTTGACATTGATACCATCTACAGTAAAGAAATCAAAGATCTTTCATTAGTTGAAAAGATTTTGGGAGATGCTCACGAAATGGAGAAGAAATGGTTTTATAATCTCGTATCTGAAGAATACATCAAATCCCTTGAAAAAGTAGACTATTAATTATGAACATCTTAGATATAATTTTGCAAAGCACTGCTAGCGTTACACAAGGTGTACCTCAGCATCCACCTTACATTCAATGTCTCGTTGCAGACCGGACAAGCTTTAATCGCGAGAATCAGGCAAATTGGGATACGCTTAAAGAGTACTTTGAGTCTTTGGGGAATGGTGCCCTAAATCAATCAGAGTCGATAGTAATCCCGCAAGAAACCGAAAAAAAAATCAATCAAGTATTTGGTCAACTAAATTACAAGTCAGATTCTGGTAAAAACATGGCGAACGAACTGATCAAGGAAATGCTCTCAATGGGTGTGTCCAATTTTCAATTGTCAACCACCGGTGAGGGAGAATTCTTAATTTACACAAGATCAAGTGATGGATCCTTTAGAAATGTCTTAATCGATGAGAATGCCGACATTGAAATAATTTTTCTTCCGAGAGATCGAACAAAAACTAAGAACAAATATTTCTTTAAAGAAGACGGGATATCCTTACCAGGTGTTATTGCGGCTCTTAATGGAATGCGCTAATCCGAACATTCCAAAGTATCTCGACCGAAACAACCGCCAACCGCTAAGCGAGCGAAAGTTTTTCTATTTCCATAATGCTTACAGAGACGAAGCAAACGCAAATGGAATTGAGATTCCAGGCGGCAATGCCAATGCCATTTCTTGCAAGTGGTCAAAGCTTATTCGGAAAGAAGACATTCACAAAGTGGAACCCTTTAAACCCTCCTACCGCTTTTGTTTTTTCAAAGAAATCCGAAAGCTAAAATTAGAAAGAGATTATCTCAACGGTCAACAGCATCAAGGCAGGCATGTCCTGACAGCAAAAATTGTTCACACTCCACAACCATGCAACTTTGCTCACATTGAAATATTAATAAATCACAAAATATTTGACATAAAGAACGGAAAAAAGCTATTTGAGGAAACCTACACTTACCTCGACTGGAAGAATAAGAACACTATCCTCAACGGTAACGATAACAAATTCTTTAAAGGTTTAAGAGGCGACTATAGAATTGAGGTTATTAAGTTAATAAGTCGTGCAAGTTCCGAAAACAACCTAAAGAATAATACTTTGGCAATAATTGGTATTTTATGAGCAATTCCTAGTCTTAACAAAAACAACCCCACCCTCATTTACGGCCTGTGTCCGAGACGGCACATGAATCAGAACCTGACAAGCCAGCTAGCCCGAACCGTATACGAAGCTAACCCGAAGGAAAGCCACAGCCACCTGACAAGGAAGGAAACCAAAAAGGGTGTCAAGATGGCATTTGATTTACTAATTATTTTAGTATTAAAGCTAATTTATTTAGCTATTTTTGGTGAATGGATCAATCCATCCTTCACCTCGATTTAGACGCCTTTTTTGTAGCTGTGCAATGCAAAGCGAGTCCACAACTCAAAGGCAAGCCGCTCATTATTGGTGGCCAAAGCCGCAGAGGTGTAGTGGCAGCGTGCAGTTACGAAGCGCGGCAATTCGGTGTGCACTCGGCCATGCCCATGCACCTCGCTTTGCAACTTTGCCCGGATGCCAAGGTGATCTCGGGTGACATGGAAGCGTATAGCCAGAACTCGCACGTGGTCACCGAAATCATTGCCGATGCTGCACCGATGTTTGAGAAAGCATCAATCGATGAATTTTATATTGATGCCAGTGGCATGGATAAATTCTTTGGCGCCTTCAAGTGGGCCCTTGAGCTGCGAAAAAAAATTATCAAAGAAAGCGGCCTGCCTATTTCAATGGCGATGTCAGTAAACAAAACAGTGTCAAAAATTGCCACGGGTGAATACAAGCCCAATGCTCAAAAATTAATTTCAGCAGGAGCAGAAAAAGATTTTCTTTCTCCGCTTGCTGTCGAGAAAATTCCGGGGATCGGAGCACAAACTGCCTCCTTCTTGCACGACATGGGCGTGCGCACCATCGCCACGTTGCGCGACATGCCGCTGAAATTTTTGATCAGCGCTTTCGGGAAAAACGGAATCTCGCTTTGGAACAAGGCCAACGGCATTGATCACTCTCTCGTGGTTCCTTACAGTGAACAAAAATCCATTTCTACTGAAAGTACATTTGGAGAAGATACTATCGATGTGAAACGGTTGAAATCAATTCTCATCGCCATGGTGGAGAAAGTAGCTTTCCAATTGCGCGAACAGAAGAAACTCACTTCGTGTGTTACGGTCAAAATCCGGTATTCCAATTTTGATACGGAGACCAAACAAATTCATATTCCCTACACTTCCTCTGATCACATTTTACTGTACACAGTGCTGCAATTGTTCGACAAGCTGTACAACCGCAGAATGCTTATCCGATTGGTGGGTGTGCGTCTCAGCAATTTGGTTCATGGCAATCAGCAGATCAGTTTGTTTGACGATACCGAAGAAGATATCAACCTCTACGAAGCAATGGATTTTATCAAACACAAACATGGCGTGGAAAAACTGGTGCGCGCCACCACGATGGGCGTGAGCAGCCGGGTGCGCATGGAGATGAATGCGTTCAGCGGGAAGATCAGAAAGAATTTGATCAACAAATAATAAAATCGATATGAACTCCTTATCCAACTTATTTTTTCTTAACCCTGGCCTGTGTGCTCACAGGCCAAAACCTGAAACAAAAAGAAATAGAATATGAACACACCAACGATTAATGAAATGAAGTATGGCACACGCAAATCACTGATGTCTCTTCATGAAATTTATTTTTGGACCGATACCATAAAAAACTGGCAGGAGTTATTAGGTGATGATCGTTTCAAGGAAATTATCATTCATTGTCTGCAAGAATTGGTGAAACGAAAGAAAATTGCAATATATGGCTATATCATTATGCCTAATCATTTGCACATGATTTGGGAGATGCTGGAGAAAAATGGAAAGGAAATGCCTTATGCCAGCTTCAATAAATATACCAGTCATCAATTTTTTGAAATTCTTCGTACGGAATGCCCAGCAATTATTGATCGATACAAAGAAAATGATAGTCCTGTGAGACTACATCGTTTCTAGCAACAGGATGCGCTGGCTGTGATAATGAATTCTCGCAAGATGATGGAGCAGAAACTGGAATACATTCATACTAATCCTTTACAAGAAAAATGGTGCTTGGCCAGCCAGCCTGAACATTATCGATGGTCTTCAGCTAGATTTTATGAAGCTGGACTTGATGAGTTTAACATTGTTACTCACTATATGGATAGGTATTAGAATTTCAATTTCGGTCTGTGAGGACACAGACCGAGAGATTGAAAGTGGAAAAGAATTTAATCAGCAAATCATAATATGAAATCCTTATCAAACTCATTTTTTCTGTTACTGTCTCCAACACAGGATATCATCAGGGATGTTTTCTTTCTCAAGAGACAAGTTTGGAATTGTATTGGTCATTCCTACGATGGTGCTCACTCAACGGCGCATTTGTCTCTTTTGCAATACGAGGATCCCCACAATGAAAGTTTATTGTACACCATTAGCGACAGGATTTCGAGCGTTAAATCTTTTAATGTTCGAATCAAAAATTTCGGCTTTTTTAAAAACAACGGTACTATCTTTTTAGAACCAGTTAATAAGCTAGAGATCTATGAACTCCATGAGAGGTTGACTGGAGGTTCTATTTATCCTCATATCACTATAGCCCGGAATCTAAATCCCAAAGATTTTGATTTGGCATGGAAGGCTCTTAAAGATTTGTCTTATAGCAACGCATTTACCTGCGATTGTGTAACCGTTTTGAAATGGATTGGAAGAAAATGGCAGTCTCATATAAATCTTCCACTCGCATAATAATGCAAAAATGTACCTCAACTGCCACACTGGCTTCAGTTTCAAATACGGCACGCTGCCCATCAAAAAACTTTTTGAAGAAGCGAAGCGCTGTGGCATTCATAAACTGGCACTTACTGAAATCAACAATGTAGCTTCCTACCTCGAATTGCTTCGGATATGTGATGAAAATAAACCGCGCACAAATGGACTGACCAAGTTTAGGAAGATTCCTTATGATCTTGACATTGCTGTTGGAATTGAATTCCGATCGGAAGAAAATGAATTGCTCTACATTATCCTCGCAAAAAATAATGATGGCTTTGAAAAACTTAATCGGTTTCTTTCTTTTCATAATCGCGAAGGGAAAAGACTTCCGACTCAAGCGCCAGAAATAGAAAATGTATTTATCATTTACCCTTTCAGAAAATTAGAACCCGGACAACTTCTCGCGAATGAATTTATTGGCGTACGCAGCGATGAACTCAGTGCTTTCGCGACCGATCTTTCGCGAAAAGATTACATCCACAAATTTGTTGCGCTTCATCCCGTCACATTTCTTCCTCCTGAAAAAGTAGAAGACAAAAAGACCAAAAAAGTAAAGGTCGTTTACCGTGATCACAATGTGCATCGGTTGTTGCGAAGCATTGCCAATAACACGTTGCTCAGCAAATTACAGGAGAATCAGCAAGCTCGCAAAGAAGAATACATGTTAACTGAGTCGGAGTTGCAAAAGCAATTTGAAGGATTTCCTGAATTGTTTGTCAATGCAAAGAAGCTTTTAGATCAGTGCTCCATTCAATGTGAATTAGGCGTTGACAAGAACAAAAAATCTTTCTTTGGAAGTGTGGAGGAAGACATGAAAATCCTTCGCGAAAAAGCGCTCGAGGGTTATCAGCGAATTTATGCCGAGATCGATCCAGACAAAAAAATCTGGAACGACCGGATTGAAAAAGAACTGACCATCATCGCCAAAAAGGAATTTACTTCCTATTACCTGATCACCTACGATCTCATCAACTTCGCCAAGAGACAAGGCTATGATTTTGTAGGTCGCGGCAGTGGCGCCAACAGTACCGTAGCGTATTGCCTGGGCATCACCAATGTCGATCCGATTGAATTGGATTTATACTTCGAGCGCTTCTTAAATGAAGAACGCGTTTCTCCTCCTGATTTTGACATCGATTTTTCGTGGGACAATCGCGATGCCATCTACGACTACCTTTTTAAGAAGCATGATCCCGATCATGTTTGTTTGTTAGGAACGCATGTCACGTACCAGGCAAAATCGATCATCCGTGAATTGGGAAAAGTTTTTGGTTTACCAAAAGAAGAAATTGACAACTTAGTTGAAGGCCGGCACGATGATAAAATAAAACGCGATCACATCTCGCAAAAAGTAATGGCGTATGCAGATTACATTGTTAAAAAAGAATTGCCCGCCAATATTTCCATTCATGCCGGGGGTGTGCTCATCACTGAAAAACCGATCTACACTTATACCGCTACTGAATTTCCACCAAAGAGTTTACCCGTATCTCAATTTGAAATGCACGCGGCCGAAGATTTTGGTATTTACAAGTTTGATATCCTTAGTCAGCGCGGGTTGGGCCACATCAAAGAAACCGTAAAACACATCAAGCGAAACAAAGGTGTTGATGTAGATGTCTATCAATTCAAAAAATTCAAAGAAGATGAAAAAATAAAAGACCTCATGCGCCATAGCAAAGCGATGGGTTGCTTTTATGTGGAGTCGCCTGCCACGCGCATGTTGTTGGGGAAGTTACGATGCGATGATTACCTCACGTTGGTTGCGGCAAGCTCAATCATTCGCCCGGGCGTGGCCAGTTCCGGAATGATGAAGACCTACATTGAGCGGTTTCATGCAGTTCACAACGGAGGTACGTATCAATCCATTCACCCGAAAATGGACGAAATCATGCACGACACCTATGGCGTGATGGTGTATCAAGAAGATGTAATTAGAGTAGCTCATTATTTTGCGGATCTCTCTCTCACCGAAGCAGATGTATTGCGCAGGGGCATGAGCGGCAAGTATCGCTCACGCGAAGAATTTCAGCGCGTGAAAGATAAATTCTTTGAAAACTGTAATAAAATTGGATACGATCAGAAAGTGACCGACCGAGTTTGGTTTGAGATCGAAAGTTTTGCCGGATACTCATTTGCCAAAGGCCACTCGGCCAGTTATGCGGTGGAGAGCTATCAAAGTTTATTTTTGAAAGCTTATCATCCGCTGGAATTCATGGTGGGCGTGATCAACAACTTTGGCGGTTTTTATCGCACCGAATTTTATTTTCATGAGGCGCGAATGAATGGCGCACAGATTGAAGCTCCTTGCGTGAATACCAGCGATTACCTCACTACCATTCATGGCAATCGCATTTATATCGGGTTCGTTCATTTGAAAAGTTTAGAAACAAAAATCGGTCAACACATTGAAGCAGAACGAACCAGGAATGGCCCTTACAAAAGCCTCGATAATTTTTTGCGGCGCACACCGGGTATCGGATTGGAGCAATTGAGAATTTTAATTCGGATAGGTGCTTTCCGCTTTGCGGGAAAAACAAAGCAAAAACTTTTGTGGGAGTCACTTTTATTCTTCAACCGTACGGTTGGAAATGCGAGCCGGAAGACGGGAAGTAAATTGGATGGCACGGCCGATCTATTCGATACTGAACCAAAAGAATATCCGTTACCGGATTTGAAGCGTGCTCCCTTGGAAGATGCTTTCGATGAAATCGAGCTACTGGGGTTTTCTCTTTGCAATCCGTTTGATTTATTAGCAACACAAGACTTCGGAGACACTTACGCCTGTCACCTTTCGCAGAAAAAGCACGGGCAAATTTGCATGGTAGGTTATTTGATCACAACCAAAGATGCCTACACGATGAAAACCAAAGAACATATGTGCTTTGGCACTTTCTATGATATCAATGGTGAGGTGTTTGATACGGTTCACTTTCCTGGCTCCGCTCGAAATTTTCCTTTCCGCGGTCGCGGCTTTTATGAATTGAAAGGAAAGGTGATAGAAGATTTTGGTGTTTATGCTCTCGATGTTAGCCAAATGACCAAGCTGTCTCTTGTCAATAAAAAGCAGTTACCGGCAGAAAGTTTTCAGAGGAGTGAAAAATCCGTCTCCAGTTTTTGAGTGGTTACGGATGGCAGCCAAAGGCTAGTTGCAGCCAAATTCTAGGGCATAAAAAATGCCAGCCTTCCAGGCCAGCATTTAGTTTTTTTTAGTGGTGACGGAGGGAATTGAACCCCCGACACAAGGATTTTCAGTCCTTTGCTCTACCAACTGAGCTACGTCACCGGAGAAAACAGCCACTTTTTGTCAAAGCGGGACGCAAAAGTAAAATAATTAACAGAAATAGAAAATTTTTCGATTTTTTCGATTGAAGGTATTCATTTGTTCATTGGTTTATAATTCGCCATGAATTCCTAATTTTGAACATGGCTATTCTTCAGCAAATACTCTTCATTCTCACATTAGGCGCTGCCGGTTTCTTTATTCGCAAGCGTGTATTGCGCATTCGCAATAACATCCTGTTGGGGAAAAAGAAAGAAATCACCGACCATAAAAACGAACGTTTATCGAATATGCTTTTGATCGCCTTTGGTCAAAAAAAAATGTTCAAACGCATCATTCCGGCTACGTTGCATTTTTTCATCTACTTTGGATTCCTAGTCATCAACCTGGAGGTGTTGGAGTTTATTATCGATGGCATTTTTGGAACACACCGCATCTTCGCTCCTTATCTGGGTGGTTTTTATAATGTGCTAATGAATGTCTTTGAGTTTCTTGCCGTTGCTGTGTTAACGGCCTGTGTTGCTTTTTTGATCCGAAGAAACCTTGTGAAGGTACCTCGTTTTTGGTCCGCTGAAATGACTTCCTGGCCTCGGTTAGATGCCAATCTGATTCTCATCAGCGAAATCATTTTGATGCTGGCCATTTTAAAAATGAATGCAGCGGATCAGATTTTGCAAACCCGCGATAGTCATTATATCGCTACAGGCAAGCTTTTCTTCAGCTCTCTTTACGCGCCCATCATGCAAAACTTCAACACTCCCTTTTTAATTTTTGTAGAGAGAGCATGCTGGTGGTTTCACATCATTGGGATTTTAGGGTTCACCCTTTTTATAACCTATTCCAAGCACCTTCATATTTTCTTGGCCTTCCCAAACACCTATTACGCCAAGTTGGAAGCCAAAGGACATATCAATAACATGCCGGTAGTCACCAACGAAGTAAAATCCATGTTGGGCTTATCACCTGCGCCAGCAACTCCAGCTGAACCAGGGAGATTCGGAGCAAAAGACATCAACGATTTAAGCTGGAATAATTTGATGGCGGCTTATTCGTGTACGGAGTGCGGAAGATGCACCAGTGAATGCCCTGCTAATCTTACGGGAAAAAAACTTTCTCCACGCAAAATCATGATGGACACACGCGACCGCATGGAAGAAGTGGGAAAGAGTCTGGAGAAAAAAGGACCTGGATTGAACGACGGAAAAACTTTATTAAACAATTACATCACCAAGGAGGAAATCAACGCCTGCACCAGTTGCAATGCTTGTGTAGAGGCTTGCCCCGTAATGATCAATCCACTCGAAATCATTCTTGAGCTACGAAGATTTGTGGCCATGGAAGAAAGCGGTTCACCAGCTCAATGGAATTCGATGTTTCAAAATATTGAAACCAGTTTTGCTCCCTGGAAATTTGCACCCAGCGATCGGTTCAATTGGTCAAAAGATTAATCGCACAGATAAGCATATACAAACACATTGATCATCTCTTACAACAGTTTTCAAATTAGATAGCATGAATGCACCAACCGTTGCCGATTTAGTAGCCAAAGGAGAATCTCCTGAAATCCTTTTTTGGGTAGGGTGTGCCGGATCATTTGATGATCGCGCCAAACGAGTAACCAAAGCTTTCGTTAAGATCCTCAATGCCACACAGACAAAATTTGCTGTTCTCGGCACTGAAGAAACTTGCACAGGCGATCCCGCCCGCAGGGCTGGCAATGAATTCCTTTTTCAGATGCAGGCCATGAATAATATTCAGGTGCTAAATGGTTATGGAATTAAAAAAATTGTCACCGCCTGTCCTCATTGTTTCAATACGTTGAAAAATGAATATTCAGAATTAGGTGGAAATTATGAGGTGATTCATCATTCAACCTTCTTGCAACAACTCATCAACGAAGGAAAAATAAAATTGGCTGAGGGTGGTTCATTCAAAGGAAAAAAGATCACCTATCACGATTCCTGTTACCTTGGCCGCGCCAATAATATTTATGAAGCACCTCGTGACGTGCTTCAAGCACTAGATGCAGACTTAGTTGAAATGAAACGGTGCCGCACCACGGGTTTGTGTTGTGGAGCGGGAGGAGCACAAATGTTTAAAGAGCCGGAAAAAGGCAAAGAAGATATTAATGTTTCAAGATCGGAGGAAGCTTTGGCAACGGGTGCTTCCACAATTGCGGTGGCTTGTCCGTTTTGCATGACCATGATGACGGATGGAGTGAAAAACAAGGAGAAAGAAAACGAAGTGAAGGTGAAGGATTTGGCTGAGCTAATTGCTGAGTCACTTTGATTGAATTATATTTTAGCTGGAATTGTTGGGAAGTTATAGCCTGATTTGAACCATGTTTATTCCTTTTGAAAAGTTGCCTCCGCATTCGCGAATTTGGATTTATCAAGCGGATCGATCCTTCTCGGTCGATGAAGAAAAGATCATTTCGGATTCACTTCTGAATTTCTGTTCCCAATGGGAAGCGCATGGAAATCCCTTGCAAACATCTTTTAAAATTGAATACCATCAATTTGTCATTTTAGTAGTTGATGAAAGCTCAGCTGGCGCCAGCGGGTGTTCTATTGACGGCTCGGTTCGAGTGTTAAAAGAATTGGGGAATAACTTGAATATTGATTTTTTCGATCGAAGACGGGTTGCGTTTCTTGAGAATGAGAAAATCCTGAGCTACTCTTTTAACCAACTCAAATCCCTATTTGGTTCAGGTGAGCTTACCTCTGTTTCTCAAACTTTTAACAACCTTGTTGCCAGCAAAGCAGAATGGGAAATCAATTGGAAAACTTCCGTACAAAAATCATGGTTAACAAAATATTTGCCTAAAGATACGTTATCTGTATAGCCCAATTATTTTGTAGTTTTACTCTACTTGAGAAGCCGTATTATGTTATCTATTAAGTTTAAGCCGATGCTTTTTTTAGCCATTACGGTTGGAGTCATTTCCTGCAGCCCTGAAAAAAAAACGCAGAAGGCATTTAAATATGCTAAGTACGAAAAGGTAATCTCTTACTATAAAGGTGTACTCAAAAAACAACCCAATAATCCAAAAGCCAATTATTTTGTAGCTGAATCATACCGTCTCTCCAACCGGATAAAAGATGCTGAACCCTATTATGCCAGAGCAAAAGGCCGCGGTACAAAAAAAGATTCAGTAGGACTTTACTATGCCAAGTCATTACAGGCAAATGGCAAGTATGATGAAGCAAAAAAAGAACTGGAAGACCTCGCTGCTACTACTGAGGATGAAAAAATCAAAGACCACGCCGAAAAAGAACTTAAAGGCTTGGATTATCTCGCGCGATTAACGGATAAGAAAAATTATTACCGCGTAAAAAATTTAGAAACGTTAAACACACCCTTTGCTGAGTATGCTCCAGCTTACTCCAACAACGAATTATATTTTGCGTCATCGCGAGCTAATGAGCGAATTTACGAAGCCTCAGGTACCCCCTTTACAGATTTATATCAGGTAGATACCAAAGCTGCCAATGTAGATATTGGAACACTGAAAACATTACCGGGTAACATTAATCTGCCTAATGTAAATACGGGTTGCATTACTTTTTCGCCCGATGGCAAACTGATGGTTTTTGCGCGCGGCAATTCAGGAAAAAGAAAAGGAGGAGCTGATGTTGATCTTTTCCTTTCACGCTTCCGCAATGGGCTATGGAGTGATCCCGTAGCAATCAATATCAATCAACCTAATTCGTGGGAATCTACCCCGAGTTTAAGCCAAGACGGACGGACGCTTTACTTTTCATCCAACCGGAAAGGAGGCTATGGTGGTTTGGATCTTTACTCTGCACAAATGGACAGTCGTGGCCGTTTTGGGAAGGTGAAAAACCTTGGCCCCGACATCAACACAGCAGGTGATGAGCTTTTTCCCTACGTTGCCGAAAATGGGAAACTTTATTTTTCTTCTGACGGCCATCCAGGATATGGCATGCTCGACCTCTTTGTTGTAAACAGGGCGAACGGAAAAAATTCCATCGATAATCTTGGGCCTTCGATGAATTCAACAGGAGACGATTTTGGAATGTATCTCTTCAAACCTGACCGCGGTTTCTTCACCTCTAATCGTGAGGGTGGTAAGGGTGATGATGATATCTACACTTTTATAAATGATGATCCGAATTTGAAAGTGGTCAATTATTATCTGCAAGGAATTACCTACGCACTCCGGAAAGACAGCAGTCGTGAGATCCTGCCAGACACAAAAATCTCATTGCTCACCGGCGATGGCGATGTGATGCAGGATTTTACTACGGGCAATGATGGAAAATTTTTGTTTCGTGTCTATGAAAATGAATCCTATTTCTTAATGGGCGAGCGCGATGGCTACTTAACTAAACGTCAACCGTTCACTACACTTGGTAAGTCCGTTCCCCTGGAGTCATTAAAAGAATTGGTGACTACCATTACGCTTGACACCCTTCTTGTGCTTGACCGGAAAGCGAAAAACCTGAAATTCGTTCTCAACAATATCTACTTCGCCTACGACAAGGCGGATATCAACCCAGACGCTGGTCGCGAACTTGATAAGTTGGTGCAACTTCTCAATGACAATCCGGAAATTAAAATTGAAATGGGATCGCACACGGACAGTGTCGCATCCGATGTCTACAACATTGAGCTATCTCAACGAAGAGCTGAGAGCACAGTAAATTATCTCATTCGAAAAGGAATTGACCCGAAGCGGTTGGAAGCAAAAGGCTATGGTGAAAGTGTGCCCATTGCACGAAATACTAATCCGGATGGTACGGATAACCCTATTGGCCGTCAACGAAATAGACGCACCGAATTTAGAATCTTAGAAATTGGACCAGCTGTTAAGAAGACCGATGAGTTTGATGAAGACAAGTACTTCAAAGACAAAGAAAAGGACAACGACAATTAACCTGATCACCAAGCCAGAAATTAATCTTTCCTTAACTATTCTTTAAACTGGGATTTTTTTAGGGTGAAATTTTCTTTCAGGTGAAAAAATTCACCATCCATTGTTGCAACAAAGCTTTTATCAAGCCGACAGTTGCAAATTCGTAGGCTGCTTGTACTGCCGCAGCGCCTTGCGAATTTCTTTCATAGCTTCCTTCTTGAAGTTCTTGTCTGCCATGTTCCCATGTTGTTGAAGAAGCTGCCTGATGTAAACCAGGACGTTCTCCATCTGCATTTGATCCATGACATCCAAGCTCTGAAGAATTGCCAGTTTGGGCGAATTTTTCATTTTCGTAGTGGTGGTTACAAAACAAATAACGGAAATTAAACCCTTGTGGTTCAAGTGGTAAGAACGCAATTCACATAAAAACAACAAGGAGGTAATATTTCTGTCAAATGGCAACAAAAAGCCCCTTCGAAATGGGGCTTAAATCCTAATTATGATCTGAGATCAACTGTGTTCTTTCAAGCCTTGAGCATAGTGAAGGATTTTTTTTATGGTTGCATCCGACGGCTCAAGCTTGGCAGCATCCAATTCTTTCTTAGTGGCAGCCATCTCCCGATATTGTTGTTGAAGTTGGCTGTCACAGAGCAGCGCCTTGTCAATCTCCCTCGTTTCCTCGGCTGAGGTTTCGTGGTACAGGCGCTTCATCAGGTCGTGTTGGGTAAATGTTTTTGTCATAGGCATTGTTATTTTGAGACATTCTTTTACGTAGGTTAATTAATGCATACCTCATCCGCCCCAACGCAGTATTAATACTAACGCCCGTACGATCAGCTATTTCTTGAAAGCTCATTTGCAAATAATGGCGCATAATCAGCACATCCTTTTGTTCTTTCGGTAGCCCTTTGATCAACGTACGCAACCTGCTTTTCGTATCCTGCCTTAATTGAATTGTTTCAAAAGATTCTTCAACAAAGTGCATCGAGTCAAATAATCTGCTTCCATCCTCTAAAACAACTTCCGGATGGCGTTTGCAGCTTCTAAAATGATCAATGGCTAAGTTGTGAGCTATCCGGCTAAGCCAAGGCAGAAATTTGCCTTCCTCATTGTACCGCCCGCCTTTGATTACATTCACAGCTTTGATGAATGTGTCTTGTAGCAAATCTTCTGCCACATAGCGATCCTTGACAATCAAATAGATTGCAGTATAAACTCTGGACTTATGCCTGTGAAGGAGCGTCTCAAACGCCTCTTCGTTACCGGATTGATAGAGCGAAATTAGTTGGCTGTCGCTACATCTGTAGTCAATCATTCTGTTATTCGTTTAGGTAACGTAGAGATGTCTTTCGATAGCGAAGGGGTTAGTTTTTAATTTTCTGGAATTGAAAAGTAGGAATATTTCGATAAAAGACAAAAAATTTTAAAAAAATCTTGCCTACTCTGTCAATCCTTTGCTATTTGAGCCGATTTTTTAAATGAAACGAAGGGATGGCCGCTACAAAGAAAAGAATAATTAAAAGCCTCGAAAATTTATCTGAAGATTTGCGTGATCTGATGCGCGACCAATACCCAAATGGGTATGAGGCAAGCATTACACGAATTTCAAATGCTAAAAATGAGCCGATTTTTGTATTTCCGCTGGAAACTGATGACTCTGTTTATTTGGTGAAAGTACCTGCCACCAAAAACAGCGATGGAGGCTACGATGTAGAGTCGAGTAAACGACAGGAATTTGATGAGGCCGGTGAGGATGGAGCTGAACCTTTCAATAGTAACGGTGACGATTTCGAAGGGAGGGATAGTTTTGAAGGAGGCGATGAAGAAGAGGGCAGCAGAAGCGGTGGGCAAGAGGCCAGCTACGATCCTGACTTCGATAATTGATCAAACCTCTCCCAAAAAACATCCAATCAATTTTATTAAGTACTCCGAAAAACTAAGTTATGAGCAAATTTTTTGTTTCATAGTTAGTACCGTATTTTTGCGCAACTTTTTTTAACCCTCAACAAAGGATTGTTTTATGGCAAAATCAGCAAAGAAAAAACCTGCCAAGCCCGCTAAAAAAGGCGCTGCAAAAGCTAAAAACGTAGCCAAGGCAAAGAAAACTGCGAAGGCAAAGAAATCTGCCCCAGTAAAAAAAGTAGCGAAAAAGGTCGCTCCGAAAAAAATAGCAAAGAAAGTAGCCCCCATTGCAAAAAAGAAAGAAGTAAAAGCAATTACTCCAGCTAAACCTGGACCTGCGCAATTGAATATCTTCCCAATTCTCACGCAACGGCCAATTGCACACAAACCTGCCAAGTCCGCAACAGTTCCCGACAATAAGACTCGTTATAGCGATGAAGAATTAAAGGAGTTTGAATCCCTCATCGTCAGAAAACTTGATAAAGCCCGCGAAGAGTTTAAAATATTGAAAGAAACCCTCAATCGTAATAACGATGAAGGCACCGATTCGACTTCGGGTGGAAACACGAAAGTATTGGAAGATGGTGCTGAAACAGCTGAGAAAGAAAACATGAGCCAATTGGCAGCACGTCAATTGAAATATATCACTAACCTTGAAAATGCATTGGTACGCATAAAGAACGGAACCTACGGTATCTGTTCCGTTACTGGCAAATTGATTTCCAAAGAGCGCTTGATTGCGGTGCCTCACACGACACAATCTATTGAGGCCAAGATGATGAAACAGGATTGATTGGGGATAAGCGGATTTTTAGAATTAACAAGATTTAATTAACATATCGTTGGACTTTTTACAGAATCATATTGAAGCACTAGTCTTTTGTTCGCCATCACCAACAAAAGTGGCCGATTTAAAAGCTTGCCTTTCGGAAATGTTCAACGCCGAAGTTCCTGATGAAGATATTGTTGCTGCCCTTCAGAGACTGGATGAAAAATTTCAAGCCGAAGAATTTTCTTTTCAGTTAAATAAAGCTGCAGGAGGTTATCAATTCTTAACGAAACCAGCCTACCAGGCAAGTATCGGCATCATGTTGAAGCAACAGTCGAAAAAAAGATTGTCGATTTCAGCTATGGAAACGCTCTCCATCATCGCTTACAAACAACCGATCTCTAAACCGGAAGTTGAAAATATACGCGGAGTAAATTGTGATTACGCTATTCAAAAACTTTTAGACAAAGGGTTAATCGAAATTCAGGGAAAGGCTGAATCCATTGGCCGACCCATGCTTTACGGCACAAGCCCTAAGTTCATGGAATACTTTGGCATTAATGATATCAGTGAATTACCTACACCCAAAGATTTTAGTAACGAGGTAAATACCATCGGAGACACCCCTGATAATCAATAAATAAGAAATAACATTTAAAAAAATCGCGGCCTGGCAGTCACCGGGTCGCGATTTTTTTATCATCAATCATAACATTACCTTCATTCACTGAACATAGAAATTATGGCACGCACCGGAAAACCAGCAGGAAATAAAAAAACATCGTTTGGTAAAAGAACGGAGGCGGAAAAATCTTTTCGGGAAAGGAAGAAAGAAACAAGAGGTGAATCCTCTCAACGATCAGGAAGAGGCAAATTTTCAGGGCCTTCAAAATTTTCTTCTTCGCGATTTGATAAAGAAAAGCCGCGTGGTGAAGGACGTCCGTCTTTTGGAGCAAAACCAGATTCAGACAGACCGTTCAGAAAGAAGCCAACTTCTGGATTTAGAAGGGACGGGGAGGGAAGTTCTCCAGGATTCAAAAAAGAAGGAGGTAACACCTCACCAAGAGAGAACAGGTTTTCGAGGCCAGGAAATTTCTCTAAGCCAAGTTTCAATCGCGACAAGCCACGAGGTGAAGGAAAGTCCTCATTTGGAAGAAAATCAGATTCAGGACCGTTCCGCGACAGCAAAGAGCCAAAGTCATTCACCCGCAAAAGAGATGATGATAAAAATCAATCTTTTGGCGATAAAAGATTTTCTAAAAGAGAAGGCGGATTTTCTACCCCTGGAGAAAAGAAGTTTTCTAAGCCATTTGAAAAAAGAAAAGAAGGTGATGATCGGTTTTCAAAATTCAAAAGAGAAAATGAAAAACCGTTTAGAGCGAAATCCGATCGCGATTCTAATTTTGAAAAAACCGCCTATGCTGCCGGAAAGCCGGAAAGAGAAAAAAGAGAATTTAAAAACCCTTCTTTCTCAAAAGAAAAAAAATCTCTTACACCTCGATTTGATCGCACCAAAAAAACTGAGGCACCTGAATCACCGAAAATGGAAACAGGTGACGGTTTGATCCGGTTGAACAAGTTCATGGCCAACAGTGGTGTAGGCAGTCGCAGGGAAGCGGATGAATATATCAAGATGGGATTGGTCACTGTCAATGGCGAAACCATAACAGAAATGGGCCACAAGGTGAAAACAACCGATGACATTCGTTATGAGGGAAGAAAGCTAAAGGCAGAACCTATGGTTTATATTTTATTAAATAAACCCAAAGGCTTTATTACCACAACGGACGACCCTGAAGAAAGAAAGACCGTGATGGATCTTGTAGCTAGTGCTTGCAAAGAAAGGGTTTATCCAGTGGGCCGATTAGACAGAAACACTACCGGATTGCTGTTAATCACTAACGATGGAGATCTTGCCGACAAACTAACTCATCCCTCCTATAACGCTAAAAAGATTTA
>Ga0302164_10000024_pt1 | contig 96985 bp, 81 predicted proteins | sample I_Fen_E3_1_FD_193500 | JGI IMG/M metagenome (GOLD analysis project Ga0302164, IMG submission 193500) | Peat permafrost microbial communities from Stordalen Mire near Abisko, Sweden - I_Fen_E3_1 | ecosystem: Environmental > Terrestrial > Soil > Wetlands > Permafrost | place: Sweden: Abisko...
TCATTATCCGGTTTTATGCCAGATAGAACTCAAAGACATACAAAAATTATAAACAAAAAAAAATTACGATTATGAATGTACCAGCTAACTTAAAGTACACCAAAGAACATGAATGGATTCGTCTTGATGGCGAAGTTGCTTTTGTAGGAATTACCGACTATGCTCAGAGCGAATTAGGTGAAATTGTTTTTGTAGAAGTAGAAACTGTAGGCGAAACGCTTCGCGAAGGAAAAGTTTTTGGCACCATAGAGGCCGTTAAAACTGTTTCAGATTTATATCTACCTGTAGATGGCAAGATTATTGAGTTCAACCATAAACTAGAAGATGCCCCAGAACTCGTAAACGATGATCCTTATGGAGATGGATGGATGGTGAAAATAGAAATTTCAGATCCGACCCAATTAAACGAGTTGCTTTCTGCTGCCGAATATGAAGTTGTAATTGCCTAATACACCTGATCAATCAACTCTGGATAAACAGCTTATTAAATATCTCTTATCGCTCTCATCCATGTAGTAATTACATGAATGAGAGCGATAAAAAAAATAAATTACATGAAACCAACAGTAAGTATTATAATGGGTAGCACGTCCGATCTTCCGGTAATGGAAAAGGCCGCTGCGCTACTTAATGAATTTGAGATCCCTTTTGAAATAAACGCGCTTTCTGCACACCGGACTCCACGTGAAGTTGAACAATTTGCCTCGAATGCAGATCAGAATGGCATCAAAGTTATCATTGCCGCCGCCGGAATGGCAGCACATTTGCCTGGCGTCATTGCTTCTATGACTACAATTCCAGTCATTGGAGTACCAATAAATGCATCATTAGATGGCATGGACGCCCTATTAGCCATTGTACAAATGCCTCCGGGAATACCTGTAGCTACAGTTGGTATTAATGCCTCATTAAATGCAGCTATCCTGACAGTTCAAATATTGGCTTTAAGCGATGAAAAAATAAAACTGAAACTAGCTCAATATAAAGAAGATTTGAAAAAGAAAATTGTTGAAGCTAACGAACAATTGTCGAAAGTAAAGTATAATTTCAAAACAAACTAGTCTTATTTGAATAAGACTGGTTTAAACAAATTCGCCTGATTTATAAAAGATCTCATCATGAAAAAAGCACTTATTATATTATTGATTCTTACAGGATTATTTTCATGCAAGCAACACAATAAATTCCATGTAGAAGGAAAGATAGACAATGCCGAAGGTAAGATGTTGTATTTTGAATACACCGGACTATTGAAAACAACGATTATTGATTCAATAAAACTGCATTCGAATGGTGAGTATAGCTTCAAATCCAACCGACCTACATACCCCGATTTTTATCGGTTACGCTTGGAGGACAAAATTATTACTTTCGCTGTTGACTCATGCGAGGATCTGACAATCGATGCTAAATTGGCTAACTTTGCTACGGATTATACCCTGACAGGTTCTCAAGCATCTTTGCAAATTCAGAAGCTACGTCAATCAGTTATGAATATTCAACGGAAAGCGAATGAATTAAACTCAAATCTTAGTTCAGAGCTTCAGAATGCGAAAATTGCTGAAATAGAAAAAGACATTGAGGCACATAAAGCAATGGCTAAAAAACTAATTCTTCAGAATCCTCGCTCAACAGCCGCTTATTTTGCCCTTTATCAAAAAGTAAATAATACTTATTTATTTTCGCCTTACATTAAAACGGATAAACCATTTTGTGCAGCAGTTGCTACAGCCTACAATGCTTATATGCCCGAATACGACAGAACAAAAAATATTTACAATCTTGTTTTAGACGCTATAAAGACCGAACGCAGTCAGAAAGAAAAAGAAGCCTGGAATGAAGTCTTAGCTAATGCATCTGCCGGATACATAGATATTGCTCTACCTGATAAAAACAATGTAGAAAAGAAGCTCTCACAACTAGAAGGGAAAGTGGTATTAATAGACTTCTCGACTTACGAAACAAATGAAAGTGTAGATTACACCTTTGCCTTACGCGATCTTTACAAAAAATACCACAGTCGTGGATTTGAAATTTATCAGGTTTCGCTTGATCAAAACAAACGCCAATGGCAAGAAGCAGTCTCTAGTATCCCCTGGATATGCGTTCGCGATGAGGCTGGGGCAAACACCAAATTCGTAGCATCTTACAATATCTCGTCAATTCCGACCCATTTTCTAATGAATAAAAAAGGAACAATCATCGGCCGCAATTTTAGCTTAGAAGAACTGAACGCTGAGATAGCTAAGAATTTGTAACCAACATCCCGATCAATTCCGCACTATGAGTTACATCAAGCAGACTGCTCTATCAATTGGATTTGATGCTTGTGGCATAGCTAAAGCTGAAGAATTAACCGAGGATGCTGCTTTCATGCGGCAGTGGCTAAACGATGGACAGCATGGCGACTTGCAGTATCTTGATCGGAATTTCGAAAAACGAATTGATCCCAGAGAGCTTGTTCCGGGCTGCAAATCGGTTGTTGTTACATTATTGAATTATTTTCCGGACAGGAAACAAAATCCCCGTGCACCACAAATCGCAAAATATGCATACTCAGAAACTGATTATCATTTTGTAATTAAAGCCAAGCTGAGTGAATTAGAAAAAGAGATATGCAAGATTTACGGAGAAGGCTCTGTTTCGTCTGATTACCAACATTCATTTGTAGATTCTGCACCAATTCTGGAACGGCGTTGGGCCGAGCGTGCCGGACTGGGTTGGATTGGGAAAAACATGCAGCTTATTCATCCGGGACTGGGGTCTTACGTATTCATTGGCATCTTGTTGCTAAACATAGAAACAGAATACGACTCTCCGATAAAAGCACGTTGTGGTAGCTGCACGCGCTGTATCAACGCATGTCCGACCAATGCTTTAACCGGTGCATCATTAGACGCCCGCCGGTGTATTTCTTATCTTACCATTGAAAGCAAAAAAGAAATACCGAACGAGTTTCAAGACAAACTTTCCGGTTATTCGATCGGATGTGATATTTGTGCAGATGTTTGCCCGTGGAATACCAAGTGGGCCAGGAAGAATGTTCATTCCGAATTGCATTATAATGCAGCGATATTAGACAGGGATTCGGAGCAATGGGAAGAGCTTTCGAAAACCGACTTCAATCAGTTATTCAAAAGCTCGGCCATAAAGCGAGCCGGATATGACAAGCTAAAGCAAAATATTTTAGCCAATAAAAAGCAACAAAACGAATAGGTATCAATTACAAAATCACCTTAGCCGTGGTGTCACCCACATTCACCAAAACAACACCATGTGCGGCTATTGGAATTTTATTAAACCCGTCAACAGTTAATTGTTGTACCAACTTCTGACCAATTGAATTGTATATTTTCACCACCTCTCCGGCATCTGAACTAAAAATAACATTCCCGTTAGATGCTGTTATTTTCATTGTTTGAGTAGAATTAAGCCCGGTGCCCACAGTTGCCACACCGTTTAAAGTTCGGGTTACATCCATCGCCGCGGTACTGGACATCAGCAGTGTTGCGGTATGATTTCCCTGCACAGTGGGGTTATATGTAACAACAACTTTCGTAGCGGCGATGGAACCGTTTGTTTGCGGAAGGGTATATTGAGATAAAGAAAACTGATTGGCATCAGTACCACTTAATGATAAACCCAGATCGGAGCTTAAGTTCACGGCTCCAACATTAATCTCCTGTGAGTTTGAATGTCCTACCGTTGTATTCAGACTCAGATTTGTCATATCAGTAACGGCAAGTGTTGGAACCGGAGTTACACTCCCTAAGCAACTGACAAGCTGTGTAGAAGCATCAACAGATGTCACCTGAATGTTTTCATAATAATTATTTACAGCCAAACCGGCCTTCAGCCTCACATAAACCGGAGTGTCACTAACTGTCCCGTTCAATGGAGACAGAACAATCGAACTCGTTGGTTGAAATGAATTGCCGGTTCCGGCTGATATTTCATAACTGGCAGATGGAGATATAGAAATGTCATGAATAAACTGACTTCCTCCAACAATAAAACTCTGCTCCGGGGAGGCTCCTCTACCGGATATATAGGCAAATCCGCTTAGCTTCTGCGAAGTCACCTTTAGCAATGATCCTGCAGTTAAGGATATGCCACCTATAGCAATGTTACCATTCGACTTGGTGGTATAAACCCATTTCAAATAGCGTGAACCGGACAATAGATTTGCAAATGATTCGGTTAAAACAGTACCCATTTTTAACTTAACAGCTGTCGTTGAATTATAGGAATGGACGGATGTATACGTAATTCCATCAGGTGATTCCAGTAGATCAAACGTACCCAGAAAGCTTGTAGGAGGAGGAGCGAGTGGAATCCATTTTATTTTAAATGACAATACTCCAGGTGTCCCGCTAAAGTTAAGGATTAAATAACTTCCAGATGAAGAAAATTTCATTTTAGGCGAACTTGCAAAATTAGCTCCCAGACCAGACTGAGTCAAACCCACAACTGAAGTCAAAGGGTTTCCACCATCATAAGTAAACGGTAAACTCGCCTGACCGCGCATATCAATGCTTACTAATAACATGATTATTATGCCGTAAACTATCTTTAATCTACATTTTGTTTTCATGTTCAATAGTATTCATTTTCTTTCGGGTTGATATTCAAGAATGTCAGCCGGCTGACAATCGAGCACTTTACATATTGCCTCCAGCGTGCTAAAACGAATTGCTTTTGCCTTGCCTGTTTTTAATATGGACAGATTAGCCGGAGTAATATCCACCTTCTCCGACAGGTCGTTAAGAGAGATCTTACGTCGAGCCATCATTACATCCAAATTTACAATTATAGGCATATTTCTTAATCTTTAAAACAATTATATAGTAAGATCCTGTTCTTCTTTGATTTCTATACCTATTCTCAAAATTTCGTTCATGATCAGAATAACCACTCCCATAATAATAGGACTAAAATCAATGACCTTGGCATACGAAAATCTGTAGTGAGACAGATCCACCATTGATTGCGCCGAATAAACATTTATAGCCTGAAAAATAGACGAAAGCACACCAACAGTAAGTAATATTACTCCAATACGCTGAATTCGTTTCAGATTTTTCCGATCAAAAACCTCTGAATTTTGGAGTGACTTTACAATTCTCACGACTAAAAAAGGGACCCATATTGCTAAAATCAGAATAAAAAAACTGAACAAAGAATATATAACATGTAAGACCTTCCACCAAATAGGTTTATCCTGCACCGATTGCATTATCATAGTTATGTTATTTGAATGAATCAACACCTTTTCACCCGTTTTGAGGTTAGTCTCTGAATCTTCCAGATAATTATAATTTTTTGAAACCACATCCAACAGGATAAAATAATCCGTTTTTCCCTTGTGGTCCAGTTGATATTTTGCAATAGTCATACCAGACTTAGCACCTTCGATAAACGGTAAGATGGCACCTACATAGACACTTCCAAAAAAGACTATCAACAAAACCACACACAAAGTTTTTATCCTCTTCATTATTTTATAGTGCAAGATTTACAAGTAGTTTAAAATACAAAGTAAGATATATTTTTTTGAATATCAAAATTAATTTGTTGTTTCTCGATAAATACAAATCAGGGTTTAGATTTTCCATACCTGATTGCCATTTTATGTTGGATTATAAATCCGAGTATAAATAAAACAAATAAGCTTTGCCATATTAAATGCTGCGCCAGTCATTAGATCAGAACAAAGAACAGAAGTATATATGCTAACTCATCCTATATTTTTCAAAATTCATCACTCTGTTTATTCGATAACAGAAATAAATAATTACTTTTGCAAGCTTTTTCTTGTCAATTACAAGAATCTAATTCATTTACATCTATAAATATCAAACAATCCAATTCATTTACATTTTGTACATATTCAAAAACAAGAAACAAAAATGAAAAATAAATATATCGATCTTATTGAGCAAAGTTTTGAATTTCCAAACGAAGAGTTCAACATTGTAGAAAACGAATTGGAGTGGTGCGGAGTTCCACTCATGGATATAATAAAGCAATATGGAACTCCTTTACGCATATCATATCTACCTAAAATAGCGCAGAATATACAAAAAGCACGGCGTATGTTTAATGTAGCTATGGCCAAGGTCGACTACAATGGTGATTACAATTACTGCTACTGTACAAAAAGTTCTCACTTCTCTTTTGTAATGGAAGAAGTTTTAAAGCAAGGGGTGCATTTGGAGACATCCTCTGCATTTGACATCAATATAATGGAGTCACTGCATGAACAAGGATTACTCAAAACAGACACATTCATTATATGTAATGGCTTTAAACGACCTCAATACGTTGAAAACATTCAGAATTTAATGCGTCAGGGATTCACTAATGTTACTCCTATACTCGACAATAAATTTGAATTAGACTTATTTCTTAAAGATTTCGACATTAAGTTTAATGTTGGTATTCGTATTGCCGCGGAAGAAGAACCAAAGTTTGACTTCTACACTTCCCGTTTAGGTATTCGTTACAACGACATCATTCCGTATTATACCAAGCACATTGCAAATAACCCGCAAGTGGAACTTAAAATGTTACATTTCTTTATCAACACGGGAGTAAAAGACACTGCTTATTATTGGAATGAATTAAATAAAGCGGTTAACCTGTATTGCGAACTAAAAAAGAAATGTCCTCAACTGGACAGTTTAAATATTGGCGGTGGGTTCCCTATTCAGACACACCTGGACATGGTGTACGACTATGAGTATATGGCAGAAGAAATTGTGGCACAAATTAAAACAATTTGCACACAAAACGGAGTTCCGGAACCACATATCTTCACTGAATTCGGATCATACACTGTAGGTGAAAGTGGAGCCATGCTTTATTCGATTGTGAACCAAAAGAAACAAAATGATCGTGAGCTATGGAATATGATTGACAGCTCATTCATGACCACCTTACCTGATACCTGGGCAATCAATCAACGCTATGTTTTCCTGGCCATAAACAATTGGGATTCGGAATATGAGCGTGTAAACTTAGGTGGACTGACCTGCGACAGCGAAGATTTTTATAATGCCGAAGTTCATTCGAATGCCGTGTTTCTCCCCAAGATGAATGAAGATCGCGAACAATACATCGGATTTTTCCACACAGGAGCCTATCAGGAATCGCTGAGTGGATTCGGAGGTATTCAGCATTGCTTAATCCCGGCTCCTAAACTGGTGATTATTGATCAGGATGAAGATGGTGAGTATTTTACAAAACTATTTGCCAAAGAGCAAAGCTATAAATCCATGTTGAAGATTTTAGGTTACTAACCCCCCGATGTAACAAATATACATTTCACTCAATCACAAAAGTTGCAATATATCTTGCAACTTTTGTGATTTTAACCGATATGGGACAAAAAAGAGACCAAACTATCTACAGCGTAATTGGAAGTATCAATATTATTTCTTTTTTTCGTAGTCCAACATTTTCTTCTTACAATCAAGCCCCCAACGAAAACCTCCCAAACCACCATCGGTACGAATAACCCGGTGACAAGGTATAAGATAAGCAATCGGATTTGCACCAATAGCCGTTCCCACAGCTCGAACAGCTTTAGGGCGTCCAATGGATTCAGCAATTTGGGCATAAGTAGCCGTCTTACCTGCCGGAATACGTTGTAAAGCATGCCAGATAGATAGCTGAAATTCTGTTCCAATTGGGTTTAATAGAGGCTTTGCCCCTTCTTCAAATATCTGGCGAGCAAACCGAATCGCTTTTGCATCATCCTGACGAAAATCAGTTTCTGGAAAACGGTTATCTAAATCGGCATAAGCACTTTCTTTACTCTCGGGGAAAATCAAAGCACAAATACCATCGTTAGAAAAAGCGATACAGCATTCTCCGAAAGGAGTTTGTGCAAAGCCAAAGGATGGTTCGGAAAGTGGAGGTAATTGTCTCATAGATACGTAGGATATTTATTGTATAGAAAAATGAAAGTAATTGTGTTTTGGATAATTTATTGTAAAATAATTATCTAATGCTGGATCTTAATATAAAGTCAACTACATTTGTTGCAAATTTACATATAATAATCTAGCGTTGTTCTAAGCATGACGAAAATAAATCAAACATCTTAATTTTGTCTATTTACCCCTGATTTGCGACTTGCCAGATTACTCCAAATCCTCAAACGAATAATACGAACTAATTATTCAGATTGAATAGAACTGACGAAAAAAAACATATTTCTGAGAATAACGGAAGATCAAAATAGTTTTTATAAATGAATCATAAATACTAGCTTTGATAAAAAGATGCATCAATTAAACACAAATTAAACAACATTGTTTATGAAAAAGAACATTTTTATAAGCTGCTTAGTATCATTCAGCCTGCTTACAAGCATCTCAGCACAAACGAGTACAGCAAAATGGCAGCCAACACCTATCTCTATTGACGGAAATGAGGAGGACTGGGGAACGTTGCTGCGTTTTTTTAATTCAGAATCCAATGTAAAATATGAATTTAGAAATGATGCTCAGAATCTTTACATTATTTTAAAATCGGCTGACAGAGCTACGCAGATGCAACTCGCAATGGCCGGATTCAATGTCAAACTAAAAGTAAAAACATCACCTCCAACAAAAGTAGCCCTCTCTTTTCCATCTATGAAAATGGGTGGAATGCCCCCTCTCGCAAACTCTCAATCAGGAAAGATGGAGAAACTGGAAGAAAAGACTGCTATAAATCCAGAATTGATGCCCAAAGACTCAGTAATTTTGGATGGCTTTACACACTCTAAAGGAAAAATAGTATCTAATAATAAAGATAAAGAGGGTATTAGCTTTGCCAGGAGTAAACCCAATCAGGAACAAGCGACTTACGAAATCCGGATTCCACTCAGCGAAATATACGGAAAAGATTATGCTTTGGAAACTGTAAGTGCAACCCCTGTTCAACTACAGGTAAGCATTAATGAACTTTCTCAAAAAGCTAAAAACGGAGAGAAAAGCATGGGACGAGGTAGAAGGTCCGGTGGTATGGGTGGTGGTAGATCTGGTGGTATGCGCGGCGGAATGGGTGGTGGCGAAATGGGCGGCGGAAGCCCAGGTGGAGAGATGGGAGGAGGTATGCCCGACAGTGAAGGAATGGGTGGTGGTGACATGGAAGAACGGCCTCAAATGCAAGAAAGAGGCATGAATAATCAAGCTTCATTCACAAAGAAAACATTTAGCATTGATTTCAAATTATCCACAGGAAAATGAAAATTAGTTATGAGGCATGAGTGATAAATCATGAGTTGAATCGGCAGCAAACCGGAATGTATCATTCATAACTCATAACTTACAATTATCCAGCGTTTCTTTTCGCAGCACTTTATTGCCGGAAGAATAGACAAATCGGGGGATATAAAAAATTTGTTTGGGGAGTTCGTATTTGCCAAGAAGGTTTTCCAATTGAGATTTTAATAGTTCCTCCTGCTCCGGGCTGTATGTCTCAGACTCAATGACTAAAACGACTTTATTTTCCAACACTTCGTCGGGCACAGAAGAAATAAAATAGCTGGTGGGAATGATTCCTTCCAGTTTTTTCTCTACTTGTTCGGGATGAATTTTAATTCCACCGGAATTAATAGCCGAATCGGCACGTCCTAACCAACGAAAAGAACCCCTGCCAATCAGTTCCACCACATCATTGGTTTGAACCTCGTCTTTCAACAAATGGGGAGCTTTGATAACCAGACACCCCCGCTCATCTCGTCGGATACTGATTCCGTCCAGTATAGTAAAACAATCGGATTTATCTTTTCCATTGAATCGTCGCAAGGCAATGTGCGAACAGGTTTCGGTCATGCCATAGGTTTCATACAGTTCGGAAGGTATACTTTCCGACAGACGCTCCAACTTGCTTGTCACCGGACTGCCACCTACAATAATTTTGTGAACCGATGCTTTTTGAAGGCTTTCAGCCGAATGAAAGAGCTGGTAGGGCGTGGCGGCAGCAAAATCAACGAAAGTATGCAGGTTTTCAAACGGATTAGCCGATGGCTCAACCGCAACCAGATTAAAACCACCCACCATAGCCCGGACCAACATCATCTTGCCGGCAATATACGAAGCCGGAAGGCAAAGCAAGGCAACACACGAAGCATCCAGCCCAAAGAAATGATTGGTCATTCGGGCAGAATTCAGCATGCTTTGTTTGGGAAGTTGAATGCTTTTGGGTTTACCCGTAGACCCTGAAGTATGAGCCAGGATAGAATCGGTATCATCAAACCAGTTTTGCAGGAAATGATAAATGACATTGCGCCACGAATCTTCCGGTTCGTCAGTGAAATGCAGTTGTTCGAAATTACTTTGGTTGTACAGTGTTCCGTTGAGACGGATAGATTCGTTTCTCATCACAATAGCGAATTTAAATCCCAATCAACCTCAGGTTTATAAAACAATCTGGCATTTTCAATTGCCAAAGGCGAAGGGATATTATTATGATACAATTGCCCGGTTCCCAAACCTTGCGGAAGGTGCGAGTTCAGCGTATAAGTCCATTGAGCAATGGCATTCAGCCCGATATTAGCTTCCAAGGCCGAAGTGATCCACCACGCAATATTGTGTTTCTCAGCCAATCTAATCCATTCTTCCGATTGACGAAATCCTCCAACGAGACTCGGCTTCAGGATAATATAGGCCGGTTTTATTTTTTCTAAGATAAATTCTTTGTCCGCCGGCCTTACGCCAATCAATTCTTCATCCAACACAATGGGAATGGGTGACTGCCGACAAAGCATAGCCATGGCTTCAAATTGCTTTTGCTTGATAGGTTGCTCTATGGAATGAATGTGGAAAGCTGCCAGTTTCTCCAGTTTTTCCAATGCATCCGTGGGTGTAAAACCACCGTTTGCATCCAATCGCAACTCAATATCTTCGGGAGAAAACTGCTGACGAATTCCGGAAATGATTTCCAGTTCCGTTTCAAAGTCCAGCGCTCCCACTTTCAGTTTAATGCAATGATAACCTGCTGCAATCTTTTCGCGGATTTGCTTTTGCATAAAGTCTTTATCACCCATCCACACCAAACCGTTGATAGGAATACCGGTTTCTCCCTGCGTGAAGGCAGAAGGAAACAAACATTTAGAGCCTCTGGCTTTTAAATCCAGCAAAGCTGTTTCCAGTCCGAAAGCAATGGAAGGAAACAACGACAAATCTATGGAACCGGGATCGAAACCTTCGTTCAACAAGCGACAAACTTCCTCTAACTTTTCTGAATAGGTCTCAACAGGATCAATACTCAGATTGGGAATGGTGGAACATTCGCCAATGCCCGTAAAGCCATCTTCCTCCAACAGCAGAAACGAAGACGGTTTATGCAACAAAACCCCACGGGAAGTTCCGGCGGGAAATTTAAAATCAAGACAATATTCTATATGGCTTGCTTTCATCTGCTTCTGTTTAGAATACTAACAATTAAGTTGACGATAACATCCATTTCGGATGTTTGACTTGTTGCTACAAATAATGTCAAAGCAACTAATGCCTCATTACTAATAATTGGCCTTAAATCGATAAAAAGCAGATTGTTTCTTTCTAAAAACAATAAAAAACAAGCAGCTCCAATTCGTTTATTTCCATCTACAAACGAATGGTTTTTTACAATGAGGTACAATAAAACGGCTGCTTTCTTTTCTACGCTTGGATATAATTCCTTTCCATTAAAACTCTGTTTGATTTGATTGATAGAACTATCGAATGATTCATCTTTTGGAAGCGCAAAAATGTCCGAATTAAAATCGGAACGCATTTTTTGAATTAAATCAAGATATTCATCCCGACTTGGATATTCGATAACAGAATCAGTGTTTCCACCTTTGTCAAGTTGTTGGTGATCAAAATCGTCGAGCAAATCAAGCCCTCTTGCAAAAACTTTTAATATTTTGCTATCTTCGACTGTTGCTTGATGTTCAATAGCCCGACTCAGAATTCTAATTCCTGTCTTTAGATATTCTACTTCCTGTTGCTTCTCCTGTAACCGTTTTTCATTGATTGCATATCCTTGTACGAGATAATCTTTCAACCGTTGGGTTGCCCATTGTCGGAATTGAGTTGCTTGTTTTGAATTTACCCGATAACCTACAGATATAATAACATCTAAATTGTACAAATTCATTTTTCTATTTTTCCCATCAGCTGCAACTTGTTCCAAAATGGAACAGGTTGAAGATTCGGAAAGCTCTCCAGAGTTATAGATGTTTTTTATATGCTTAACAACTGCAGGTCTATTCACATTGAATAAATTAGCTAATAGATGCGCATCTAACCAAACACTTTCTTTCTCAAGTTTCACTTGGATTTCTGCGCCATTTTCAGTTTGAAAAACCTCAATTTTTCCTTTATTCATACTTTAAACCTTTTTTAGAAGTGAATGTGAGATAGTATTTCACAAAATCAATCCGATTCCAAAAGTCACTGCAAATACCAGACTGGCCATAGACAAACGAGGCAGCTCGGGATAAAGTTCCAATGCATCCTTATAAGTAAAAACTTTCTTCAGATTCACAAACAAGATAGGAAATGAAAGTACAAACAACCATTGTCCTGCGGAATGATAATTCAACAGCGTGTAAATTATCGCGAATAAAACGGCTCCGCCCACTAAAAACAAATGATAATAAGCTGCTTTCTTTACTCCCATCGCTACTACAATAGTTGTCTTTCCTGCATTTTTATCGGCTTCGTAATCGCGCATATTGTTCATGTTCAACACAGCGGTACTTAAGAAACCAATGGCCGAAGCTGGCAATAAAATATCCCAACGAAATGATTGTGTATGCAGAAAATACGTCCCTACAACACCTACCAATCCAAAGAAGATAAACACAAAGATATCACCCAGTCCACGATAGCCATACGGATTTTTACCAACGGTGTATTTAATGGCAGCAGCTATGGCGGCTAATCCCAATACACCAAAAATCAACAGATTCGTTATATCCATTCCGGCTGTTCCGATCAGAATAAGAGCTAAACCGGAAACAACACACAGAAAGCCTATGACGATAATTCCCCGCAACATAATTTTAGGCGTTATCTCACCCGACTGCACCATACGTTTCGGGCCAATACGTTCGGCAGTATCTTTTCCATTCACAAAGTCGCCATAATCATTGGCCATATTCGACATGATTTGCAGCAAAATGGTTGTCAGAGCTGCCAAACCAAACACCGACCAACGAAACCCATCATCGGAAGCTGCCAGGCAGGAACCGATAATAGTGTTTGCCAATGCCAATGGCAAAGTTTTTAAACGAAAAGCTTGTATCCAGGGTTTAATCATAAAAAAAATATTTACCACTAAGGCACTAAGAACACAGAGTTGCACTAATATATTCTTCAATTCGAAATGTTCTGAGTGACTCTTTGTGAACTTTACGAAATGCGTGTATCCAGGGTTTAATCATAAAAAATATATTTACCACTTAGGCACTAAGAACACGGAGTTGCACTAATATATTCTTCAATTCGAAATGTTCTGAGTGACTCTTTGTGAACTTTACGAAATGCTTGTATTCAGGGTTTAATCATAAAAAATATATTTACCACTAAAACACTAAGAACACGGAGTTGCACTAATATATTCTTCAATTCGAAATGTTCTGAGTGACTCTTTGTGAACTTTACGAAATGCTTGTATTCAGGGTTTAATCATAAAAAATATATTTACCACTAAAACACTAAGAACACGGAGTTGCACTAATATATTCTTCAATTCGAAATGTTCTGAGTGACTCTTTGTGAACTTAGTGCCTTAGTGGTTATAAAATTACGGCATCTTAGGGTATTTCGAGAAATCAGGTTTGCGTTTTTGCAGGAAGGCATCTTTACCTTCATGAGCTTCCTCGGTCATGTAGTACAACATGGTGGCGTTACCTGCCAATTCCTGAATTCCGGCTTGTCCATCAAGTTCGGCATTCAATCCGGCTTTGATCATGCGCAATGCCAACGGACTATGTTGCATCATTTGTTTACACCAGGCCACTGTTTCATCTTCCAGTTTATCAAATGGCACAACTGTGTTCACCAATCCCATTTCCAATGCTTCTGCGGCTGAGTATTGCTTGCAAAGGAACCATATTTCACGCGCTTTCTTTTGTCCCACCACACGAGCCAGGTAAGAAGAACCAAATCCGGCATCGAAACTTCCTACTTTCGGACCTGTTTGTCCAAAGATAGCATTTTCGGAAGCAATTGACAAATCACAAACTACGTGTAATACATGTCCGCCACCAATAGCAAAACCATTTACCATAGCCACAACAGGTTTAGGCAGACTACGAATCATCTTTTGCAAGTCAAGCACATTCAAACGCGGAATACCATCTTTACCAATGTATCCGCCAATTTGTTTTACATTAATATCTCCCCCACTACAGAATGCCTTATCCCCTTCGCCGGTAAGAATCACAGTAGCTATATCCTGACTATCGCGACAAAAAGCCATCGATTCAATGATTTCTTTAATGGTATCAGGCGTAAAAGCATTACGATAACGCGGACGGTTAATCGTTATTTTTGCTATTCCTTCGAAATACTCGAATTTGATCTCTTCAAATTCTTTAATGGTTGTCCAGTTTCTCATATGACCCCAAACCCCTAAAGGGGCTAATTTATTAGTTAGTAATTTTATTTTTATGTACCCCTAACCCCTAAAGGGGAATAAGAGTTACCTTATCAGCTGTTTAAAAGTCGAAAACTTGTTCATACTGCTCTTCTATCAGTCAACGATAAAGTTATCTGAGTGTATTCAAGCAGTAAAGTTGCCCAGAAACAGGAAATTTATTGTCCACTTGTCGAGCTAAATCCGGGCACGTGTCCGGATAAATTTACACACGTATAAAAATTTATTTACACACGTATGAAAATTTATTTATACACGTGCGTAAATTTTCCTCAAGACGTGTGCAGTTCATGCTTCCATTTTTTCAGGTCAAAAATCCATCAAAGAGTAGCCTTGCTTTTTTTACTACGGCTGTTAACGCGAAGCGATATTCCTAAAATACCCCTTATAATTCTCTGTATTTAAATCGGCATCAGTAAAAACCTCCAATACCGTTGCCTTATCTGCATCAAAAAGATTCTTCAGGCTTTCTTCCAAATCCTCTGTTTTATCACAACATCTGTAATTCAATCCATAAGCTTCTACCAACGATTTTATCTTTACCTGATGTGGTGTAGTGAAAAAGTCCTGACTTTTTTCCATCAATTGTTTGTCACCAATAAAGCGGAAGATATTGCCACCGTTATTATTCATCACAATAATTTTGAAATTAGTGCCGATATAACTGTTCCACAAACCATTAGAATCATATACAAACGACAAATCACCTGTAAGGAAAACAGTTGGTTGCCTGGAAACATAGGCATACCCAGCCGCTGTGGATAAGCTGCCATCAATACCTGACGTTCCACGATTACATAAATAAGTCAGGTCACTGCGGGTTGGGAAAAGTTGCGTCCACCGAACCGAAGTACTGTTTGCCAAATGAAGTGTAGTGCCTCCCGGAGCAAGCTTCAGTAAGTTGGTTACTACGCTCATATCCGACAAAGGCGCATCAGCCACAAAAACATCATGACGTTGGGTTATTATCCTATTCTGGGCTTGAAAAGTTTCCGAATAATTGCTTTTGGTCTTTCCCAGCGGCATCTTTTCCAATGTATCAACGACCGAACCGGGAATTATGGTTGTCAGGCTTTTATACGTATCTATATAAGGCAATGAAGATTCGAATTGCCATTGCTCAGCAGGCTGATGTTCGCGTAAAAATAATTTTAGTTGTTTACAAATAGATGAATGACCAATAGTAATCAGCAAATCCGGAGTGAATGGAATTCCGTTTTCATTTTGTTTTGGCGGAATTGGAATTCCGCCCTCCTTGTTGATACAAGAGAAAAACGATTCGGGACGAGTTATGATTTTATCTCCACTTATATTGGATAAATTTTCAGCCACCACCACCACATCCGGCTCATTTGCCAACCAATTTGCCAGTTCATTGAGTTGTTCGTCTTTAGGGTAAACGCCAAACAGAACTAATTTTCGCTCATAAGAGGTCCACATCTTCTTCAATGTTTCCAAACTTTCTTTAGTTGGAAAAACCTCGGCGGCAATAGTTTTAATGATTTTAGGATTGCTGTGCGTTTCGGGCAAAGCTGTATAAATAGGCTCACGCAATGGCACATTGATTTGTACCGGACCTTGCGGATAAGATAGTGCTGTATCAATAGCTTGCGACACCTGACGGTCGGAAAACTGTAAATCAGCAGCTACAACCGTTTCAACAGGTAAATCGAAATGTGCTTTTATGTAATTGCCATAAATATTTGATTGGCGGAGCGTTTGTCCGTCAGCCTGATCAATCATTTCGGCAGGACGGTCGGCAGTAAAAACAAGTAACGGCAGATTCTGATAATAAGCCTCGGCAATGGCGGGTGCAAAGTTCAATACAGCTGTGCCCGAAGTGCAGACCAAGGCTACAGCTTCGCCACTTTGCTGAGCCATACCCAAGGCAAAGTAAGCAGCCGAACGTTCGTCGGTTATACTCAGGCATTGCATCTCCGGCTGAGCCGTAAAAGCAAATATCAACGGAGCATTACGCGACCCCGGTGCTATAATGACCTTACGAACACCGTGGCGCGCACAGATTTCCGGTATATTTTTAATTCCCTGTCTAAAATGAATCATTATTAAATTTTATTTCCACCTTTTCCAAAGTTTAGAACTTTGGAAAAGATAGTAATTACTACGACTTCATCACATTCATCATCGTCATCATCTTATTATCCGTCTCTTCCCATTCATTCTCTGCAATGGAAGAGGCTGTAATCCCCGCACCGCTATAAAGAGCAAACTGCTTATCAAACAATTGTAAACAACGTAAGTTTACAAAGATGTAGCTATTTCTATTAATATTGACAGGTCCAAGAAAACCTGTATAATAACTACGATCATGCTTTTCGTTAGCCAAAATAAATTCGCGAGCTTCCGCTTTGGGTAAACCACCAACCGATGGGGTTGGATGCAGTGCCTTAAGAAAATCGCCCAGGCGGCCTTTCAAATCTGCTTGCGGAAACTCAAATGCCGTTTTTAAATGAATCAGATTAGCAGCCTGATAATTTACAGGACCTTTTTTATCGTAATTCTTTATGTCTAACGAATGTAATGTTTGCTCTACAAAGTTAGTAACAATGCCCTGTTCTTCAATTTCCTTCCTACTCCAACCGTATGATTCAACATCAGCACCGGTAGCAATCTGAGTGCCTGCAAGCGACACCGTCTTTACACGCTCATCTTCTATCACCAACAGAGGTTCCGGTGTAGCTCCCACCCAACAGCCCACACCCGGAAGTTGAATTAAATAAACCATCGCATGCGGATATCTATCACACAATTTGAGAAAGAAATCAGACGCAAGAAAGTCATCATCCAACGTGCTTACACGGATTTTAGACAATACTACCTTATGGAACTGATGATTCTCCATGGCCTCGACAGCATCTTTTACCTGACCGGTAAAGTCCTGAAAAGTTGTTGTTGCTATTCCTCTTTCCGAAGGCTTCTCCTTTGAGAATGTAGAGTTCAGCTTCAACATTTCAATAAACTCTTCGTCAATATTATCCGAAACGAAAGAATTATCAGGTTTTAGCAAATACGTTGAATGATTTTCCGATTCGATAAACGGGGCTACAATAAAACCAACCTTTTCATTTAGATTCTGAAGAGTGTCAAGTTTTTCCGGCAACGATTGATGCTGAACCAGGGTTGTAATTTCGGATTGAAGAGCTAAACGATAAGAAACAAAAGGGATACTCTGTTTCAAACAAACCGTTTGTAAATGAATGAGTGAGTGATATGTTTTTTTATTAAAAGACATGCAGTTATTTTTCTGACTTAAGCGGGATAATACGGTTGGTAAGCCGACATAAAGAGATCAATCTCCCATTTTGATCTTCGATCCGAATTTCCCATACATGCGACGTTTTACCTTGATGAACAATGGTTCCAATTCCAAAGACAAAAGCGTCAGAAGTAGTGCCCACATGACTGCCACTTATTTCAACTCCCAACACTGCGAATTTCTCCGGGTCAATCAGAATCAGTGATCCGGCACTCCCTACCGATTCCGCCAAAGCCATACTTGCACCTCCGTGTAACCGCTTCATAGGTTGAATGGTTCGTTCGTCAACCGGCATTTTTGCCACAACATGCCCAATAGAAATCTCGGTAAACTCGATTCCCAGATGTTTCACCATGGTATTATCACACAGTTTATTGAGAAATTCCGGATTAATGGGCTGTAACATTAAATTCTATTATGCTTAAAATTGATGGTTTAAAAGCATGCAAAGATAAGAAATTATCTAAAGAACGAGTTCTTAATTTAGAAAAGAGAACTCCACAATTTTACCACGCCAGTCTTGCTTTCAGATAAATATTTCGTCCGGGCTCCAATTTCAGAATACCGCGGGTTGTTGACAAATGGTCCATATAAGCAGTATCCAGGATATTATCAACTCCGGCAAATAGTTGTAGCTGACTTTCATTCAGTACAATATTTCCGGAATGAACATTCATATTATAAACAATATGCCCGGCTGTTGCCGTTTCAGCCGCAGCATTTTCGTTTTGGCGCGCAGCCCACAAAGCTGAAAAAGAAGCTCCAAGTTGTTTTTTCGACTGATAATCAAACGATGCAAAACCACTCATAGGTGGAATTTGTGGTAGGAAGTCATCAGCATCAATGTCACGGGCTCTGGTGTACGAAGCATTTGCAAGCAGCGAAAACAAGTCATTAATCTTCCATTTTCCTTCCAACTCAGCACCCAGAAACAACGCTTTACTCACATTTACATTTACATAAGCCTGCTCTGTTGTACTATTTCCACTCGCATTTATATAGGTGTAAGTCCCATACTTTTCAGTAATCAAGTCATTTAAATAATTGGCATAAACATCTGCCTTTAATCTAAACCGACTAGCTGATAACGTGTAATTTAAATTTGAAAACATACCTTTCTCCGGTTTTAAATTCGGATTTCCAACATGCTTTGGTCCGGAAAGCTCAATCAACTTGAAGCGTTCTTCGATAGATGCAGCCCGATAAGAATTAGCCAACGACAAAGCCAGCTGCTGACCAAATGCAGGATTGTAAACAACATCTATGTGCGCCGCATAGGCAACATCCTGATGAACAGAAGAAGCAAAAGTAACGCGACGGGCTAGGTTTTTTACATAGTACCCCGGGCTTCCTCCTGTAGACTCATATTGATACATAGAGGACGCATTAGCGTGATTAGTATACTGATAAAGCGGACTAAAAGCCGAGTCATTTGACGTCCGAATATAATCCAGTCTTAATCCGGCATTCAGAGTCCACTTACCGGGCATAATTTTCCAGGAGTAATGAGCAAAAGCCCCTAAATCGAGCATATGTGCTTTTGGAGTGGGTTGATCACCAGTTCCTACTAATGTTGAATCCGATGTCTGTTTAATAGTCAATCTCGAAGTGTAAGCATTACGCTGCCACCCTTCAGCTCCGAAAATCAAATTATGGAAATCGGTAAATTTCCAATCCGAACTCAATTTGACACCCGAAGTTATATTGTTGCTACTTGGGAACATTGTTACTGTATGATCAGCCGGTTTTAACTCTACATCGCGTGTTATACTTTGCGTGTAAAGTTTAAAACTTACTCTTTTCAGTTCCGGACTAATATCGGAGACAATATATTCGCCACTCAATTGATCTCTATCTACCCCTTTATACCGAGCGGCTGCAGTAGCCGGAAATGACCTTCCACCAGGCAGACCAATATCCCAACCTGTGAAATGTTGATAATTGACCAATACTTCCTGATTAGGTGAATACATAATACCACCTTTCAAACCCCACGAAGCATCATGAAACTGACTATTCGGTAATGTACCTCCGGGCGTACGAATATTGTCCGCAGTCCGGAAACTACCATTCACTCCCAAATACCATTGATTAGTACTGAACTGAAGATTGATTCCATTTGTCCAAAGGTTATTGGCTGTATTAAATCCTGTTTCAACGTTTCCGTTAGTTTGGGGTATAGATGTATAAGTAGGCCGTTGTGTCACAAAGTTAACCACACCACCCATAGCTCCTGTACCATATAAAACAGAGCTTGCACCCTTTATTACTTCTACCCTCTCTACATTGTTCAGATCAAAAACCGACAAAGCAGCAGAATGATCCGTGGCCGTTTGAATACGATCACCATCTGCCATCACAATCAGACGTTGTTCCGACAGTCCACGCACATTTAAAGAAGTAGCCCAAACAGCATCACGCACAAGCGAAATTCCGGTTTCTCGACGAAGAGCATCAGCCGGCGAAAAAAACGAAGAAGCATCAATTGTTTTTTTATCTACAACCACCATGGGCAGCGCAAACATTTTTGAGAGTCCACCAAAGACGGTTATCTCATCTATTTCTTTGTTTCTGATTGAGTCACCGGAAGTAGCACCCAGCAGAGATTGAACGGATAGCATTGCTGCCAAAACGAATAAAAGTGAGGATCTAGTCATGATTAAAAGAAACTTGAATATAAAGGCACATCAAAAACAACATTATTCCGGTATAAAAAGATCACTCGTTCACTGAAAATATATTCAGGAACTAAGATTATCATCAATAAGAAAAGTTGTATACTGCTGTGTTTCGACTACTATTAGAACTATATATTTCAGACTTTAACCGTCCTTTTCAGGAAAACAGCACTGAGTTCCGAGGTGCCTAAGAATTTTCTGGTAAATAGTTTATAAACCAAACTCCCTAAGAAATAAAATGCTACAGCCGTTACCAAGCCTGCTATTACATCAATTACATAATGGGCTTGAATATATACGGTAGCAGCTACAAGCGACAGATAGATAGGAGTTAAAATAGCACACAAAATATAACGACGGTTCTTAATAACCATTATCATTATTAAAGAAGAAATGCCGACATGAGAACTTGGGAAAGCTGCAGTTGGTCTTTCGCCAACCTGCTGAGTATTTTGAACCATTTGCGAGAAAAAACCAGTGTTACTACACTTTAAAAGCAATTCTTGATGTTTGTCAAAGTAATAGCCCACATGAGGAAAGATTCCTGCATTCACCTGATCCAAACCGATAGCCTGATAATAATATTGAGGTCCAGCTGTAGGGAAAAGGATATAAATAGTATAATAACAGAAGAAAGAAAAAAGAAGTGTAAAAAAGAAGTATTCAAAATACTTTCTGTTTTTGAGATAGAAGAACATGCTTGTACCTATAATCAATGGATAATAAGCAAAGTAACCCATATTCAGCAATTCACTAAACCAGCGTTGAGGGTATATTTTATTAAAAACCAAAGCGGGTTGAAAGCCAAATAAACTCTGTTCCAGTTCAGCCAGTACGTGATCATAGTTGGGTATCATTCGATTTATATCAAATGTTTCAGGATACCAATAGACTAGCAATGCTCCTACAAAAGCAAAACGGGAAAAGCGGATTACCCACCAATTTTTAATCGAATTCAGATATGCTAATCCAAAGATAACCAAAACCATCATCAGTCTTGCATTCAACAGTTCCTTTGATTTTTCAAAATCTGGTCTCAGAATAAGAATAACCAAAGAAGTTATTATGATATAGATAAAGGTCAACTTTTCTACTGAAAAAAAACGTATCGAATGATTTCTCGTCATAATTTTACGGGTAAATATAAGTAAAAGGCCTTCCGAATAGACAGCTAAAAACAAACTCTACAAAAACAGAGCTAATTAACGATAGCTTAAGCCAATTTATCTCAGTCTAAAAAAATATATTTGATAAGCTTGCAAAGATACGATTTTTAAAACAAAAAGACCGGAAAAATTGACACGGAAATTTAATCCGGCTTCAGTTTTATTACATTTGTGTTACTTCGTTGTTACTGGAAAAGAGACCAAGCATTTGAGCTTGTTGCGATAGAACTCTAGTAAACAACAAATAATGGTCAAAAGCAAAAAAGACATTGAAAATTTGGAATGCTACTCTCAAATAGGTTTTGACAGATTAAGACCTAGCCACAACGATCCATATCAGCCATTACGCAGGTTATAAAAACAGAAAATACAGAAATATCAAAAGAAAATTCTAAATTTGCACCCTACGACACGGTAAACAATTGTTGCTCCGTTACTTTTTAAACTGAAAAACAAAAAAACATGATTAATTCGGTTGGCAATACAATGAAAACTATTGGAATCTTCAATGATAGTTTTCCTCCTATTATGGATGGAGTTTCACTTGCTACACAAAATTATGCCTATTGGCTTCATCAGAAAAAGCAACCTGTTTGCGTCATAACTCCAAAGTCGCCCAACTATTGCGACAATGAACCATACCCGATATATCGCTACACCTCTGTCCCTATTTTGGGGCGTAAACCGTATCGCATAGGACTTCCAGAGATCGACCCCGTGTTTAACAACAATATCAATCAAATCTCTTTTGGTTTGGTACATGCGCACTGCCCTTTCAGTTCCGGTAACATTGCACTAAAGATTGCAAAAAAACAAGGTGTCCCATGCGTTGCTACCTTTCACTCTAAATACAGAGACGACTTCGAGCATTCTGTTCACAGTAAGTTTGTTGCTAAGTTTATGACCAATCAGGTAATTCGCTTTTTCGAGAAAGCAGATGAAGTCTGGATTCCTCAAGCATCAGTGGAGGAAACAATACGTGAATACGGCTACAAAGGAAAGGTTGAGGTCGTTGATAATGGAAATGACTTTGCGACAAATCAGCCCATTGATCCTATAAAAAAAGCTGCCCGAGAAGTTCTACGTTTAAAGGATCCTGAATTAATGTTTCTCTTTGTAGGCCAACATATCTGGGAAAAGAATACACGAATGATTGTAGAATCATTGGCAGAGATCAAAGAGATCCAGTTTAAAATGTTTTTCATTGGAACAGGATATGCTAAAGCTGAATTGCAGGAACTGGTTGACAAACTTGGATTAAGCTCTAAAGTTGAGTTTGTAGGAGTTATTACCGAGCGTGAGAGACTAAAAGAATATTATGCAGCCGCAGACTTATTCCTTTTTCCATCTATTTACGACAACGCACCATTGGTCGTTCGCGAAGCCGGCGCACTACAAACGCCTTCTATTTTAGTCAAAGGCTCTTCGTCTGCCGAAAATATCACTGACAATTTCAATGGATTTCTTATCGAGAATTCCAGAGAATCACTCGTTGCAAAACTAATAGAGCTAAGCAGTTCTCCTGATAAAATACACCTTGCCGGTCTACACGCATCGCAAACCATCGCTCGCTCATGGGACAGTGTAACGGATGAAGTTCTTGACAGATACAAAAAAATAATTCAACGAAAATGGAAGAAATAATCCCTCCAACGACTAAAAAAGTCGCAAAACCTTATAACATATATCAGGTTCTGATCCCGGTTTTATTGGGGCTGATTGTTATTGGCTGGCTTTTTCTGAGCGAATTTAACCCTGAAGTATTCCTGTCATTTCATTTCAATGTTGTCAGTGTATTATTTATTGCTTTGGCATTTGCATTAATGCTAACCCGTGATTTTGGTATGATGTGGCGATTCAGATTACTTACTGACAAAGATCTATCGTGGAGACAGGCATTCCACATTAATGTTTTGAGTGAATTTACCTCAGCAGTAACGCCTGCTGCAGTAGGAGGATCCAGCCTGGTAGTTATTTTTTTAATCAAAGAGGGTATTAATGCCGGACGCAGTACAACCATTATGTTCGTCAATTTATTCCTTGACGAATTATTTTTTCTCGTCGTTTGTCCGCTTATTTTTTTATTTATTCCTCTGAAAGAACTCTTCAACTCTTCCTCCGTTATAGTCTCTACTTTTGCCTTTGTTTTTACCGGACTATATATTACCCGATTTATATGGACCATCGTTATGTTTATCGGCATTTTTAAGCGTCCCGGTTGGATCAGACAAATATTACTCAATTTATTCAGACTCCCAGTATTGCGTCGCTGGTATTCTAATGTCGAACTACTAACCAGCAACCTGGTACAAACCTCTTATGACATAGGAAACCGATCTTACGGATTCTGGATCAAAGCTTTTGGAATGACTCTCCTCAGCTGGTCGGCTCGTTTTCTGGTTGTGAATGCTGTATTTATGGCCTTTAACCCACAAAACATTAATCATCTGGTGGTATTTGCACGACAACTTATTTTGTGGGTTTTTATGGTTGTCAGCCCTACTCCAGGTGGTAGTGGAGTCAGTGAATATGCATTTAAAGAATACTACAGCGATGTTTTTTCTTCAAGATATTCAGATAGCGCCATTATATTTGTGACTTTAATATGGAGAACAATTAGTTATTATTTATATTTACTACTCGGCCTGCTTGTTATCCCTAATTGGATAAAGAAATCGTTTTCGAGACATGATCATTTGTCCGAAAATGGAACTCACAACAGAACAAACAAAAAGTAATTTAGCACCAACAAAATCAGTTTAACGGTTCCAGAACAGAGGATTTGTCTATTCCGGACTAAATATCTTTTGTTTTTTTATCATTCTTCTTTTAGAATTGATTCTTTCTGTTTAGCATTTATATCATATCTTTGTGGCCACCAAAAGAAAATGATAAAAAAAATGATAAAAAAGACTCTCATCTTAGTTGCTTTTATACTAACTCTGAATTCAGGATTTGCCTGTACCAATTTCTTAGTTGGAAAAGCCGCCACACTCGATGGCTCCACATTAATTTCATACAACGCAGACTCTTACTTCCTATTCGGGGCTTTATACCACTACCCGGCTGCTACCTACCCTGCGGGAACTATGCTTGACATCCACGACTGGGATTCAGGAAAATATCTGGGAAAAATAAAGCAAGCCGAAAAGACCTACTCGGTAATCGGAAACATGAACGAACATCAGGTAAGCATTGGAGAAACGACTTTTGGCGGACGCGAAGAGCTGGTTGACACTACCGGTATTATTGATTACGGAAGTTTAATCTACATTGCTCTTCAACGATCTAAAACTGCCCGCGAAGCCATAAAAGTGATGACCGACCTGGTAGCCGAATACGGATATTGCAGCGAAGGAGAATCTTTCTCTATCGCCGATCCGAACGAAGTATGGATTATGGAAATGATAGGAAAAGGGGCGCATAACAAAGGGGCGTTATGGGTTGCTCAACGAATTCCAGACGACTGTGTTTCGGCACATGCTAATCAGGCCCGCATCACGACATTTCCTTTTGATGACAAAGCCAACTGCTTATACTCAGAAGATGTAATTGCCTTTGCGCGCGAAAAAGGGTACTTCAAAGGAAAAAATAAAGATTTTAGTTTTTCAGATACCTATGCTCCGCTCGACTACGTAGCTTTGCGTGCCTGCGAAGCCAGAGTTTGGTCGTTCTTTCGCAAAATAGACCCCACAATGGACAAGTACCTGTCCTATATAAAAGGAGAAACAACCGAGCGTATGCCGCTATGGATTAAACCGGCCGTAAAACTCTCTGTTCAGAAAATAAAAGATTATATGCGTGACCAGTATGAGGGTACTGAGCTCGACATGACGAAGGGAATAGCTGCCGGACCATTTGGGAGCAAACTTCGATGCAGTCCGCTGACATTTAAAGTGGACACTGTGGAATATGTTCACGAACGCCCCACTGCCACTCAACAAACCGGTTTTACATTTGTGGCGCAAATGCGTAGTTGGCTACCCGACTACATCGGGGGTGTACTGTGGTTTGGAGTAGACGATGCTGCCACCGCCCTTTACGTTCCGATGTATTGCGGTATTAATAAAGTTCCGGAGTGTTTCCGTGCCGACAACGGAAGTTTGCTGGAGTACTCTGCAACTTCGGCTTTCTGGATCTATAACTGGGTTGCTAACTATGCTTACAGTAAATATTCCTATATGTACCCTGACATTAAAAAAGTTCAGTCGCAATGGGAAAGTGATTTCAATGCACTTGTGCCTGCAATGGACAAAGTGGCAATAGGGATGAATGAAAATGATGCACGCATATTTCTGACTAATTTCAGCAATTCTCAAGCCGAAAGTTCCACAGCCGCATGGAAAAAACTGGGTGAGTATTTATTAGTAAAGTATATGGATGGTAATATTAAAGCCGAAAAGAATGGAAAATTCATTCAGAATGAAGCTAAAATTCCACCTACTATTATTCGCGCCGGCTATCCTCAAGAATTTCTGCGCCAGATGGTAAAAGAAACCCCGGGATTGCGTGTAAAAACAGCAGAAGAAATGAAAAACCGGAAATAGAATTATTCACAAACAAAACAGACTAAGCATACGAGAGAGAGGGTTGCAATTGCAATTCTCTCTCTTTTAATATAATACTTTGAACATCTGCACAACTTTTCATTACTTATTCTGTTTACATGAAACAGACCGAAGGTTAATATCAAAAAGAGTCAACTAATTCATTAAACAAAAGCGTATGAAAGTAGTTATTTTTGGAGCAAATGGTAAAACAGGAGCACTCTTGGTAAAGCAGGCACTGGAAAAAGGCTATCAGGTGGTGGCCTATATACGCAAAGCGGGATCTATCCGAACCGAACACCCCAACCTGAAGGTAATAGTGGGTAATCTGAACGAACGACTTAATCTAACCGACGCCATTATGGATGCCGACGCATGCATTTCAGCTTTAGGCGGAAGGTCGCTCACGCATCATTCGCCGGAAATCGTGCAAGGGATTGAAAATATTGTATCACTTATGGAGCAAGAGGTTGTTCCGCGGTTTATCTATCTATCCAGTTTGGGTGCCGGCAACAGTAAATCAATGATGTCGCTACCTGCGCGCATTCTGATGGTCAATGTTATGCTTCGCGTACCTCTTGCCGATCACAACACCAATGAACAGCGCATTGCCAAAAGCAAACTAAAATGGACCGTGGTCAGACCGGGTGCATTAACCGATGAACCGGGCACCGGGCTATACAAACACGGAAGTATTACAGAAAAATTGCAAGGAAACGTACGCATCTCACGTGCTGATCTGGCTGCATTTATGCTGCAACAATTGACAGACGAGAGCTATGTAAAAAAAGCCGTGTGGATCTACAAATAACAGCTTCAGCATCACTTTTAAATCAACTGGTATTTCGTAGCTACCTTTTGATTGCAGGAAAATGTTGCACGCTTTGTCGGAAACACGTACTTTTGCAAAGCATCTAAACACACACTAAAATGACAGAGGATAAACTTTTCGAACGGATAGAGTTTACAGAGAACAAACTAATCGTTGACGAATACGAAAATTGCCGTTTTATAAATTGCAATTTCTACGCTGTTAGTTTATTGAATATTACGTTTCGCGATTGCGTATTTGAGAGCTGCGACTTCAGCCTCTCCGAAATGAAAAATACAACACTCAACGACATACGGTTTACCGAATGTAAACTCGTGGGCGTACAATTCGAAGAATGCAATCCTTTTTTATTTTCCGTAAGCTTTGAAAATTGCGTACTGAAGTTAGCCGTCTTTTATAAGACTAAATTAAAGAAAACCACGTTTACAAACTGTAATCTGGAAGAAACCGACTTCACTGAAACCGATCTGACAGCAGCTAAATTCGACAATTGCGATTTGTCGCGGGCTATATTTCGTAAAACAATATTGGAAAAAGCTGATTTCATCTCGTCATTCCACTACTCCATCGACCCCGAAGCAAACCGCATAACAAAAGCCAGATTCTCAAGATCTGGCATTGCCGGATTACTGGACAAGTACCGGATTGAGATCGTATAACTACTGCCTCAAATCCTTTGCTCCCATCACATCCGTCGAAACTTCGTTCATCCACCCTGGTTGCTGAAAAACTCCTGTTTGCACTTTTATAAAACGGATATGTGGCAGATCCACAGCTTTTCCGAGCGAATCTACTGCGCTTGAAATATCAAAACTATTGGCTCCAAGAGCTGAATCGTAGTCTGATCCAAATACATTCTTGGCATAACCTTTCGTAAATCGGGGAATCGGAACTGTCCATGTACCATTTGCATCTCTATCAAAAGCATCGGGCAAACGAGTACCGTAAAAAGTGATGCTGTCCGGTTTAGTCGGGTGCCACCACCAACGGGCTGAATATCTGAACCCCTTACCGGGTACTAGCTGTCCTTTATTTCCTTTACTATCGCGCCAACTTATATTGGTCGAATCGTCTTCAGCCTTATAATAACGTACCCAATAATTTCGGATTGAATTTTTATATTGATTTCCTTTTATCTCATACCAGGTATCATTGGGTTTTCCATCCCCATTGGTGTCACTCATCACATATACCACCCCCGGCTCTGGCCAGGCTCCTTTCATGCTAAAAATTTCAAAGTCGTCATCCTCACCATTCAACACATTATGATCAAAACCGGCAATAACATACCCACCAAAGCCGCCCAAATGAAGATAACCTTTATTTATGGATGGTACTCCGATAAAATTTGCAGTGTCAGCTTTTGTTGCCGACAAAGCATCTTGCCCCGGACTATAAACATAGTCGAAAACATGAGAAATATATGCCGTTGCGACTGGTTCGGGACTACTACACGAAACCAAAAATCCAGAAAACAGCATAAAGATGCTGGATTTTACAAAAATCTTACTCTTTAAAAGCATAGTTGATTGTTTTTTATGGAAACAAAAATACTATTTTTATTTATAGAAACAAAATTATTGTTTATTTTGTCCATTTTTGTATCTATTGCTACAAAAAACGACTAAATAACCAAATAGAATCTTACAAAAAAGCAAAGAAAAACGAATAGATTTTGTAGATTTCAACATCTCGTAATTTGATCAGAGAAAAAGAATCAACTATTTCTTACCGTCCGAAGTTCGGACGAGGCAAATCTCACCGGATTCATGCCAGCCGAACTTCGGACAGAGTTGAAATTGATGGGAAATAATGATTAAAACAAAAAAAAATGTATTCTAAATAGAAATTCAACAGAGATTTTTTTTCTTCCAAACAAGAAAATATCATTACTTTTGACCATTATTTTTTACCTATTAAAATAGATCCGAATAGACTGTAAAAACCACGAAAGATGAATAGTTCCGTATACAGATGGCTTAATAGAAGATATCCGCAGAATTTCATTATAAAACATTCATTCGTAGGAGCCATACTTAATGCTGTATTCTGTCTCGCGTTTTTACTTATATACAGACCTCTCGGTGCTCGCGAGTCTCAGCTCCTGAGTTATACAGCTACGATGGCTGTTTATTGTTTCAGTTCTGCAGTTTCGATTATTCTAATGCTTAAAGCACTAAGATTAATAAGCTATTTTTCAGATGAACAAGAGTGGACAGTGCTGAAAGAATGCTTGTCTATCCTTCTCACATTAACAGGAATGGGCGTGTTCATCTATTTTACGGCTTTTTTAGTAGAGATCCCGTCTAACCGTTGGAACTTTTCTACCTTTTTTGATTCGTGTAAATATGCCTTTCTTATCGGGATTATTCCATTTTTGTTTTTCACTGTCATGAACTCCCACTATTTTTACGCTTACAACATTCGTCCGGAAAGCGAACTGAATTCAGATCAGGAAGCCGAACAACCCGTAAAAATCATACAAATAGATTCTAAACTCAAAAAAGAAAAACTCAACTTCTATCCTGATCAGTTTCTTTACGCCACCTCCGATGGCAACTATGTCGTATTCTATTTGCAGCGCAATGACAAAGTTGAAAAAGAAGTAATTCGAAATTCTATCAGCAATATCGAAGAACAGTTATCTCAGGTTCCATCCATTGTTCGTACCCACAGAGCCTTTATTGTAAATATCAAAAAGGTCTACCTAAAAAAAGGAAATGCCCTGGGTTATCAACTCAAACTTTCCAATATCGAGGCCGAAATTCCTGTTTCCAGACAAAACATCAAAACTTTCGATCGTCAATTTGAGAAACTCGACTAATTTTCTCGTCCCCGAAAACGCCTTTCATAACAAAAGTCATCCAATCTTTGAGCATCTGCTTTCGTTTGGTCACAAAACCTTGCTTTACATCCCAACTATTTGCAATACAATATATTTTTCAGTCTCTTTGCATTCAAAATCAATGCAGACTGAAAGAGGTGTTGCCCGTAGACTACCCTCCTCAACCCTGCCCGACAAAAAAATAACACAAAAAAAAATAGATTTCTAAATCCAAACAGACCAATCATTGCGTCTAACTATAAAAAATATTGATAATCGATGTAATGAATTTACGGTTTTTGAGTCAATACTAGTAAAAGCTCAATTTAACGGACAAATTATTCCAGACGACAATCACAGTAAATATATAAATCAAAACAATATGAAACCTTCTAAAAACAATCTTCACCGCCGCTTGCTTATGCTGGTTAGCTTGGTTTTTTTCGCAAATCTGCTTTGGGCCGAGCCCGCGTGTGTAATAAAAGGTCGAGTGACCGACGCCAATAATCAACCCATCGGCTTTGCCACCGCCACACTTATAAACGCCAAAACCAATAAAATGGAAAAAGGCGAAGTAAGCGACAACAAAGGCGAATTTGTAATCAACAAAATAAACCCGGGAGAATATATTCTTTCCATTTCGATGGTGGGCTACGCCAAAAACCAATCGGAAAAAATTACCATCAACAAAAAAAATCCGGTAGTCGAAAAAACTGTCGTGCTCAAAGAGTCATCACAACAGCTCGACAATGTAGTGGTTACAGCAAAGAAGAAGTTTATCGAACAAACAGTAGACAAAATGGTGGTCAACCCCGACGCCTCTATCACAACAGCATCCGAGAATGTGTATGAAATTCTGAAAAAATTACCCGGCGTTACGGTCGATAATAGCGATAATATCAGCCTCAAAGGGAAACAAAACGTCAAAGTATTAATCGACGAAAAACCGACCTACGTTTCGGCAGCCCAACTGGCAGCCATGCTAAAAGGCATGCAGGGAAAGAATGTAGACCGAATCGAAATTATTGAAAACCCTTCGGCACGTTACGATGCCGAGGGAAACTCGGGAATCATCAACATTAAAACAAAGCATAATAAAGCCCCCGGATTCAACGGAAGTGCTTTTGCCGGTACAGAAACAGCCAGTAAGTTTGGCTGGAACAGCGGATTGGATTTAAATATGAATTACGGAAAACTAAACCTTTATGGAAATTATTCGCTCTATAACTGGGCGGGTTCCAACGGCATGGATGCAACCCGCAGATTTACAAGCGCAGCTATGAACGGTGCTTATCAACTCATAAACTCTAATGGAACCTATGACGGGCAATCCAATAACTATAAAGTGGGAGCCGATTATTTTATTCGCAAAAATCACGTTGTGAGCGTCATGTTGCGCGGAAGCAATGGGCATAATAATAATGAAGATCAAAATGCAACTACATTTGCCGATAAAAACTTACAAATCGACTCAACATTAATTTCCAAATCAAATTCCAACGAACATTGGAAAAATCAAACATTTAACGCCAATTATAAATGGGATATCGATAGCACAGGCCAGTCTCTTTCGGCTGACTTTGATCATGCTTGGTTTAACTATACAAGTCCGAATAATCAAAACGGTACCTATTACAATGCTGCAGGCAATAACCTGAATCATGATATTCGGGTAAATACCTTGCAAGGCAATGATATCAGTATTTACACTGCCAAACTTGACTATATGCTCCCTATCGGCAAAAAGTTCAACTTCGAAGCCGGAGCAAAGGCCAGCTTTGTAAACAACGACAGCAAAATAGACATGACTGGTTATCTGGTTCAAAACGATCATTTTATTTACAAAGAAAACATTCAGGCTGCTTATATAAACGGACGCGCTCAGTTTAGCAAAACAACACTTCAACTGGGTTTACGATTGGAAAACACCATTTCAAAAGGAACATCTGTTACTACCAATCAAGTGAATGATACCAGCTATTTGAAAATATTCCCCTCTTTCTTCGTACAACAAACCTTGAATAAAGACAACAATATCAACTTCAAATACAGTTACCGCATCGGCCGGCCGGATTATGATATGCTCAATCCATTCAGATGGATGATAGATCCATACACTTACAATGTAGGAAATCCAAACCTAAAACCACAGTTTACTCACTCATTGAGCTTAAGCCACAGCTTCAAAGATATTTTAACAACCAGCTTAGGATATAACTATACCAAAGGTTTATTTACACAAATCATCCGTCAAAACGACGAGACAAAATCCATCTATCAAACAAACGAAAACCTGAATAACTCACTTGATTTCAATGCTTCTGAAACGGTGCAGTTTCAACCTGCGAAATGGTGGCGGCTGAACGGAACATTAACCGGCATGTATAAAAAAATTGAGTTTGATTCCAGCACCGGTGGAAGCCTAAACCGTTGGAGTTTCAATGGCAATATGAGTAATAATTTCAGTCTACCTTACAAACTGGAAATGGAACTCAGTGGACGCTATACTTCAGGAGGATTGGTGAGCAACCTCATTTTCAAATCGCGCTACAGCATCGACTTGGGGATTCAACGGAAAATATTTAAAGACCAGGGAATCATTAAACTTGCCGTAAGTGACATTTTCAACACCGGACAAGGTAATGGTGCATATGCCAAATACGACAATGTAGACATCGTAGTTAACAATAAGTACGACTCGCGTCGCTTGAAAATTTCTTTCAACTATAATTTCGGAAAATCAGAGTTTAAAACCCGTAGCAACCGCTCAACTGCTTCCAGCGAAGAACAGAGCCGCAGTTCAAAATAAACAAAACAATACATCAGAATAAAAAAGGATGAGCCGTTTTTTGGACTTACGAAGTTAAATATTCAAATAAGTTAATATCATTATCGAAAATAGTTTGAGATAATGACAATTGGTTGTTGTTTTTTAATTTATTTTGCAAGCAAATATAATCTTCATTCAGCATGCGAAAAACCAAGCTCATCCTTTTTCTTTTCTTTACATCCTGTTCGGCCCTTTTTGCCCAGCAATACAGCGAGTATTTTACCAACAAAGCCTGCCGTATCGATTTTCAGTTGAGCGGCAACACAACATCCACCACTGCTTATCTATCTAAAATTATACAAGAGCCATTTTGGGGTGGCCGCCGGGCTCGCCTGTCCGACGATATGAATCTGGGCGAATACCGTTTTTTGGTATTGGATAGTTTAACCAGTAAACTGATTTATATCGACGATTTTAGTACACTGTTTTTCGAATGGCAATCCACCCCCGAAGCAGCACTTGTCAACAAAAGTTTTGAGCAATCCATTCAGTTTCCCTATCCGCAAAAATCCGTTAAGGTCATTATCGAACGTCGGTTGGATTTCGACAAATGGGAAAAGCTTATTCAGTTTGGATTCTCGCCCGACGATAAACTAATCCGCAAAACAAAAATGGCAGATGTACCGGTAAAAACGATTTGCAAAACAGCTTCGCCCGACAAAGCCATCGACATTGCTATTATTGCCGAAGGTTATACCGTAAAGCAACGTGCTAAATTCTTCAAAGACGCACAACGCCTGGCCGATAATCTCTTCACCCACGAACCATTTTTGAAATACAAATCGAGAATCAATATTTACGCAATAGCAGCCATGTCGGTGGATACCGGAGTATCCAAACCACAGAATGGCAACTGGAGAAACTCAGCACTCGGGTCACATTATTACACTTTTTACTCTGATCGTTATCTCACCACTCCCAATGAGTTTACAGTTCGCGATTATGCATCCTTAGTTCCATACGATGCCATATACATTTTGGCAAACACTAAAACCTACGGTGGCGGAGGTATATACAACTTCTACACCCTGGCCTCGGCCGATAGCAAACGTGCACAAACCGAAGTGACGGTGCATGAATTCGGGCATTCGTTTGCAGGCCTGGCCGACGAATATTTCTATGACAACGATGCGTTGAATGGTATGTACGATTTGAAGAATGAACCTTGGGAACCAAACATTACTACGCTGGTAAAATTTGGTGCAAAATGGAAAAAGGATTTGCCCGAAGGAACTGCTATCCCCACTCCACTAACGGATGAGAACAAAGCTAAGATCGGCGTTTTCGAAGGTGGTGGCTACTTGTCAAAAGGCATTTATCGTCCGTATTTCGACTGCCGGATGCGCACAAATACAGCCAAAGGATTCTGCCCCGTTTGCCTGAAAGCCGTAGAAGACAGAATTTTGTTTTTGACAGAATGAAAACATCCTAAAGAACAACCCCTAACCTCTAAAGGGGAATTAAGTTACTTTCGTCTCCTGCATTTTTTCACCATAAGAGTGAAATAAAATTAGGCTAACTTAGTCCCCCTTTAGAGGTTAGAGGTATCTTTAGAGGGTCGTTCTTATTTTATAGTAACCATCGTTGCCCCAAACCCGTATTCACGGAATGAAGCATCCTGGAAGTAATAAGATTTGTAACGGGTTTTAAGCAGCTTTTCTATTTCTTTGCGAAGCACACCTTCGCCTTTACCGTGAATAAAAACGATCTTCTGTCCTTTGTGCATTTTATTTTCATCCAGCACCTCGTGAAATTTATCCAATTGGCACTGAAGCATAGCCGCATTTGACAAACCAGCCGTACTATCCAGCAACTCATTGATATGTAAATCAACTTCGATAATCTCCGAAATTTGCGGATGGCTCACAATTCGTGGTCTACCTGTTTGCTCTTTCTGAAACATAGCTTGCTTTATTTCTTCGGGCAAAATATCAGCCATCTTCTTATTTTCAACTTCCTTTTCTTTTTCAGAGCTTATATCAATCATCAAAGCAGGTTCGTCAAAGTATTCATTAGCGGTAAAGCTATGAAGTTTGTAGAATTTCACCGCATTAATCTTCAGATTCACATCCACTGGTACCTGCGGAGTATACGCCTTTCCCTGTTTAAAGGGTAGTAACTGTACCCGCAGTTTTTCCCAGGCACTTAATTCCTCTTTCGATATTTCGGAGAGCATTTCCTGCATATTCGGTTCTATCAGTCCGGCAGCAACACTTGTCCATACATCATTCTCACCAGTCACCACATTGTAATACAGATAATAATTGCTGTCATTTACCAGGTAACATTCGTAGGAAGTCGTTTGTAACTGTTTAATATCAATCGGGAAAAAGGCCAACAAAGCTTTTAGCGTATCCCCGTCAGCGGTTTCAAAGACCGGTTCTTGTTTCTGCTCCGGTACAATCACTTCTGTAGGTTTGGCGGTTATTTGTTCCGGTTTTGTTTTGAAATTTCGTACCGGAAAGTTTGTTTCTTCATTTATAGCAGCTATCACTACACATTCGCGCTCGAGTACCGGAATTTCAAAACCATCGGCATCTTCCACAAACACCATTTTCTTCAATTCATCTACGCGGCTTACTATCCCTCCGCCTACAGCGTTAAGGAAACGCACATTATCACCTTTTTTTATCATTGTCGAAATTGTTTTATCGTTGAATGATGCAAAGGTAAACAATTTCAGGTATTCTTCTATTCTTTGCAGTCAGGTATTAATCGGGCGTTGCGCCGGATTACGTCCATATTCGCAAGGCTCATTTCAGACATTCCAACAACAATAAAAACATCTTTATAAAATCTTTATACACCCACCCGGAAACCTTATAATACCCTTATAACTTCCGGTGTATTTTTGCATCGAATAAAAACCGATACAAAATGAATACTACTTTAATGTTAATTGTTGAGCTTCTAGGAGGTGTCGTTCTCCTTTTTGCAGCCGGACGGGCACTTAGTCATGTGATTGGATCCGATGAATACTACGACAAGATATTATATGACGACGATGATGATTTTACAGCTAGAAAAAAAAATAATGAAGATAGTGATGATAAAAATGATATTATTCATCACGTATCAATTTAAAAACTGAATCAAAATGAAAACAATTCTTTTAATGGCAACAACAACCGAAGTAAGTACCCCTACCGGATATATCATTGGAGCAATTATAGCGGTAGTTATCCTGGGATATTTAATTTATTCGCTCATCAAACCGGAGAAATTTTAAAAATGAAAACAACAAGACTTACATTATCATTAATTATTTTGCTCACAATAATCCCAATGAGCAAAGCACAGGACAGATCACAAGTAAAAGTTACTACTGACTTAGTAAGTAGCTATATATGGAGAGGTGTTTTATCTACAGCCAAACCGACTCCCAATCTGCAGCCGACGTTGGCTTATATCTATAAGGGGTTTGAGTTAGGTGTATGGGGATCAACAGATTTTATCGGTTCTTATAAAGAGATAGATCCGTACATTTCATACAGCAAAGGTTTATTCAAAATTACACTGACCGATTATAACTGGAATTTTAAAACAAACTATTTCAATTTAAAAAACAAAGAAACCGATCATATCCTCGAAGGTAGCCTGGCATACAATGGAATAGAATCCTTCCCGTTAGGCATATCTGTTTCAACGATGTTTTACGGAGCCGATAAAAAATACCAGAACAATTATCAATATACCGACAACAACGGGAGCGTTATTGTTGGCGGACAAAACCCGGAAAAACAAAATTATTCCACCTACATCGAACTGACTTATCCCATAAAGTCGCTAAACTTTTTTGTAGGCTTTACTCCTGCTGACGGGTATTATGGCGATGGGTATGGTAATCGTTCCGGGTTTGGTGTTGTCAATCTGGGTTTATCCGGTAGCAGGTCAATAAACATGACAGACAAATTTTCATTGCCCGTAAAAACAACACTCGGTTTTAATCCACAAAAAGAAGACGCGTACTTAGTATTCACTCTAACATTATAAATGTATGTTCACAACTTACGATTTCTTACAAATTCTACTCTTTCTCGGATTACTAATAGGCTTAACACCTGTTCTGGGAAGCTACATGTACAAAGTGTTTACCAGCGGCAAACATATTATGCTGCCGGTATTCGGATGGTTTGAACGATTGACTTATAAGTTTATAAAAGTCAACCCGGACGAAGAAACAAACTGGAAAACCTATACATTCGGTTTAATTACGTTCAACTTAATCGGTTTCGGTTTCGTATTTCTGATTCAGATGACGCAAGCATTTCTGCCAATGAATCCGACTCATTTACCCAATGTATCGTGGCATCTGGCTTTCAATACCGCGATAAGTTTTATGACCAACACCAACTGGCAAAGTTACGGTGGCGAAAACACACTCAGCTATTTTGTACAAATGCTTGGTCTTACGGTTCAAAACTTTGTGAGCGCTGCCACCGGAATAGCCGTATTGCTTGCACTAACAAAAGGACTTTCGCGCAAAACCACCGACAAACTCGGTAATTTCTGGGTAGATTTAACCCGTTCAACCCTGTATGTTCTTTTGCCACTTTCCTTTGTACTCGCAATATTCTTTGTCGGGCAAGGAGTGATCCAAAACTTTGATACCTACCAAACAGCTCACACGCTGCAAGGAACCCATCAAGCAATTCCAATGGGACCGGTAGCTTCTCAGGAATCAATTAAACTACTTGGCACAAATGGTGGAGGTTTTTTCAACGCCAACAGCGCCCACCCCTTCGAGAACCCGACTCCATTGAGTAATTTACTTCAAATACTAGCTATTTTTCTAATTCCAGCAGGTTTGACCTTTATGTATGGCAAAATGGTTGGTTCCAAACGACAAGGCTGGACTATTTTCAGTGTTATGCTTATATTATTTCTTGTCGGTTTAAGCATTTCACTATACGGTGAGTATTCTGCCAATCCAATTTTTGGCCATTCAGCGCTGATGGAAGGTAAAGAAACCCGATTTGGAATAACTAATAGCTCACTTTTTTCTGTTATTACTACCGATGCTTCGTGTGGCGCTGTAAATACCATGCACGACAGCTTATCTCCATTGGCTGGAATGGCAGCCATGGTTAATATGATGCTCGGCGAGGTAATTTTTGGTGGTGTTGGAGCCGGATTATATGGTATGGTCGTATTTATTATTCTCACGGTATTTATTGCGGGGTTAATGGTAGGTAGAACACCTGAGTACCTGGGCAAAAAAGTAGAAGCATTTGAAGTAACCATGGCTATTCTCGCCAATGTGATCACCTCTTTTGTCATTCTCCTATTTACAGCATGGGCAGCCGTAAGCACACTGGGATTGTCTGGCTTAAACAATGCCGGACCACATGGATTCTCCGAAATTCTATATGCGTTTAGTTCCGCAACAGGAAATAACGGTAGTGCTTTTGCAGGACTAAACGCCAACACGGTTTTCTACAATTTATTAATTGGGGTTGCAATGCTGATCGGGCGTTTCGGAGTGATTATACCCATTATGGCTATTGCCGGAAGTATGGCAAAAAAGAAAATCACCCCACCATCGTCAGGAACTTTCCACACGGACAACTGGTTGTTTATCGGTTTACTAATCGGTGTGATTATTATTGTAGGCGGACTAACCTATTTCCCGGCCTTGTCGCTCGGACCTATTGTAGAACATTTATTAATGAATAACGGAATAACATTTTAAACCCCTAAATCCCCTTACAGGGAAGTAAAACGAATCATTGATATGACAACAAAATCAAATAAAAGTATCTTCAACAAGAAGCTACTTGCACGAGCTGCAAAAGACAGCGTAAAGAAATTAAGTCCCGCATTATTGATAAAGAATCCGGTTATATTCATTGTGGGCATCGGAGCACTTCTGACTACAATCATTGTTTTCATCGGAATCTTTCAGGGTGCATATTCTTCTTTCAATTTACAGATTTCCATCTGGCTTTGGTTTACCGTACTTTTTGCTAACTTCTCCGAAGCTATAGCCGAAGGACGTGGAAAAGCACAAGCAGAAAGTCTGCGTAAGAACCGAACTCAAACAACAGCCCGCAAAATGGTTGGGGACAAAGAAACAGAAGTGTTGGCTCCCGATTTACGCAAAGGTGACATTGTGGTTTGCGAAGTGAATGATGTAATTCCATCGGATGGTGAAGTAATAGAGGGTATTGCCAGTGTGGACGAATCGGCCATAACAGGCGAATCAGCTCCGGTAATTCGTGAAAGTGGTGGCGACCGCTCGGCAGTGACCGGTGGAACCAAAGTATTGAGCGATCGTATTCTGATACGGATATCAGCCGATGCCGGCGATACGTTTATCGACCGTATGATTGCTCTGGTAGAAGGCGCCAAACGTCAGAAGACTCCCAATGAAATTGCGTTGACCATTCTGCTTTCGGGTCTAACCATTATCTTCTTATTGGCAGTAGTAACGCTTCCTGCATTTTTCGGATACAGCTTGAATGCTTCGGGAATACCTTTGTCGCACAATTTATCCATCCCAGTATTAATTGCCCTGTTGGTATGCCTTATCCCAACTACCATCGGCGGACTGTTGAGTGCCATTGGTATCAGCGGAATGGATCGACTTATCCAACGAAACGTAATTGCTACCAGCGGACGTGCCATTGAAGCTGCCGGTGATGTGGATGTACTATTGCTCGACAAAACAGGAACCATCACATTGGGAAACCGGATGGCCACGGACTTTGTACCCGCCGAAAACGTAACGGTGGAAGAACTGGCAGATGCTGCCCAACTTTCCTCACTTTCGGACGAAACCCCTGAAGGACGTTCGATTGTGGTACTGGCTAAAGAAAAATTCAATATTCGTGGTCGGGACATTACCCAATTGCACGCAACCTTTATTCCTTTCACGGCACAATCCCGTATGAGTGGGGTGGACCTGAAAACTCCCGAAGGAAAGGTTCATCAGATTCGAAAAGGTTCGTCACAGGCAATACAAGCATTTATAGAAGAGAACAACGGCGTTTTTTCGCAGAAAGTAACTGACACCGTATCCGAACTGGCACGCCAGGGAGCAACACCGTTGGTGGTGGCTGAAGACAATAAAGTACTGGGAGTAATTCACCTGAAAGATATTGTAAAAGGTGGTATCAAACAACGTTTTGCCGAACTTCGTCAAATGGGAATCCGGACGGTGATGATTACGGGCGACAATTCTCTGACCGCCGCAGCCATTGCTGCCGAAGCTGGTGTAGATGACTTTATGGCCGAAGCAAAACCCGAAGATAAACTGCGCAGAATACGTGAAGAACAGGAAAAAGGGCATCTGGTAGGAATGATTGGCGACGGAACAAACGATGCTCCTGCTCTGGCGCAAGCTGATGTGGGCATCGCTATGAACTCGGGAACACAAGCTGCCCGCGAAGCCGGTAACATGGTGGATCTGGACAGTAACCCCACAAAACTGATTGAAGTGGTAGAAGTGGGGAAACAATTACTCATGACCCGTGGTGCACTTACCACCTTTAGTATTGCCAATGACGTGGCCAAGTATTTTGCTATCATCCCGGCTATTTCCATTGCACTATATGCCGGAAGCAACGGACAAGGACCTCTGTCAGCACTAAACATCATGCGGCTAGGTTCGCCGGAAAGTGCTATTCTGAGTGCCATTATTTTCAATGCACTGATTATTATTGCGCTCATTCCGCTAGCATTGAAAGGTGTGGCTTATAAACCCATTTCAGCCAACCGTGCATTGACAAAGAATTTGCTGATTTATGGATTGGGAGGTCTCGTAGCGCCATTTATCGGAATCAAAATTATTGATTTATTGATTAATTTATAAGACCCCTAACCCCTAAAGGGGAACTTAATTACAACTGATTAAAAAAATACAGATATGAAACAGATAAAAAATTCATTGGAAACTTCTGATAATAGAAGTAATGAGACTCTTAATTCCCCTTTAGGGGTTAGGGGTTCTATGAAAACATTTGGTATCGCAATAAAAATATTCCTGGTTTTTACCATTCTTACCGGAATCGTGTATCCGCTTTTAGTTACGGGTATTGCACAAGTTGTTTTTCCTCATCAGGCGCATGGAAGCCTGATTGTAAAAGACAATAAAATAATAGGAAGCGAACTGATAGGACAACAGTTCGACAGCACGATGTATTTCAGTTCGCGCCCATCGGCCATTGCGTATAATCCGCTTCCTTCGGGCGGTAGCAACTATGGCCTGACCAGCACCAAGCTGAAAAATCAGGTTGCCGACCGAAAAAAACAATTTATCAAATTCAATCAGCTTAATCCGAATACAGAAATTCCGTCGGAGATGCTTTTTGCATCGGCCAGTGGTCTCGATCCGCATATTTCGCCTGAAGCTGCCGAACTGCAAATCAACCGGATTGCTAAAGCAAGATATTTTGACAATACTCAAAAACAAAAACTGAAAGCACTTGTTGAAGAAATGAGTGAAGAGCCTCAACTGATGTGCCTGGGCGAAAGTAGGGTAAATGTATTGTTACTTAATATTACATTGGATAAACTGAAATAATGTTTTTTTCACCACTAAGGCACTAAGGGCACTTAGTTACACAAAGACTATTTTTAGTGTTTCTTTGTGTTCTAAGTGGCTTAGTGGTAAATGTATTATTAATGAATATGGAAGTACACAAACTTAAATAATATTTTTTTACCACTAAGACACTAAGGGCACTTAGTTACACAAAGACTATTTTTAGTGTTTCTTTGTGTTCTAAGTGACTTAGTGGTAAATATCAACTTTGATTAAAAACCAATAGTATTTACCATTTAAGCATTAAGGGCATTGAGAATTTAGTTGAATATCAACCTTAGTGTTTCTTTGTGGACTAAGTGCCTTAGTGGTGAATATTGACTTTGATTAAAATAAATAGTACTTACCATTTAGGCATTAAGGACATTGAGAATTTAGTTGAATATCAACCTTAGTGTTTCTTTGTGGACTAAGTGCCTTAGTGGTGAATATTGACTTTGATTAAAAACAAATAGAATCTACCATTAAGGCATTAAGGGCATTGAGAACTAAGTAGAATATCAATCTAAGTGTTTCTTTGTGGACTAAGTGACTTAGTGGTAAATCTTAATTCCGATTATTATGAGCGACTTTGAAATTGACAGGCCCAACCCTGATGAACTGCTGGCTGCATTGGCCCGGGAGGAAGAAAAAAGCAAACGGGGTAAGTTGAAGATTTTCTTCGGCATGTGTGCCGGTGTGGGCAAAACCTACACCATGCTTCAGGCGGCACACGATGAAAAGAAAAAAGGAAATGACATCATTATCGGGTATGTGGAGACACATAAACGAAAAGAAACGGAAGCTTTAGTAAAGGGGTTTGAGATAATTCCCCGCAAAGCCATTGAATATAAATCCACCTCCGTGCAAGAGATGGATTTAGATGCTATTATAGCACGTCATCCGCAGATAGTGCTGGTGGATGAGCTGGCACATACCAATGCAGCTGGCAGCAGGCATACCAAACGCTATCAGGATGTGCAGGAAATTCTGGAGAACGGAATCAATGTGTTCACTACGCTGAACGTTCAGCACCTGGAAAGCCGCACCGACACCGTGGCACAAATCACAGGCGTGATTATCCGCGAAACCTTGCCGGATTTTATTTTTGAAAATTCTGATGACATTGAATTAGTTGATATAACTCCCGACGAACTTCTTCAACGCCTTTCGGACGGCAAGGTATATGCCCCCGAACGGTCGAAGGAAGCGGTAAATCACTTTTTCCGGAAAGGAAATATTACGGCTTTACGCGAGATGTCGTTACGTATTGTTGCCGATAGGGTAGACAATCAGCTGCATGATTACATGCAGAACAAACGCATTAAAGGACCGTGGAAATCGGGACTCCATTTCCTGGTTGCCATTGGTACCAGTCCTTTTTCGGCCGGATTGTTGCGCTGGGCAAAAAATCTATCGTACTCCATGGGAGCCAATATACAGGCACTGTACGTGGAAACCAGTCACAGATTAACACCCCGAGAACAGCAGCAACTGGACTCCAACATTGACTTAGCCAAGCAACTGGGCATTGAGGTACGCATTGTTACGAATGACAACCTGGTGAAAGCCATAGTGGACTTTGCTCAAAAGGAAAACACGACGCATATCATTGTTGGGAAACCACGCGTCCGGAATTTCCGATCGTTACTGAAACTCGGAAACTTTGTAAACCGGCTGATTAAATACAGCGGCAATATCGATGTTTATATTCTCGGGTCGGATGCTCCGGCCGACGATAAATTCAAGAATCAGGTTTCCATTCCGTCCTTTACGTCCAACAGCAGGCAGTATCTGCTTGTGGGGCTTATCGTGGTTTTGACTTCAATTATAAGTTATTTTCTGAAAGATCTGATCGGCTACCAGGCCGTTTCGTTTATCCTGCTGTTTCTGGTATCGCTGCTTGCTCTGTTCTACGGCACGGGTCCCATTCTTTTTGCAGCAGCATCCAGCGCATTAATCTGGGATTATTTTTTCATACCTCCTCAGTTCACCCTCAATATTCAGAATCCGGTGGACATGTTGCTGCTTATGATGTTTTTCATCATTGCGCTTTTGAATGGAATCTTAACCTCTAGAGTACGTAGGCAGGAGAAAAAAATACGCATTCGTGAAGAACGTACTCACGCCTTATATCAGCTTACAAAAGAACTCAATACCATTTCGGGTTATCATGAAGTTATAAAAAAAGCAGTGGAGTTTATCCTGAAAAATTTTAATCTGGAAAGTGCCATCATTGTAAAAGACGATACAAATCAATCGATAATTGAGTCCACTAAAGACTCGTCCATCCGCATAGGAGAAAACGAACTGAGCATTGTGAGTTGGGTACAAAAAAACGCCATCAAAGCCGGAAAATACACCAATACACTTCCTTCTAATGAATACACCTATTATCCACTGACAGGCAGTAACGGTACGCTGGGGGTTATTGCCGTAAAACAAGCAAGCATTTTCACCCACGGTGAAGAGCAGTTTTGGGAGTCGTCACTGGCACAGATAACGGGTAAATATGAGCGTGAATTACTGCGCAATGCGGCAAAAAAGACCTACATTCTCAGTGAGTCGGAAAAACTGTATAAAACTTTATTCAGCTCCATTTCGCACGAATTGCGCATTCCCATAGCCACCATTATGGGCTCATCGGAAACTTTATCGTCGCAAACCCTGACCGAACCGATAAAAAAAGAGTTGTATGCCGAAATAAATACCGCATCCATCCGGTTGAACAGGTTGGTTGAAAATCTGCTGAACATGTCGCGACTCGAATCGGGCCGAATAACTCCCAATCCCAACTGGTGCGATGCTCAGGATTTGGCAAACTCGGTTTCGGATTCGCTTAAACACGAGCTTGAAGCGTTCAAATTCAAGGTATCCATCCCTGCCGATATGCCTTTGCTGTTTGTCGACTTTGGATTAATGGAACAGGTGTTGCACAATCTGATTTTGAATGCCACCCAAAATGCTCCCGCGGGCAGTACTATTGAATTGAAGGTATTTATGAATAATTTATGGTTGAGCATTCAGGTTATTGATCGGGGAACAGGCTTCCCCGAGACGGAACTTGCAGCTGTTTTCGATAAATTTTACCGTGGAAAGAATGCTAAAGCCGGTGGAACAGGCCTTGGATTATCGATAGTAAAAGGATTTGTAGAAGCTCAGGGCGGAACCGTTTCCGCAGCAAACAACGAACACGGAGGAGCGGTGTTTACACTGAAAATTCCAACCAAACAAATGGAACTGCTGCAGGAGAAGGAATAAGAGTACTTAGATAAATGTAATGTCGTATAAGTAAATCTAGAAATGAAAAGATTAGAACGCGGATATAGCGGATTTTTATACGGATTTTAATTCCGATAAATCGGAATCGAAGATCAACGTAGTTAATGATTTTCAAAAGTTTTGGCTCTTATCTGTCATGCTTGCATGACTAAAATCAGTTTTAGATCCGTTTAATTATCATCCGTTTTTATCCGCTCAATCCGTAAAATCAGCGTTCCATCCTTTTTTTAATACGACATCATATTCTTCCGCCGACTTAATCGTTAAATATATGTTTGATTTATATCGTCCGATGCCTCGGATTATCGATTCCCATTAAGAAATCAATCGTCAGACCCCTCCGCTTATCGATATTCATTAAGAAATCGATCGTCCGAGGGGTCTTCTTAACTACTCACATTAAGAAATCGATCGTCAGACCCCTCGGCTTAACTACTCAGGTTAACATATCGATCGTCAGAGGGATCTTCTTAACTACCCGCATTAAGAAATCGATCGTCTGACCCCTCCGCTTAACTATTCGCGTTAAAGAATCGACCATTCAGCCCTTCGAATTAACTATTTTGATTTAAAAACCGATCAGAAGAGGAACCGTTTTATCATTTCAGACATCCAAAAACATCAATGAAGGTGTAGATTCTCGACCTTGACTTGCATTATTCCTTTTTGGATGCTTATAATCCGCTAAACCGATACCCGATTCCCGATTCTGTGATCAGCAATGTTGGTTTCGACGGATCGTCTTCTATTTTCTTTCGAAGCTGGGCAATAAATACGCGGAGATATTGCGTTTGTTCGGTGTACCCATAGCCCCATATTTCTTTCAGAATATAAGTATGCGTCAACACACGCCCTTCGTTTTTAGCCATTAAAGCCAGCAACGAAAATTCGGTGGAAGTAAGTTTGATTATTTCAGCATTTTTGTACGCCAAATGTTTATCCAGATCAATGGTCAGGTTGCCAAATTCCAGCCGGGCCTCCTGTTGACGCGAACTCTGCCGCATAGCCACCCGTATACGAGCCAGTAACTCACCGGTTCTGAATGGTTTGGTCAGATAATCATTTGCTCCCCTGTCCAGCGCCTTGATGATGTATTCCTCCGAATTTCGCGCCGACAGAATAATCACCGGATTAGTAAACCACTCGCGCAGTTTATTCAGCACATCAAGTCCGTCCTGATCGGGCAGTCCGAGATCCAGAATAATCAGTGCCGGGTTAAACGATGCTGCCATCGTGCATCCGTCTTTACCATTATCGGCCTCAATAATTTTATAATCGTTGGCCGATAATGTTATTTCAAGCAGCCTGCGTATCTGTATTTCGTCGTCGATAATCAGAATAGTTTGTCTTGCATCCATAAGTATGACTGGTTTTTATATACTAAGTAAATGATGATGATTATTGATATGTTTCTATCGCAATAGTTTTATATAGAAGATATAAGACGAAGAAAAGTATCGTCAGATGCTTTTACTATGTGGCCTAAGTCTTTTTTTACATTATTCCCATGTGTGCTATTGTGATATAAATATATCATTAAAATTTGTCTCCCGTTTTGGGGTTTGCATTCGAGAAATTCAGATAATCGTCCATCTTCAGAGTTTCGGTGGGTATCTCTATGCTGAATTTTGCACCATGCGGAATATTATTCTCCACCTTCACAGTGCCGCCGTGAGCCTCCACAAAACCTTTCACTATCGATAATCCGAGTCCTGTACCCCCCGCTACTTTCGTCCCCGACCGATAAAACTTGCTAAACAACTTGGTCAAATCTTCGTCCGTAAAGCCTTTTCCGTTATCGGAGATAATAATTGTTGTACAATTATTTACATATCTTACCCGAACCGAAATCGTTGAGTCGGCCGGTGTGTACAAGGTTTCATTGTGCAACATATTAAATAATGCCTGTTCAATAAGCCCGGCATCCAGCTTTACAATCGGGAAATCTTCCTGAATCTCCAGTTGAAGTTTGTGTGTGGACAATTCCTTTTCCAGCCAGTTCAGCGGACTGTTTATCAGTTCGCTTATCTCGCACCAATCCGGTTTTATTTTCAACATACCCGACTCCAGCCGTTGCATATTCAATAAATTATCGATCAAACGGTTTAACCGGAATGCAGAACTGGAAATCTGACCCACCAGTTCCTGTTTATCGGCATCGGAAATATTCGATTCTTTTTGCATCAGATTGTCCGACGCACCCACAATGGTGGCAATAGGCGTCCGCAACTCGTGCGACAACGAATCGAACAGGGTCTTGTATAATTTAATCGTGTTGTGGCGTTCCTCTTTTTGGCGTTCAAGCTTTTCAAATTGCCTGACCCGTGACGTGAATACACCGTTAATCAATGCAATAACAAAGTACATCATCAGAAGCAGAATATCTTCGGAACTACGCACCAGGAAAGTAAAATGCGGAGGAATAAAAAAGTAATCCCATATCAGCGCACTCATAGTGGCAGCCATCAGCACCGGATATAACGAGAAAAAAATAGCCAGAATGGAAACCGTAGCCAGCAGCAACAGTGCCACACTGCGATAACCGATGAAATCGATACTGACATAACAAACCAATGCTACAACGATTACTGACAGATTACTTATTATAAACTGCTTGGGTAGACTTTGTTTGAAATATTGTAGCTTCATATTATAGTTTATATAGAATAAAATGATATTGAACTCAGGGCAAAGAAATCAACCATTAAGGTATTAAGACCATTAAGAATCAATTATTCTCAAAATGATTGATGAATAAAACATTCATATTTTAGTTCCGAATGCTTTAGCAACTGAGAATAATTGAACTTAAGGTAAAAAAAATAAAAGTAACCACTAATAAAATCAACCATTAAGGAATTAAGGCCATTAAGGATCAATTACTCTCAAAATGATTGGCGAATAAAACATTCATATTCCTGTTTTTTTAGTTCTTAATGCTTTAGCGACTGAGAATAATTGAACTTAAGGTCAAAAAATAAAAGCAACCACTAATAAAATCAACCATTAAGGAATTAAGATCATTAAGGATCATTGATCTTCAAAATGACTGACGAATAAAAGTTTTAAACTTTGTGTTACTCAGTGTTCTTTGTGTCTTAGTGGTTAATATTTTGAATAAAGTTTATTCTTTATGTTCCGCACTTTTTAAATCGGGCTTAATCAGACCAGCCAACTCTTCGATGCAAAAGTTATACGCCAGGATCTTTCCTACAAGTATAAACTCCTGCGATTTATCATTTTTGGTCGACACATCATCCATTAATCTGAAGCATTGAGTTCTTTCCATTTCCAAACAGGAAATGAGCTCTTCAATTGAATTCTTCATCGGTACAAAATTAAAAAGATTTATTGATTACAACTTTCTTTTGAGACATTTATGGTGATAATTATTATCAGGCATTTTGATTTAAACAAAACAGTCAATAGCAATGCTCTTTATCTCAATCGAATCTCCTGCTTTTCGTCTTTAAAACTAAAGTAACAGAAGCGGACACAAAGATCGCTTAATACTTATAAAGCCCGTATAAAGATTTATTTTCAGAGTATAAAGATTTTATAAAGCTCCGCAACCTGACTTCTTTTACGGCATTCGACAGGCAAAATAAGCTGATTTTACAGCGCATTTTTGTATTTTTGTGCTTCAAAAAAATATAAACCCTACTCCCTTGAATAACTTCAACGAAAATCAACCCATATACATCGACGAATACGATTACCCACTAGCCGACGAACGGATAGCCAAGTTTCCGCTACCCCGCCGGGATTCATCCAAACTACTGCTATATAAAAATGCAACGATATCCGAGAGCACTTTTTCTGATATTGCGGAATTTCTGCCGGAAAACAGCTTACTGGTTTACAACAATACGCGCGTGATTCAGGCTCGCTTGATTTTCTTCAAAGAAACCGGTGCCCGCATCGAAGTTTTCTGTCTGGAACCGCTTAGCCCTGCCGATTATGCGCAATCGCTGGGTGCTACGTCGGAATGTGTTTGGAAATGTATGGTTGGGAATCTGAAAAAATGGAAAGAAGGACGACTGAGTAAAACAATTGCTTTTGACGGAAAAACCTGCACCTTCGAAGCCGAATTGTTGCACACCGAAGGCAATACGCACAGCATTCATTTCAGATGGGACAATGCCGATATTCATTTTGCCGACATATTGGAAAAAGCAGGCGAACTACCCATTCCGCCCTACCTCCACCGCAAAACAGAAGAAAGCGACCTTACGACCTATCAAACCGTTTATTCAAAAATAAAAGGATCGGTGGCAGCACCTACGGCCGGCTTACACTTTACCCCCGAGGTGTTCGAAAGCCTCAAACCAAAGCATATCGAAACCGAAGAGCTCACGCTGCATGTAGGAGCCGGAACGTTTCAACCAGTAAAAACACGCGACATTGCCGAACATCATATGCACACCGAAGTAATCTCGGTAAAACGCAGCACCATAGTACACTTACAGCAAAAGTTGGGAAATATCATTGCCGTGGGAACCACTTCAGTACGAACGCTCGAAAGTTTGTATTTTATCGGTGCAATGCTACAGCAGGATGTCGTTTCCGAAATTGCTGAAAAAGGTTTTCATGTACCTCAATGGGCACCTTACGAAGGAAAAACGGAAATATCAACGTCCGACGCGCTGCAAAACATCCTGGATTATCTGGATAAAAATAAGTTGACAACACTGCATGCCGATACGCAGATTATGATTAAACCCGGCTATGAGTTTCATCTTATCGACGGCATGATAACCAACTTTCACCAGCCCAAAAGCACCTTACTCCTACTCGTTTCGGCATTTGTAAAGGGAAACTGGAGAGAAATTTACGATTATGCGTTGGCTAACAACTTCCGGTTTCTGAGTTATGGGGATAGCTCGTTGTTGATGAAGTAGTGGCGTTAGGTGTCCGATCAGTTCAGTTTAGTACTATCAAGCGATAATAGCTTTTGAGAATCATCCTGTATATTCGGAGCTGAATAAGGGATTGATATTTGAATCGTAGTTCCTTCTCCGGGGGCAGTTTTCAGGTCAAACTGTCCTTCCAGAAGTAACACACTTTCTCTCATCAACAGCAAACCGGTAGATTTCATCTCAACCAAATCGTCAAATTTAAAACCAACGCCGTCATCCGTAATTTCGAACAAAAGTTTGCTTTCAACAACATGCAAACTAAGGCTCACTTCAGTGGCTTTAGAATGTTGCGCAATATTTGCCATAGCACTCTGAAATACCTTGAATAAAACGGCAGACTCATTTTGTTGCAACTGCACGTTTTGTTCAGGGCAATCAAACTCACACTGAATTTGATTAGTTAATTCAAACTCCGAAATATACAGTTTTACAGCCTCTGTGAATCCCATAAGGTGAAGCACTTCATGTCGAAGCCCACTCATGAGTTTCACCGAGTTGGCCAGCGACTCTCCGGCAATATCATAAGCACGATCTAATTTTTTAAACAGATCATCTGATATCAATTGAAAATCCTTATCAACCACTTTCTTTTTCAATAAGCCTATATCCATTTTCAAAGCTGCCAGAGTTTGGTTTAATTCATTATCAATCCGGTCTGCTAAAAGTACTTTTTCTTCTTCTCCTACGTTTTGCAAGTGCGAAGCAAACCGTCTCAACAAACCCTGAGATTCTACCAGTTTTTTCTCAGCTAGTTTCTTATCGGTGATATCATTGATCACTGTCAACGTGCATTTCTCATTGTTTATGTTTATGATCTCGCCCGATATCTCACCCATAATTTTCTCCCCCGATTTCTTTTGAAAGGGAAATTCAACGTTGCTTGCAGCCCCCGTTTCATTTAGTAGTTCAATAAAATGACCCCGATCGGCAATATTGGACCAAATATGCAATCCTTCCGTTGTTTTTCCTGTAGCTTCCGCAGCATTATAGCCTAATATTCGTTTAAAACCATCATTTACCTCTACAATTTTACCATCCGACAATCGCGCTAACATAATAGCATAGGGAGCTGAGTGAAAAGCTTTCGAGAATTTTTCTTCCTGCGTACTAATATCACTCAGCAGCCGCTTATTGACCATAAGGGTTAGAAAAAACACAAGCAAGAGAAACAGAGTTTGATAAGATACAACCACAAACATATCAAATCCTCTTCCATGATAATAATCTAAAGAAAGATTGTTGCTGAAGAAGAAATAACAAATCCTGGCAATATTGACAACTGAGAACAAAACAAATATTGCTCCCACTTGAAAATACATCCGGGAAAATATGCTGGTAAGTCTCCTCAGCAATAACCAGGCGCATTGCGAGCAAATAATCAGGTAAACTATCGCCGAATTAAGGTTCCGGATAGCCAAATTTGAATTTACATAAGTAAAGTAGGTGTGAACAACAAAAAAAGCAACGATTAGTATTATATTATATAACTGATTACTTTTCTTATCTGCAAAATATTCAAGTCCTATAAAACCCAATAAAGCTCCGGTTACCCCCAAGGTATTTGCCACATCAATCGAAATAAACTTAGAGATATAGCCCCTTAAAAATATCAACCCTATACCCAGAACCTGAAAGAGCATATCCAGAACTAAATATTCTATTCCTTTAAAACGATTACGAGCCTGATACCAGAGAAAAAACATGACTATAAGGCACACTAAAGCTGTTAGCAGGAAATTAAAGAAAACCGTTCTTAAATCTAATTCGATCATAAAATCAGGACTTTAGTCCATTCGTTTACCCGGAAGGAAAACGTTGGATAATTTGTATTGATTACAAGAATCATTCATACTGCAAACGTACAAAATAATAGTAGACGGGCAAACTTTTAGGGGAATTTGTCACACAAGAAAAACAATATAGATTATCTCTGCAAACCCACATTACGAATGCCGTACCGGCTTGTTTTATTCTGTTGATCACTGCTATATTAATATTAAATACGTTTACAGTCCTTGCACAACCATCACATTTTTCGTAATTTTGCGCAACTTTTTCAGTTCAACACACCAATAGCTCAACGACAACAACTTTATGGAAAAAATTATTATCCTCGATTTCGGTTCACAAACCACACAATTAATTGCGCGCCGCCTACGTGAGCTCAATGAATATTGCGAAATTCTGCCTTACAACAAGTTTCCTGAACAAACCGACGACATAAAAGGGGTTATTCTTTCCGGAAGTCCGTTTTCGGTGTACGATCCAACTGCTTTTAAAACCGATTTAAGCTCTATCCGCGGAAAGTTTCCGGTATTAGGGATTTGCTACGGTGCACAATTTATGGCTTTCACCTCAGGTGGTAACGTAGAATCAGCCGGATCGCGCGAATATGGTCGCGCTAATCTTTCATTTATCGACCCTAATGATGCTTTACTAAAAGGTATTAAGTCCGGCTCGCAAATATGGATGTCGCACGGCGACTCTATCACCCGAATCCCTGATACATTTAAAAAGATTGCCAGTACCGACGATGTGGAGTTGGCAGCTTTTCACATCGAGGGCGAACAAACCTGGGGCGTGCAGTTTCACCCCGAAGTATTTCACTCCGTTGACGGAACAACCTTATTGGATAATTTCCTCAACATTTGCGGATGCTCTAAGCAATGGTCACCGGCTTCGTTTGTTGAAAGCACAGTAGCCGATCTAAAAAAACAATTAGGCGATGACAAAGTGGTATTGGCTCTCTCAGGTGGCGTCGATTCGTCGGTAGCTGCCGTATTGCTCAACAAAGCCATTGGCAAAAACCTTACCTGTGTTTTTGTTGATCATGGTTTACTCCGCAAAAACGAGTTTGAAAATGTAATGAAAGATTACGAGCACCTTGGTTTGAACGTAATCGGAGTAAACGTAAAAGAGCGTTTCTACAAAGCATTGGCAGGTGTTTCCGATCCGGAAAAGAAACGTAAGATCATCGGTTCCGGCTTTATCGATGTATTCGACGAAGAAGCTCACAAAATAAAAGATGTAAAATGGTTAGCCCAGGGCACCATTTATCCTGATATTATCGAATCACTGTCCATTACCGGAACAGTGATTAAATCGCACCACAATGTGGGTGGACTCCCCGAGAAAATGAACCTGAAGCTTTGCGAACCTTTACGCTTACTTTTCAAAGACGAAGTACGCCGTGTAGGCGGACAGCTTGGTATGATGCATCACCTTATCAAACGTCAACCTTTTCCAGGACCGGGATTGGCTGTGCGCATTCTGGGTGACGTTACCGCAGAAAAAGTGCGCATCCTGCAGGAAGCCGACGACATCTTCATCAGCGGATTGCGCGAATGGAATCTGTACGACAAAGTTTGGCAAGCCGGAGTTATTCTGCTCCCGGTGCAATCGGTTGGTGTAATGGGCGACGAACGTACGTATGAAAACGCTGTTGCACTCCGTGCCGTAACTTCTACCGATGCCATGACAGCCGACTGGGCACAACTCCCTTACGAGTTTCTAGCCAAAATGTCAAACGAAATTATCAATAAAGTGAAAGGTGTAAACCGGGTAGTTTACGATATTAGCTCTAAGCCACCTGCAACTATTGAGTGGGAATAATAATGCTTCGCGATATTTATACTTCGTATGATATTTGCCTTCGGCGTTATTAGCTTCGCGATATTTATTGTTATTCATTGAATAATTTCAAAGTGCAGTCTTAGTTTCTAAGATTGCACTTTGTGTATTCAGCAATTTGAGGCTAACTTTGCACTTCAATTATAAATTGTGCATTATCCATTATGAATTATGTTGATTGATACCCATTCCCATATATATTCCGAAGAATTTGATGCCGACCGCAGCGAGGTTATTCTACGTGCCAAAGAGGCCGGCATTCAGCAAATCATCCTGCCCAATTGCGACAGCAGCACATTACAGCCAATGCTGGATCTTGAAGCTACCTATCCTGATTATTGTTACGCTGCCATTGGTCTGCATCCTACCAGTGTAAAAGAGGATTATGAAACCGAACTGGCTTTGGTAAAGTCAGAACTACAGCGGCGGAGCTATATTGCCGTGGGCGAAATAGGGATTGATTTATACTGGGATAAAACTTTTCTGGCTCAGCAAACAAAAGCATTTCAACAGCAAATCGACTGGGCATTGGAGTATAAGCTACCTGTCATTATTCATACCCGCGATTCATTCCTTGAAACCATGGATGCCTTAGCGCCATATAAAAACAGTGACCTTAAAGGGGTATTTCATAGTTTCACTGGCAGCATTGAGCAGGCACAGGAAATTATCAACTTCGGAGGATTTTTACTGGGCATCAACGGTATTGTTACATTCAAAAACTCCGGTTTGGCTGCCGTAGTATCGCAAATAGACCTTAAGCACATCCTGCTAGAAACAGACGCACCTTATCTCACCCCTACTCCGCACAGGGGGAAGCGGAACGAGAGTTCTTATGTACAACTGGTTGCTAGTAAACTGGCAGAAGTGTACAATTGCTCGGCGGAAACTATTGACCAACAAACCACACGGAATGCGAAAAACTTATTCGCAATTTAATTCGGTCATTCTTCAATCTTAATTTTCGTATCTCGGTTTATTTTTATACATTTGCGCTTCCAAAAAATACGGAGAGGTGCTCGAGTGGTTGAAGAGGTACGCCTGGAAAGCGTATATACCCCTAAAGGGTATCGAGAGTTCGAATCTCTTCCTCTCCGCAAAGAAAAAAAGCCGACAGTTTCTGTCGGCTTTTTTTATAACTACAAACTTATCTTTTCAGATTAGAAGCCTGCTCATAAAGCTCTTTATCTTCATCGGTTATAGGATGAATTTCAATATTGTGTGCACAGGGCTTGGTGTTACTATCCACATGAACAAAAGTGATAAATCCATTCATCACCGGTTTCATTTCGCCATGTTTATACACCTCTATGTGTGCCACCAAACTGGTACGACCGGCATAAACTATTTTAGCCTGAAATGTAACAATCTCTCCGGGATAAACCGGCCGGGTAAAATACAAACCGTGCACTTTGAGACACACGATGGTATCTGCCGGGACAAGACTTGCTGCTGATATAAACCCGGACTCTACAAACCATTCCGACGTACGACCGGCAAACAGGGTTCCATGATGATTCAAATCTTCACTTTTCACGAGTCTGGCTGTGCTTACAGCCTTTGGCTCCACAATTCTTTTTTCCATAAAAACTAAGTTTTAATTTATTGGGGAATATATACAAAGGGGACATATGACGATTCTTCAATTGCCATTGACACCTCATGTTTCAAATCATCATCCAGGAAAGGCCATATCAGGAAAAAGCATTTGCATTCAAGAATACGGATTTCTGAAGATTCTATCTCTGAATTAAACAACACACTCCATTCAAAATAAGAAAAGAGCAGAGTATATAGCTTGCACCAGACAGAGAACACCGATTCATCTTATCTGCTTAAATGATCGGAAACGAATCAGTCACAAAGTTACATATTATTCAGCCAGCAGGTCTAGAGCGGGCACTAAAAATAGTAAAACCTTCTTGTCAGACATTAATTTCTTTGGACTCACCATTCACTCTGATTAATTCGAAGATAGCTTGCCATGGACTTTGTGGGTTAGTGATGGTTTAATTCAACCCTCCGGGTTGGGGTGTTGTTGGTTGTTTTACCCCCAACTTAGTTGGGGGTTATGCGTATTGAACTCTGCGAGTTCATTGTGCTGTTAGGGTTCGCAGAGCTGTGTTAGCGAGTAGTTAGGTTTTGTGCAATCTTGTTTGGCGTAACATATATGCACTAACAGGAAAAAATTGTATTTCGGACTCAACTCGTAGAGTTGAATGTGCATAACCCCCAACGAAGTTGGGGGAGCGGGGCAGGTGATGGCGGCAACCCGCAGGGTTGAATTAAATGTTATACTAGTAGGTCCACTGAACCGTGCCAGCGAGTGGATCGGTTTTGTGCAATCTTGTTTGGCGTAACAGATACGCGCCAACGGGAGAAAATTGTACTTCAGACTCAACTCGTAGAGTTGAATGTGCATAACCCCCAACAAAGTTGGGGGAGCGGAAGTATGAGATGATGGCAACCCGGAGGGTTGAATTAAAGCCGGTTTATTCCAGCTCCTTTTCGTCAAAGTCAATCCCATATTCTTTTAGAAGTATTTTGTATTCATCCAGAAATGTCAGCTTTTGATGATGTTCTTTCTGGTTTTTAATATACTCAATCACTCTATCTTTATCGGCATGAGATACGGTGAAAATGCCAAAGCCCTCCGACCATCCTTCGAAGTTTTGAAATTCTCGTTGTTGCTTTAGCCATATTGATGTCGATACTTTAAGATCTTTGACAAAAGTTGAGACTGCTATTGTTGGATGGATATCTACCAATAAATGGATATGTTCTTCACATCCATTGATACGGTACAGCTTGCATTTTTTGTTTTCAATAATTCCCCAGATGTATTTGTATAATAACTGACAATGGACGTCGGGGATAGTGGGTTTACGGAACTTAGTGCCGAATACGACGTGATAATAAAGTTGTCGATAGCTTGCCATAGAGTTTGTGGGTTAATGGTGGTTTAATTCAACCCTCCGGGTTGGGGTGTGGTTGGTTGTTTTACCCCCAACTTCGTTGGGGGTTATGCATATTGAACTCTACGAGTTCGTTTTGCTGCTAGGGTTCGTAAGCCGTGCCAGCGAGTGGATCGGTTTTGTACAATCTTGTTTGGCATAATAGATACGCGCTAACAGGAGAAAATTGTATTTCAGAGTCAACTCGTAGAGTTGAATGTGCATAACCCTCAACAAAGTTGGGGGAGCAGAAGTATGAGATGATGGCAACCCGCAGGGTTGAATTAAAGCCGGTTTATTCCAGTTCCTTTTCGTCAAAGTCAATCCCGTATTCCTTTAGAAGTATTTTGTATTCATCCAGAAATGTCAGCTTCTGATGATGTTCTTTCTGGTTCTTAATATACTCAATCACTCTATCTTTATCGGCATGTGACACGGTGAAAATGCCAAAGCCCTCCGACCATCCTTCGAAGTTCTGAAATTCTCGTTGTTGCTTTAGCCATATTGATGTCGATACTTTAAGATCTTTGACAAAAGTTGAGGCTGCTATTGTTGGATGGATATCTACCAATAAATGGATATGTTCTTCACATCCATTGATACGGTACAGCTTGCATTTTTTGTTTTCAATAATTCCCCAGATGTATTTGTATAATAACTGACAATGAACGTCGGGGATAGTGGGTTTACGGAACTTAGTGCCGAATACGACGTGATAATAAAGTTGTCGATAGCTTACCATAGAGCTTGTGGGTTAGTGATGTTTTAATTCAACCCTTCGGGTTGGGGTATGGTTGGTTGTTTTACCCCCAACTTCGTTGGGGGTTATGCGTATTGAACTCTGCGAGTTCTTTGTATCGGTATACTACTTTACGGAACTACGTTAGCGAGTAGTTAAGCTTTATATAATCTTGTTTGTCGTAACAGAGACGCCCCGAAACTTAGTTGGAGGTTATGCGTATTGAGCTCTGCAAGTTCGTTGCGTTACAATAGCTTTCAGAATGACATAAAGGCTGAAAGAAGGGGCCAAAAACCTTGCGCCCCTCTTAATCTTCATTTATTTCTTCGTTGTACTGTCATCGGGAGTAGTCCCTTTGCCGTGCTCTCCGTGGATGTTTATGATGGCACGGGCTTTTTGGTATTGAGCATAAACAGTCGGTTGGGAGGTCTTGACTGTCACCATCATTTCATCAAGCGTATCTCTGAGGAAAGCCGAAGATTCTTTTGCTTTATCTTTAAGATCATCAGTGGCTTGCGAAGAACGTGCCTTTATATTTTTAATGGCGGGGTCCATAGCATCGTAAGTAGCCGAATTGGTGTTCACAGCTTCAATGTCAGGTGCAGATACATCCCATTCTACCAGTTTCGGAGCAATAGACAAGCCTAACTCATACGTAGCCTGCGATTCTTCAATAAGATTGTTGTCGCGCATTTTCTTCAAATCGCTTTTTGTAATGTCGGCAGCCATTTTCAATCGGGTGTCGTTGGTAGCAATCCCAACGGCTTTTATGCCTGCCAGTACCTTCATGTTGGCTTCTACCAAAGTAGTTCTGGTTGTAGCTTTTAATGCAAAGTCTGATTTGGCTGTAGCCTTTTGTGCTTTACTCAGTGCCTCCATTTCACTGATCAGCACTTTGTTTTGCGCGACGGCAGCCTTCAGTGCAGGCTTATCTTCCAGCAGTTTTGGGTTTTCAGTGAAAAATTGGTCAACACTCTTCATTGCATTTAATAAATTAATTTGATTTCTGTTCATAATTCATTGTTTTTAAAGTTGAACATTAGGATTAATTATTCTATCATTTAAGCTGCATTGCTGCAACTGTGTACGATCTGATACGATGAATTTAAAAATTTTATTCCGTGTGCTTTAGCGATATAAAAAGGGATAGTTAGGGAGTCTGGAGACAAGGTTTCTTGCATTGAAGCGATTGTTTCCTTAACATTAGCGACTATTTCTTGCGCTGAAGATGTTATTTCTTTGCTTTGAGATGTTATTTCTTTCGATGAATGCCTCGTTTCTTTAACTTTAGCAGCTATTTCTTGCGCTGAAGATGTTATTTCTTTGCTTTGAGATGTTATTTCTTTCGATGAATGCCTCGTTTCTTTAACTTTAGCATTCATTTCTTGCGTCAAAGATGCTATTTCTTTAGCTTGAGATGTTATTTCTTGTATCGGAGACATCTTTTCTTTACATGCAGATGCCATTTCTCTTTCCGGAAATACGATATCGCAACAGCAAACTAAGATCACGAAAATTGAATAACTTATTGCACACGAAACCAGTGCTTCCGCAGCAGAGGAAGAGGAGAAAGATTGTATACTATGAGCATAACCTGCCCGAGAAGCGGGTTTCGACGATGTTGAACTCATAAGCATCGAAGGTTTAATTGATTAAATCAACTGTAGAATTAAGTGAGGGCAAATATATGAAAAGTATTTTATACAATAAAGCCTTTTAGGTACATTTTTTTTGAAAATAGTTTAAATCCTAAATAAAATAGTCTACAGACACTAAGTGCCAGCCCCATTGCAGTTTCGTTTGGCTACTCCGGGGATGGGTAATTAGTTTCCAATATTTAATGATCTGTTTCTATCACATAGCACACATTTGGCACATCCCGATACATTTCCGATTAATCGGGACAAGCTGGGAGAAATAATGGGGAAAAAGACTTGGGTCACATAGTAAGAGTATCTGACGATACTTTTGCTTAGCCTACAATTATCCCGCCACCCAAGATAATAAGTAAAGAGCAATACTTAATGTGAACTATCGTGGTAAAAAACATAACAATAACAATTATCATTTACTTATAAGGGTTCGGCACGTCAGTTAAACAATTATTACAAATGCCCATGAAGATATTAAGTAGTGCTAAATTTAATGGAAATGAAACTCTTTTACGGATTTAGCGTTTTACCTTTGTATCGAATTATGAAATGTATTGTCCGTAATATCGCTTTTCAGTGCTTGATGCTGCTTCTTGCCGTTCAGACTCTCAATCTGAGTGTGGATTCGCTTCGCTTTTATGCATCGACGAGCATTTCCTGTCCGGTCGACGAACAGGATTATATTGATTCGGAAGCTGAATTTTTGATTGAAAACATATTCGGATTTTCGAAGAACACCTTTCGCGACAGCGCAAATACCAATAATAATTCCAAACAGCAGCAGAACATTACGCATTTCGATCTGAAGTGGTTTCCACGTTCGCTCATTGTTTTTAAGCTGGAAGCTTTTCCGCAAAAAATAGTTTACGACATTCCCAAAAACGAAAATCTGGTCAATCTGTATTGCAAAGAAGTTCGTCTCAATCCACCCCAGACCCTGTCTGTTTAATTGCAGATAATAAATTCTCTTTATTTTAAAAGCTGACTGTAGTTGTGCTTTCCGTTTTGGAGGTGCAGGGCTTGTTGTACCGCAAACCATAATTGGTTTTTGTGGTATCCGCTTATCAGATAATTCCGTCCTTTTATGGTCGGTTGCCATCTGTCCGCTAACCAAGTAGTAGAAATTAAACAATGTCGTATAAGCAAATCTAGAAATGAAAAAAAATTAGAACGCGGATCGAAGATTCCGGCTGCGGAAGAAACGCTGATATAGCGGATTTTTATACGGATTTTCATTCCGATAAATCGGAATGATTTTCAATAGTTCAGGATTTTATCTGTCATGCTTACATGACTAAAATCAGTTTTATATTCGTTTAATTATCATCCGTTTTTATCCGCTCAATCCGTAATACCGACTTGTCGGTATGTTCCATCAGCGTTCCATTCTTTTTTTGCAAATACGACAATATATTCTTCCACTTACTTACATTTGCCTGCCCATATGGAGTATTTATTCCTTCTGCCTCTGTTATAGCAACAAAAAAAATTACGAACCTAATTCAATAAAATAATGCAAAGATTTATGAAACTTGCAGTGCTTGTCCTGTGCCTGTTATCGGCCGTAGTGGCAAAGTCGCAGTCCGACGTAGGGTTAAGACCCGATACTCTGAAGATGAAACTTGACAGTGTAGAAACTGTCTTTCTGAGAAAAAACCTGATGCTGCTGGCTCAGCGTTACAACATCGACGCTCAGAAAGCCCTGGTGGCGCAGGCACGGTTGTTTCCCAATCCCAATCTGACTGTGGGGACAGCACTTTATCAAACCGCTACCAAACAGTTTTTCCCCGTGGGGAGCAATGGCGAGGTAACGGTAGGTTTGTCGCAGCTCATCTTGCTGGCCGGCAAGCATAACAAACAGGTAAAAATAGCGCAGGCCAACGCCACCCTGTCCGAATATCAGTTCTACGACTTGCTGCGAACGCTGAAACACAGTTTGCGTACCGACTTCTTTAATATTCACTTTCTGATGCAGTCGGCTGCGGTGTATCACACCGAGATTGCCGCTCTGCAACAGGTCACCGATGCTTTTGCACAACAAAAAGGCAAGGGTTATATCTCCGAAAAAGAAGTGATTCGTGTAAAAGCGCAGCTCTACAACCTGCAAAGCGAATACAACGACCTGCAAATGCAACTTAACGATGTGCAAAGTGAAATGCGAACCTTGTTGCAGGCTCGCAATGTGTTTGTGGTGCCCGATGTAGATGATGCTGCACTGACCAAACTCGACCCTACGAAATATCCGCTGGCTGCCGTGATCGATTCGGCTTACGCCACGCGCCCTGACCTGAAAATAGCCAAGCTCAACAGCAGTCTGAGCACACTTAACTACAAATTGCAGCGGGCAATGGGTGTTCCCGATCTGACGATCAACCTGAATTACGACCAACAGGGGGGATACGTAAAGAATCTCATCACACTGGGTTTTGGCGTAGAACTTCCGGCATTCAACCACAACCAGGGAAATATAAAATCGGCTAAAGCGCAGGTGAAATACAATGAAGCCGTGTTTGATGCCACCCGTGCCGGCGTGGAAGAACAGGTTTATAGCTGCTTGCAGCGGGCATTCGAAAACGACAAACTGCTGAAGAGTCGCGATGCTTCGTTTGAGCACGACTTTGATCGCCTGCAGGCCGAAGTGCTGAAAAATTATCAGGTCAGAAACATGAGTCTGCTCGAATTTCTGGATTTCTACGATTCGTATAAACAAAACACCCTGCAGATTAATGCCATTCAGTTTAATCGGGTAAGTGCTTTTGAGGATCTGAATTTTTATAGTGGTGTAGATTATTTTAAAAACTAAAACAATTATCCTCTATTTTACCTAATCAAAATAAAATTAGTAGGAATTAAATAATTTCATATTAAGTAAATATAGAAATGGAAAAAGATTAGAACGCGGATAAACGCTGATATGGCGGATTTTTATACGGATTTTAATTCCGACAAGTCGAAATGATTTTCAATAGTTCAAGATTTTATCTGTCATGTTTGCATGACTAAAATCAGTTTTAGATCCGTTTAATTATCATCCGTTTTTATCCGCTCAATCCGTAATACCGACTTGTCGGTATGTTCCATCAGCGTTCCATTCTTTTTTTTATACGACATTATATTCTTCCACTTACTTATAAACATCACAAAAGCCACAAAAGTCGCACAGAATTTCTTATAGAATAAAAACTTAGCTTTTGTTTCTTTGAAAACTCAGACGATATATAGCTCAAAATTTTCTTTATCTGCTTTTGTGTATCTTTTGTGACTTTTGTGGTGAATTACAAAATTAAAACTTCGATTTATGAAAACAATAAATTCAATTTCAATAAAATTACTGACAGTTCTTTTTGTTCTGACTCTTGCCGGTCAGGGATGCAAAAAAGCCTATTCCACACCCGCTACCGACAACTCAAAATATGTGTTGCCCGACTCTCTGCTTAAAACGCTGACACTCGACACCGTTCAGGATTGCGCTGTGACCAACACCATTACCCTTTCGGGAAAAGTATCGTACAACGACGATCATGTGGTGAAAATATACCCCATGGTGAGTGGTGTTCTCCAAAATGTAAACATTATGCTGGGCGACTACGTGCGCAAAGGGCAGGTGCTGGGCGTGATAAAAAGTTCGGAAATGGCCGGTTTCAGCAACGACCTGGTGAGCGCGCAAACCAACCTGCGCGTAGCCAAAAAGAATCTGGATGCCACGCAGGATATGTTTAAGAGCGGACTGGCTTCGCAAAAAGAATTGCTGACCGCTGAAGCCGCTCAGGAGCAGGCGCAGTCCGAACTCAACCGCGTACGACGTGTGTTGCACATCAACGGTGGCAGTGCCAACGGCGATTATGTGGTTCGGTCGCCCATCGAAGGTTTTGTGGTCGAAAAACAGGCTACCAACAGCATGTCTATCCGTACCGACAACAGCACCAACCTGTTTACCATCTCCGATCTGAAAAATGTTTGGGTTATAGCCAACGTATACGAAACCAATATCGGCATGATTCATCTCAACGATCAGGTAGACGTAACCACCCTTTCGTACCCCGACAGAGTGTTTAAAGGAAAGGTCGATAAAATTATGAACGTGCTCGACCCCACCAACAAAGTAATGAAAGTGCGCATCGTATTGCCCAACCCGGGTTACGTACTCAAACCCGAAATGTTTGCCAACGTAAAAGTAACCAATCAGGACAATCATAAAGCGTTGTGCGTGGCCTCTTCTGCCATTGTTTTTGATCATAGCCAGAACTATGTGATGGTTTATCATTCCAATACGGATATCAAAATCATCCCCGTGGAAGTAATCAACTCTACGACTGACCGCACCTATATCTCGGGCGATGTTCATGTAGGCGATAAAATCATTGCTTCGCAGTCTATTCTTATTTATAATGCGTTGAATAATTAATCGGATGAAATCCCCCATGATTTATGTATTGCCGGGATTTTATACAAAACAAAAATTTTGTCTATGAATAAGCTATTAAAAAATATAATTGCATTTTCGCTGAAAAATTATTATTTCATTCTGATTGCATTCAGCGTATTGTTGGTCGGTGGAATAATAACTTTTAAAAATATGCCCATCGAGGCATTTCCCGATGTCACCAATACCGAAATAAGTGTCATTACCCAGTGGCCGGGACGCAGTGCCGAAGAGGTGGAAAAATTTGTTACCACCCCAATTGAGATTGCATTAAATTCAGTGCAAAAGAAAGTAAGTCTTCGTTCTACCAGCGTGTTCGGTTTATCGTATATCAAGTTGGTTTTCGATGATGGCGTGGTGGACAAAGATGCCCGTGCGCAGGTTATGAACCTACTCGCTAATGCCGACCTCCCCGATGCTGTTCAGCCCTCTGTACAACCCCCTACCGGACCCACCGGCGAACTTTTCAGGTACACACTCAAGAGTTCTTTTCGCGATCAGCGCGAACTCAAAACCATGCAAGATTGGATTATAGAGCGTCAACTGCGTGCTGTACCCGGTGTAGCCGATGTTGTGAGTTTCGGTGGCAAAGTAAAAACCTATGAAATTAAAGCCGATCCCGGAAAACTAAGTACACTGGGCATTACCCCGCTTGATTTATACACAGCTGTAAACAAAAGCAACGTAAACATCGGCGGTGACATTATTAATAAGAACAATCAGGCTTACGTGGTGCGTGGAATTGGCTTACTGAACAATATAAACGAAATAAAAAATATCGTTGTTCAGAATATCAATGGAATACCGGTATTGGTCAAAGATGTAGCCGAAGTTGAAATGTCCAATTTGCCCCGATTGGGATTTGTTTCGCGCTCCGATGCTGTTTTTGATAAAAACGGAAAACGGTCGGTGGAGAACGACGAAGATGTAGTGGAAGCTATTGTGATTATGCGCAAAGGCGAGAACCCGTCTCAGGTCATTCAGGCCGTGAAAGAAAAAATCGAAGACATTAATTCGCGTGTCTTGCCTCGCGATACCAAGATTGTGCCTTTCTATAATCGCGAAAAACTGATCAACTTTGCTACCAGCACTGTTTTACACAACTTGTTTGAAGGTATTCTGCTGGTTACGTTGCTTATCTCTCTTTTCATGTTTAACTGGCGAACCACGCTGATCGTTTCCATAGTCATTCCCCTTTCGCTATTGTTTGCCTTTATCTGTCTTAACCTGATGGGTATGAGTGCCAACCTCCTGTCGCTTGGTGCTGTCGATTTCGGGATCATCATAGATGGGGCCGTTGTCATGGTAGAAGGCTTATTTGTGGTTCTCGACCAGAAAGCCAAAGAGGTAGGCATGGAGCGTTTCAACAAGATGGCCAAAAAAGGGCTGATAAAAAAGGACGGGGCACGTTTAGCTAAAGCCATTTTCTTTTCAAAACTTATTATTATTACCGGCTTATTACCCATTTTTGCCTTCCAAAAGGTAGAAGGGAAAATGTTCTCGCCGTTGGCTTACACGCTGGGCTTTGCTTTGCTGGGTGCATTGATTACCACACTCACCCTGGTTCCGGTTCTTATCAGGTTACTCTTAAATAAAAATGTAAAAGAGAAACACAATCCGATAGTTCATTTCATTACCGAACGGTTGATGCGTGGTTTTGATTTTACATATAGTCATAAAAAGATAACACTGTTGGTGGCGGCTGCTGTTATTGCCGTGGGGCTTTTCTCCTTTAAATTTCTGGGTTCCGAATTTATTCCTGAATTAGATGAAGGGGCAATCTGGTTGCGGGTTCAGCTGCCTTATTCGGCTTCGCTGGATAAGTCTATCGAAGTTTCGAAACAAATAAGAGCTAAATTGATGGAATTTCCGCAAGTGCAGAACATTATATCTCAAACCGGTAGACCTGACGACGGAACGGATGTTACCGGATTTTACAATAACGAGTTTAATGTTCAGCTTTATCCCGAATCCGATTGGAAACCCCAAATGACCAAGGATAAACTGATTGATGAAATGACAAAGAAATTATCATTTCTTCCGGGTGTCGATCTTAATTTCTCTCAACCTATTTCGGACAACATCGAAGAGGCTGTTTCGGGAGTAAAAGGGTCTATTTGTGTGAAGATCTTTGGAGATTCATTGGATTATATGGAAAGTAAATCCATCCAGGTATGTGATATAATGAAAAAGATTAAAGGAATTACCGATTTGGGAGTTATCAAAAATATAGGACAACCGGAACTGGACATCGAGCTGAACCAACAAAAGATGGCACTCTACGGTGTTTCCACCGCCGACGCCAATGCGGTAATTGAAATGGCAATCGGAGGTAAAGCTGCCACTATTTTGTATGAAGGCGTTCAGAAATACGATGTCAGAATCCGTTTTCCCGAGAAAGACCGGAACTCCGTTGAAAATATAGGCAATCTGATGATTCCAACTTCAAACGGATCGAAAGTGCCAATCAAGGAAATTGCCGAAATAACAATGAAAACCGGACCATGCCTTATTTTCAGAGATGCTAACCGAAGATATTCGGTGGTGAAATTCTCTGTTCGAGATCGGGATATGGTTAGTGCGGTAAACGAGGCTCAAGCCAAAGTAAATAAAACTGTCAAACTGAAAAATGGCTACGAAATGATTTGGCAAGGCGATTTTGAAAATCAACAACGTGCCGTCAAACGCCTGGCACAGGTAGTGCCGTTGAGTTTGGTTCTAATCTTTTTATTGCTTTTTGTTATGTTTGGCAATATGAAAGATGCCGGCCTGGTGTTTCTCAATGTTCCGTTTGCTATTGTGGGAGGTATAGCTGTGTTATTCCTCACCGGCACTAATTTCAGTATTTCTGCCGGCATCGGGTTTATTGCTTTATTTGGTATCTGTATTCTGAGTGGCGTACTGCTCATCAGTGCTTTCAAAGACAACATAGAGCGTCTGAAAGGCGAAAAGAATCTTTTACAGCAATCTATCCGGCTAGGCGTTCAGAGTATGATTCGTCCGGTGATGATGACAGCCCTCATGGCTGCTATCGGTTTGTTCCCCGCTGCCATTTCGCATGGTATCGGCTCCGAAAGTGCACAGCCTTTGGCACGTGTAGTGATTGGTGGTATCTTATGCGCCATGTTTTTCTCTTTACTGATCTTCCCGCTGATCTTTGCATGGGCTTACCGAAAAGTAGGAAGTATGCACGAAAACAAGACACTGGATAAATTATAGAAAACCGAATAAGTTTTCAGAGACAAAAGGTATAGTCTTAGGCGACAGCCCGGGACTATGCCTTTTAAAGTTACTACGAATGGTAAACATTCTCAAAAAGAAAGACGTTTATCTTTTATAAACATTAAAACCAACGCCAATCGGAATGAAATACTCCATTATACTCCTTGTCATTTTAAATATTACAATTCCCCTGCACGCAACCGATGTTGACTCGCTCAAAGCTGAGAATTTCTCCATCCATGCGCAAACAACGATTATCAACCAGAATAAAACCTCTTTCAGTGCAAAATATTCAGGGCTTAATAGTTTGACTACTGCTGCCGAGAGTCAGACTTCTTTAACATCTACCCTCTATCTTGGAGCCCATTTGTGGAGCGGAGCCCGTGCTTTTCTGAATCCGGAAATTGCCGGCGGATCGGGGCTTAGTGGCGCGATGGGAATTGCCAGCGCAACGAATGGTGAGACTTTCCGCATCGGCGACCCTGCACCTAAACTGTATATAGCACGCTTATTTTTTACGCAAATATTCGCATTGACTCAGGCAAGCACTACACAGGCAAGTGATGTGAATCAATTGGCAGGAACAATGCCGACGAAATACATTTCTGTTACACTGGGGAAAATCAGTATTTCTGATTTCTTTGACGATAATAAGTTCAGTCACGACCCCCGAAGCCAGTTTATGAGTTGGGGATTGATGAGCAATGGTGCCTGGGATTATCCGGCCAATACGCGTGGTTATACTCCCAGTATTGTGTTGGAATATGTAACACCCTCTGACGAAATTCGCTATGCATTTTCGCTGGTTCCTACCGTTGCCAATGGCGGTGACATGGACTGGAATATATCTAAAGCGGGTTCGAACACCCTGGAATATACCCACCGATACAAAATTGTCAATCAGGCTGGTGCGATTCGTTTGTTGGGCTTCTTTACCAATGCGCACATGGGCAATTACCGTGAAGCAATGGCTCTGAATCCTGCCAATCCCAACATTCATGTTGTTGAAAAGTATGGCAATACAAAATACGGATTCGGAATTAATGCCGAGCAGAATATCACAAAAGAACTAGGCTGTTTTTTTAGGGCCAGTTGGAACGATGGAAACAATGAAACCTGGGCTTTTACTGAAATAGACAGAAGTTTAAGTGCCGGATTCTCTTTGACCGGAGAGTCATGGAAAAGAAAAAATGATCATGTGGGACTTGCTTATGTAGTTTCAGGCATTTCGGATGCTCATAAGAGTTATTTAAAAGCCGGTGGCAATGGATTTATACTGGGAGATGGGAATTTAAACTATGCGCCGGAGCATTTGACCGAACTATATTATTCTTTCCAGTTAAATCAGAATATTTACTTTAGTGCCACCTACCAATTGCTGTTTAATCCGGGTTATAATGCCGACCGAAATGGTCCGGTTAACGTATTTTCCGGACGTTTACATATCCGGATTTAGTTTAATTCACCCCTTCCCTATCGCTTCGCAGGCACATAATCAAATAGCGGAAAATCGCTATTTCATTTGCTTTCCGCGTGAATTTTGCAAAAAATATCGTATCTTTGCGCGCGAAATATAGATGTTTAAAAAAGAAAAATGTAATTTTATGAATGTAGTTACAAAAACTATCACATTGGGTGATGGTCGTACCATTTCAATTGAAACAGGCAAGCTGGCTAAACAAGCCGACGGTTCTGTAATGGTTCGCATGGGTAACACCATGCTATTGGCCACTGTTTGTTCAGCCAAAGACGCAGTACCGGGAACGGACTTCATGCCACTATCGGTTGATTATAAAGAAAAATTCGCCTCTTCAGGTCGTTTCCCCGGAGGTTTCCTTCGCCGCGAAGGTCGTGCCTCTGATTACGAAATTTTAGTATCCCGCCTTGTCGACCGCGCTTTGCGTCCGTTGTTTCCTGACGACTTTCACGCTGAAACTTTTGTTACTGTAACCCTGTTCTCTGCCGATGGTGTTGATATGCCTGACGCATTAGCCGGTTTGGCTGCTTCGGCTGCTTTGGCGGTATCGGATGTTCCTTTCAACGGTCCTATCTCCGAAGTTCGTGTTGCACGCATCAATGGCGAATTCGTCATCAACCCAACATTCGAACAACTGGAATCTGCAGACATGGAAATCATGGTTGCCGCTACGCTTGATAATATCATGATGGTAGAAGGCGAAATGAAAGAAGTGAGCGAAGAAGATTTATTGAACGCAATGAAAGTAGCTCACGAAGCTATCAAGGTTCAATGTCAGGCTCAGCTTGATTTAATGGAAGCTGCAGGCAAAACCGTAAAACGCGTTTACTGCCACGAAGAAAATGACGAAGATCTGAAAAAAGATGTTTGGGCAAAAACTTACGATAAAGCTTACGTACTGGCCACTGCCTGTGATACAGACAAGCACTCACGAAGCAATAACTTTGATGCTGTAAAAGCTGAATATATAGCAAACCTTGATCCGGAAGTTGCTGCTGCCAAGAAAGACTTAATTAGCAAATACTACCACGAAGTAGAAAAAGAAGCTATGCGTCGTTCTATTCTGGACGAAGGTAAACGTCTCGATGGTCGTAAAACTACCGAAATCCGCCCTATCTGGTCGGAAGTAGATTACCTTCCGGGAGCTCACGGATCGGCAGTCTTTACACGTGGTGAAACTCAATCGTTGACTACCGTTACCCTGGGAACCAAGATGGACGAAAAACTGGTTGACGAAGCTTTGATTCGCGGAAAAGAACGTTTCTTATTGCACTACAACTTCCCTCCATTCTCTACAGGCGAAGCTCGTGCTTCACGCGGTGTTGGTCGTCGCGAAGTAGGTCATGGTAACCTGGCTCTACGTGCATTAAAAAATATGATACCTGAAAATTATCCTTATGTAGTACGTGTTGTTTCCGACATTTTGGAATCAAACGGATCTTCATCAATGGCTACGGTTTGTGCCGGAACATTGGCACTGATGGATGCAGGTGTACAAATTAAGAAACCGGTTTCGGGTATTGCCATGGGATTGATTTCTGAAAATAAAGGTAAAAACTTTGCTGTATTGTCGGACATTTTGGGTGACGAAGATCACTTAGGCGACATGGACTTCAAGGTAACCGGAACAAAAGATGGTATTACTGCTACTCAAATGGATATTAAGGTTGACGGACTTTCGTACGAAATTCTGGAAACAGCCTTGAGACAAGCTCACGAAGGTCGTATGCACATTTTGGGCAAGATTCAGGAAACGCTGGAAGCTCCACGTGAAGATATGAAACCAAATGCTCCACGTATTGTGGCCATGTTCATTCCGAAAGAAATGATCGGTGCCATCATCGGACCTGGTGGAAAAATTATTCAAAACATGCAAGCTGAAACAGGTGCTGTGATTACCATCGAAGAAACCGGTGATCAGGGACGTGTGGAAATTGCTGCTAACAATAAAGCTGCTATCGATGCTGCTATTGCTAAGATTAAAGGCATCGTTGCCATTCCTGAAATTGGAGAAACTTACCCATCGAAAGTAAAATCGGTAATGCCTTACGGTGCATTCGTAGAATTTATGCCGGGTAAAGAAGGTTTGTTGCACATTTCCGAAATTGACTGGAAACGCATCGAAACCATGGATCAGGCAGGAATTAAAGAAGGCGACACCATCGACGTGAAATTATTGGAAATCGATCAGAAAACCGGTAAATTCAAACTTTCACGCAAAGCATTGTTACCACGCCCTCCACGCGAAGAAAAACCAAAAGCTGAATAATCAGTTTTATTCAATAAAAAAAAGCTGCACTCCCGATTGGGATTGCAGCTTTTTTTATGCAGATATAAAAAGCAGATTATTCCTCGTACTTTCCCTCTTTCTTCAATTGAGTAACAAACCGAGTCCAGGCGCTAACCCGCTTTTCCTTGTTTTTTGTTCGAAGCATAACTGCCTGCGAATTATTTATCCAACTTGGATAACCATCTTGCAAATACGTCTTTCCTTCTTTCATATCCTGATTCAACACCAGGTCATTTACAATGTACGACATAACATCAGAAGTCAGATTGACCGAGAAAAGAGAGTCTTTGCCCATATAGCACTGAAGTATAAAGTAATTTTTAATCTTGGTGCTTATTTTGGGGTCATTGAAACTAAGCTCCCCGGTACTTCCATTGAATGATTTTATATCATCGCTGGTAAATACTATTGTATCCTTATAGATAGACGAAAATGTAGGCGTTCCTTTAAATGCCAGTTGAGATGCTGCTATATCTTTACTTTCTGCACACGAAATGCATGCAACTGTAATTGCAAAAGCCACAGAAGTAAAGCTCACAAACTTTTTCATAATCTTGAAATTTATTAAAAGCGGGAAGACATCTTTCAAAGCCTACATGAATTAAGTAACTACGTTTCTGCTTCTCGCACTACAAATATAAAGAATGTCCATCAAACATGTGTTTTATTTTATTCTTTTTTTAGATTCGAAAGCCGCAGGCATCACTCAATATAGTTTTTTCTATATACTTTTGTAAAGTCAAATACAAACTCTGTCAATCCATCCATCTTACATATATCGAATGAAAATTAAACTGATTGTCCTATCATTACTTTTAAGCACAGCCTTATTTGCATCCAATCCACTGGACGATTTCATCAATAATCCCATGATCCAAAATGCCAATGTCAGTCTATTGGTCAAAGAACTGGGAACAAATAAAATAATCAGTCAGTACCGCCCCAACAACAGTACAATTCCGGCTTCTACAATGAAGTTGGTGACAACCGCAACCGCGCTGGAGTTACTAGGACCGTCGTTTTGCTTTCAAACCAAACTGGAAATAGATGGAACAGTAAACGAAAGCGGCATACTAAATGGAAATTTGTATATCCACGGCGGAGGTGACCCCACACTGGGTTCGGAAAAAGTGGGCAACCCCAACTTCCTGCCTCAATGGGTAGAGGCTATAAAAAAAGCCGGGATAAAAAAGATAAACGGACAGATAATAGCCGACGGAACATTGTTTGACGAAGAGGGAGTTAATCCGAAATGGACCTGGGAAGATATCGGAAATTATTATGCCGCGGGAGCTTATGGCATTTCGTATATGGACAATATGTACCGCCTGGTTTTACGATCGGGACTAATCGGCACCACACCTGAAATACTGAGAACAGAACCGGAAATAGCTTCGCTGACCTTCGACAACCATCTTACTTCAACCGAAATTGATTCGGACAGTGCCTATTTTTACGGAGCCCCAAAATCCAATCACCGGATCATTCGCGGAGAAATTCCGGCCAACCGACTGGAATTTGTTATCAAAGGCGATATCCCCAACCCAAGCCTTTTGCTGGCCGAACATTTTCAGAATGCTCTGAAACAAGCCGGCATTTCGGTGAGCGAACTGCCTTCGGACATTGTAAAAAAGGCAACAGAACGAAAGTTGATCCATCTCCACAACTCACCGCCGTTGAGCGAAATTGTTGCAGAAACAAATATACACAGCAATAACGGTTACGCCGAAGAAATTTTCCGCTACCTGGCTTTAAAAAGCAATCCGGTAGCAACATCAAACGGAGCAATCAGAGAAATTCGTTCTTTCTGGAAAGAAAAGCAGCTGCCCGTCAATCAACTTTTCATGTATGACGGTTGTGGTTTATCGCCGCTGGATGCAGTTTCGTCCAACTTTTTTGTGGAGCTACTCACCTACATGAAAACAAAGAGCTCAAGCAGCGAAGCATTCTTCAATTCGCTACCCGTATCAGGCAAAACCGGAACACTAACCCGCTTCCTTAGCAAAACACCTTTACAAGGGAAAGTACACGCCAAGAGCGGCACCATTTCAGGCGTGAAATGTTACGCCGGTTATATCGAGCTAAATAATAAAACTTACGTATTTTCCATTCTGGTGAATCATTTTAATGGAACGTCCAAAGCGGTAACAAGGAAAATGGAAGAATTCCTCCTGCAAATATCAAATACTACAAAATAATCAGTCCGAACTATTAAACATCGGCTTGTACACAGTACTCCATATGAAAAATACTCTTTCTATAAGCGAAACCAATTCAACCAATGCATTACTATGGGAAATGGTTCGGGGAAATAAACTGCCCGAGGGTTTTACGCTGCACGCCAACTTCCAAACGGCAGGCAAGGGACAAATAGGAAATTCATGGGAATCAGCCTCAGGCAAGAATCTTCTTTTTAGCACAGTGCTATACCCCGTACATATTGCCCCCGACGAGCAGTTTCTCGTATCTCAACTGGTGAGTATTGGAATTAAAAGGGTATTGGACGAATACGCCAAAGACATTACAGTAAAATGGCCGAATGACATCTACTGGAATGATAAAAAAATAGCCGGAATACTCATCGAAAACTCACTACAAGGCAACAGAATAAAAGCTGTGGTAATTGGCATCGGCCTCAATGTAAATCAAAAAGAGTTTCTTAGCAAGGCCCCGAATCCGGTTTCTCTATTACACATCATCGGAAAAAGACAAAACCGAAAAAAGCTGCTGGAAAGAATTTGCAAAAGTATCTTTGAACTCTATGAAGAATTGGATACGGATAAGATTCGCTCCGAATATGCCAAAGCATTGTATCGAAAAGATGGATTCCATGCTTATAGCACCGATACAGAGTCTTTTCGAGCAAAGATCATTACAGTTTGTCCGGACGGGCAATTAGTATTGGAAACAGACAAAGGTGACCGAAAGGAATTTTACTTCAAAGAGGTGAAATTTATTATTTAGCCCAACATCGACAAATAGGTATCAGAATATCGCAAGCCGATATAACACGATGATTTATTTTATTTCCTCGTAGTCGACGTACTCACCCTCGCTTTTGTCAAATATTTTAGACTTAGACGCTGCCTGCCCAAAGTCCTCCGGTTCCGGGTTCTGCTCCTTATTGCTCCGTCTTCCAAAACTGAAGATAGAACGAATAAATCCCAAAACGGTTGAAATAATGACTAAAACGATAACTAAAATAAAAATGACTATAAACAGAAGAAAACCTAACATCGTAACAACTTATTAAAATACTACTTGTGCCACTCGTTTCACGCTTTGAGTAGCCATCATGCTATAAAAATGGATACTTGGCACACCATACGCTTTGAGATCATTAGCTTGCTTTGTACACCACTCCACCCCTACTTCCACCGCATCAGCATCAGTCTTGCACTTACTCAACTCGGTAGAAAACTCCTCGGGCAAATCGAGATGAAATATTTTAGGCAAAGCTGTAAGCTGATTTTTGAGAGTAATTGGTTTTAATCCCGGAATAATCGGCACATTAATACCAGCGGCTCTGCACTTTTCAACAAAATCGTAATACTTCTGATTATCGAAAAACATTTGTGTAACCAGATACTCTGCACCCGCATCTACTTTCTGCTTAGCATAGAACAGGTCAGAGTCTATATTGGGTGCTTCTTCGTGTTTTTCCGGATAACAAGCCATTCCGTAAGAGAAAGGAACGATCGGCGACTTCATCTTCGATCCGTCTAAAAACAAACCCTGATTGAAATTATTAATCTGTTCTTGTAATTCGGTAGCATTCTTATGACCTGTTGGAGAGAACTCACGCTCATGCTTACCTTTATCGCCACGAAGCAACAACAAATCGGTTATACCCAAAAACTGCAAATCAATCAATGCATATTCGGTTTCTTCGCGGGTAAATCCACTGCAAATGATGTGCGGTACTACAGGTATCTTATATTTGTTCTGGATAGCAGCAGCAATAGCAACCGTTCCGGGACGATGACGCTCGGCAACCTGCTCAAAAAGCCCTTGAGTATTCTCTTTAAAAACCAACTCGCTACGGTGCGTAGTAATATTGATATATTTCGGATCGAATTCGCGCAAAGTATCGATGGTTCTATACACTGTTTCAATACCATTTCCTTTTAACGGAGGCAATAATTCGAACGAAAATGCTGTCGTTTTAGCATCTCTTATCTTTTCTACAACACTCATGAACAATAAACTATTGATTTAAATACTCAAATTGGATGCAAAAGTACAATTTTTTTTCAAATTTGCACTCAACCACAGCTTACTGTTAACAAACAGATAAACTTAATTGTATCCTTTTAAACAATGATTAGAACTGCACGAAATAAGCTACAATTCCCAATAAAATAAGAATGATTCCGGTGATTCTTTTTGCATGATGTTCCAAAAAGCTCAGATTTAGTTTATTCACCCCTTTTAAACCAAGGTAAACTAATGCAAACATAAATAGCAAAGTCATGAATAAATAAACGGCAGAAACTACGAATATTCCGGTCCAGCCATAATTTGCGGCCTGAAAATAATAAGCTTCAATCTCAATGCAGGGAGTCAGAAACATTGCCAGACTTAGCGAAGTCAGAATAGCAGTTTTAGACTTCTTGCCTATTAAAGCTTCGTCGCTCCTATCAAAATGGTGTTTATGATGATGAACCGAACGAAAATCAAGTATCAAATAAACCACTCCGATAACAAGCAAGATGGTCGGAGCCACAACACTCGTTATAGAGTCATAACTTTCCGACAACTTAATGCCTACAAAGCCAACGATTACACCAATAACAATGGTACTAACCATGTGTGAAAGACCCGTAACAAAAGTAGCATAAATAGACTCTTTGGTGGTCCAGTGTTCTGTTTTTGAAATGGCTATAATCGGAATCCAGTGATGAGGAATTAATGCATGAATTAAACTCAAAAGTAAACTACCCAGAAATATTTGCCACATTGTTTTATTATTTTATTATTGAAACGTCTACCTAACCCGGCTCGACAACTAAATCGTTATGCTGATTAACTTAGACCTACCTAATAACGTTGTTGATGAAGTTTTGTTTTCGATAGTCGAAACAGAAAAGCTAAACCTTACGAACTCTGGAGCGGAGAGTAAGAGTCTTATTGACTAAATCAATCTTCTCCCAAAGCAACAGCTCCGTACGACGGCCCGTCTTTAAATCCGGCTCCAACCCAAGCAATAGGGCCGGATAATATACACAAGAGGCTATTAAATCAATAATAGAAACTGTTGAATTCATCTGCGCCAGACTTGCTAATTTCAGGTTGATTTCGTCGACTGAATTTGTTCCGAAATCCAACAATAAAGGCTTATCGTTGCTGTCGCAATCAAGAGCAGACACCTGCTCCGAAAAGTCATAATAGTGGTACTTATCTGCAAGCTTCGCGATATTACAAGGCTCAATATTTTGTTTCAACGAAATGATTTCTGCGGAAATAATTCCATCGAAAAACAAGGTTTGAGCCGACTCCACCGCATTGTCGTCAAGACAATAAAGATTGGTAATAAGATTTTGATCCCCTCTCTCCACTACCATTCTACGCAGGACTTCGTGAGGTGAGCAGAACGTTAACTGACTACCAACGCGGACCATCATAACGGACGTACCAGCTTTCTGTCTGTGACATTTAAAGGCAACTGTTTTCCCCGAATAGTTGGCGCATGGTTCGGTGTTGGCTCTAAGCTGTATTCTTTCGGATCAGCCTTCTGCACCATCTTACGAAGACTATCCTGAAGCACCGGGTTAAACTGACGGAACAATGCAATACTGTCGACAGTGGCATGCAATTTACCTTTATAAGCAGAACTACCCAATAACTGACCGGAGATAGATTTAATTTTCAACTTACGAATTGCCGGAAAACGGAAGGTATAACGACGCAACAAACTATCGTGATAAGCAGTTTTGTAAACACTATCTACTTTTCCGTTGGCATAGTTTATACGCAAAACAACACGTTGCCTTACCGATGAATCCTCGGGAGCAATACGCAAAAGAAACTTCAGAATGTAGGTATCGCCATACATAAAACTCTGATTGGGGATCTCAAAATCAAGATGTGTTCGCGCAGAGTCTTTGGTCATAACATACTTCATCTTTTTTGGCCAAATATTTACCTTTATTTTGGCTAACTCAAGCGTATCAACAGCGTGATACTTGCCGCCTTTAATCTCTTTCTGAAATTTAGTCAGCTGAACTGTTACATCATCATAGATTCGCCCGAACTTTTTCGGATTTTTGGTATACCACACCAGAGATGAATCAAATTGCGCCTGCGTTATTCCGTATTTTTTCAGAACAAAATTATAATAAGGAGCTTTGGAAGAATAACTCCCGTAACTCAATCCCTTTTCCGCCAGTAGCGCCTCGGTTTTGTGCATATCAACCAAGATTTTAGTCATATCACTTTGATCTAAAACACCTCTTGGCCGACCATCGCAAGCCGACAAAAGCAGAAAGAATCCCAGGATTAAAACAATCTGAAAGCTATTTTTATTCGGTCGGTTGAACATCATTGTTTTTTTTTGATTCAAGGCTGTTGTTTAATTCTTTTCTATAAAAAAGAAGAATAATTCCAACAGCTACACTTATAGCAGAATCAGCTATATTAAATACCGGACTAAAGAAAATGGTTTCGCCGGCAGCATTATGGATTAACGGAAAATAAAGCATATCAACTACTTTTCCATAAAACAAAGATGCATACCCCCCACCGTCAGGCAGAAAAGAAGCAACATGACCATAGCTATCGTCAAAGATTAAACCATAAAAAAGTGAATCGATGATGTTGCCAGCAGCACCAGCAAGTACCAGCGAGATGGTTAATATATAACCGGTCTTGGCTTGTTTTTTTATCAGGTTGTGAATGTAATAAGCTAAAGCCCCAACAGCAACAATGCGAAAAAGAGTAAGAAATAACTTTCCGATAAGCTCCATGCCAAACGCCATCCCATTGTTTTCGATGAAAAAGAGCTGAAACCAACTGCCGAAAACATTGACGTGATCGCCCAATGCAAAATGTAATTTAATATAAATCTTTAAAGCCTGGTCGACAAACAATACAAGAAATATAAGTAGAATTGATTTTTTAGTTATTGACATGAAGAGACAAATTCGTAATTATTAATTTACAATTTATACTAAGTACCAGGGACTAACAGCCCGGTAACTTTTGAAAATAGAAATTCGACAACAGACAATTATTCCGTTGCCGAATCTTTTATGATTGAAACTCTTATCTTTTTTCGTTCTTGGCCTCAATGCTTAAAGTGGCATGAGGAACAGCACGCAAGCGCTCCTTAGGAATCAACTTGCCCGTTTCGCGACAAATTCCGTAAGTTTTGTTCTGAACACGCACCAACGCCGACTGCAAGTGTTGAATAAATTTCATTTGGCGTTGAGCCAAACGTCCGGCCTCTTCTTTCGATAGCGTTGCAGCACCTTCTTCCAATACTTTAAAAGTAGGAGAAGTATCCATTACATCATTTCCATCTAAATTAGAGATGGCATTGCGCAATTCTTCGTATTCTTTTTGAGCTTTTCCCAGTTTTTCGGTAATCAATACACGAAACTCTTCCAGTTCAACATCTGAGTATCTTGTCTTTTCAGCCATATTCGTAATAATTTAAACAGTTTTAAGGAGAAATATTACATAAACTCTTATTATCCATTTTTGATAATTGCCTGCGAAAATAGGAAATAAGTTCCGGTTTGACAATTATTTTCATGTTTTATTTTGCATAATTCTTACTGCACTTTTATCACTGACACTTTTACATTGTATTCGTCAAATTCCAGTTCAACAGCGTCGTTTAATGCAGGCACTAACACAACTGAATTAGCCAAAGTTTGCGAAGCAATGTAATTAGCATATTCTTTTACAGCAGCATCTATCTCGTCGCGGCTTTCAATTTCCACGATAATTTTATCTACAATTTCATAACCGTTCGATTTACGAATGTTTTGAATACGGTTGACCAGTTCGCGGGCAATTCCTTCGCGCAACAATTCGTCGGTTACAGTAATGTCGAGCGCCACGGTAAGTTTACCTTCGTTGGCAACCAACCAGCCCGGCATATCTTCGGTGGCAATTTCAACATCTTCCAGTTCCAGTTTCACATCGCCGGTTGGCAACGCCAGATTGTAGGTCCCGTTTCGTTCTATCTCACCGATTTCATGTTTGCCAAAAGCAGTCATGGCTTGTGCAATCTCTTTCATTTGCTTGCCATACTTTTTACCCAGGGTTTTAAAGTTCGGTTTAATCTTTTTGACCAGATTCTCCATGTCGGCATCAGCCGGAATTACCTCCAACTCCTTAACGTTAACCTCAGCTTTTATCAGATCGGCAATATATACTATTTGTTGGTACGAAGTAGCATCCTGAGCAGGAACAACAGCTTTAGATAGCGGCTGACGGACCTTCTTGTCGGCCTTACGACGCAATGCCAATATCATAGACGAAGTTTGTTGTGCCAACTGCATGCATGCTTCCAGATTACTGTCGATCAATGCCTCGTTGTAAGATGGGAAATCGGCCAAATGGACAGATTCTGTCTGATCTTTTCCGGTTACAGCATTTAAATCAAGGAATAAACGATCGGCAAAGAAAGGTGCAATAGGGGCCATTAGGCGCGACACAGTTTCCAGACAGGTGTAAAGTGTCTGATAGGCCGAAATTTTATCTTCGTCATATTCCCCACCCCAGTAACGCTTCCTGTTCAGACGCACGTACCAGTTGCTGAGGTTTTCACCCACAAAGTCGGAAATAGCACGTCCGGCACGGGTTGGCTCGTAAGTTTCGTAATATTCAGTTACGTCTTTCACCAATGTATTCAGCAACGAAATAATCCAACGATCAATTTCAGGACGTTTTTCCATGGGCACCTCAGCTTCTGCGTAAGTGAATTTATCCACGTTGGCATATAGCGAGAAGAACGAATAGGTATTGTAAAGTGTTCCGAAGAATTTGCGGCGTACTTCATCAATACCTTCGGTGTCGAATTTCAGATTATCCCAGGGCGACGCATTGGTCATCATATACCAACGTAGCGGATCGGAACCGTATTTTTCAATCGCAGCGAACGGATCAACACCGTTGCCCAAACGTTTCGACATTTTATTGCCATTTTTATCTAAAACAAGCCCGTTAGAAATAACACTTTTGAAAGCAACTGAGCCTCGAACCATGGTACTTATGGCGTGGAGTGTAAAAAACCATCCTCGCGTTTGGTCAACTCCCTCACTGATGAAATCGGCAGGGAAATTGCTTCCGCTATCAATCAGCTCCTTGTTTTCGAACGGATAATGCAACTGCGCATACGGCATGGCGCCTGAATCGAACCAAACATCGATCAGGTCAAGTTCACGTTTCATGGGTTTGCCACTTGCCGAAACAAGTACGATACCATCTACATACGGACGGTGCAAATCTATATTTTTCACCGCATAATTATCGGCAGTATATTCTCCTACTTTAAAGTTTTTGTATGGATTTTCGGTCATAAATCCGGCTGCAATGGATTTTTCAATTTCCATAACCAACTCTTCGACCGAGCCAATACAAATTTCTTCTGTTCCATCTTCGCTGCGCCAGATAGGAAGCGGAGTTCCCCAGTAGCGGCTACGACTCAGATTCCAGTCTTGCAGATTTTCCAACCATTTACCAAAACGACCGGTTCCGGTTGATTGTGGTTTCCAGTTGATGGTCTCGTTGAGCGACATCATTTCTTCACGACAAGCTGTGGTTTTGATAAACCAACTGTCCAACGGATAGTACAACACCGGTTTATCGGTACGCCAGCAGTGCGGGTAACTGTGCGTATGTTTTTCTATTTTAAATGCCAGTCCCTGTTGTTTAAGCATCACACAGATGTCAATATCGAGAGTAGCATCATTTTCAGTCAGACTTTCGTCGTAAGCATTTTTCACAAAGCGTCCGGCGTATTCGGCATAGAGTCCTTTGTTCACATTTGAAGTCACAAAGTCAGCGCTCAGGTCGTCCAGTTTAAAGAACTTTCCGGTGCGGTCTACCATTGGCTGGCGGTTACCATCTTTATCAACGAGCAACATAGGCGGTACGCCGTTTTGTTTGGCCACGCGGTCATCATCCGCACCAAAAGTAGGTGCAATATGTACGATACCTGTACCGTCCTCGGTAGTTACAAAATCGCCGGTGATAACGCGGAAAGCTCCCTCGCCCGGATTGACCCAAGGGATGAGTTGCTCGTATTTTAGTCCTTCAAGTTCAGATCCTTTGATTTTTTTTTCATTTCTAGGAAAAACATCATCCTCAATTGTACTTACTGATTCAGCCCAATCGGAAATATTACTATTTCCTGTTTTTTTGTCCTTTTTAACTACTGCATTAAGCCCTTTATTAACAACATCCTCAACTCTTGCTTCAGCCAATACAATAGTAATATTCTTTTTAATTTGTGGATGATATACTGTACGACGAACATAATCAATATTGCTACCAACACAAAGAGCTGTATTTGAAGGTAAAGTCCATGGTGTAGTTGTCCAGGCTAGAAAATACACCTCATCAGTATCTATGTTCTCAAATATAAATTCTGATTTTGAATCTTTGATTGCTTTAAACATTGCCACACAAGTGGTATCTTTCACATCGCGATAGCAACCGGGTTGGTTGAGTTCGTGTGTGGAAAGCCCTGTTCCGGCAGCCGGAGAATAAGGTTGAATGGTGTAGCCTTTGTATAATAAGTTTTTGTTGTAAAGTTGTTTGAGTAACCACCAAAGAGTTTCAATATAGCGGTTATCGTAGGTGATATACGGATCATTCATATCCACCCAATAACCCATTTTGGTTGTCAGGTCTTCCCATTCTTTGGTATATTTGAGCACATCTTTGCGGCAGGCAGCGTTATAGTCGTCTACCGAAATCTTTTTCCCGATGTCTTCTTTGGTTATTCCCAATGCTTTTTCCACGCCCAGCTCCACGGGTAGCCCGTGTGTATCCCAACCGGCTTTACGTTTTACCTGAAAACCCTGCATGGTTTTATACCGGCAAAAAACATCTTTAATGGTACGCCCCATCACATGGTGAATACCAGGCAGACCGTTAGCAGAAGGAGGTCCTTCATAAAAAACGAATGACGGTTTACCCTCGCGGGTTTCGATACTTTTATGGAAAATGTCTTTACCGCTCCACTGCGATAGCATTTCCTTGTTGATGTCCGATAAATTCAGATTGGAATATTCTTTAAACTTTTTCATTAGAAAACATGCATTAACCAATTAATAGATTGCCAGATCAAACAGCAACCATTTTAGGGCTGCAAAATTACAAAAAATAACTGGAAAGAGAAAGATCTGATTGCTATTGAATATGAATGAATAAGGATGTGAATTAATTGTAGGCAAATAGTCACCGTTCTCTTTCTTTTTGTTCATCCGAAAGTTTTAAAGTCAGCTCCTTTAGTTGCTTGTAGGGCATGTCGCGGAGCGTAGTTTCCGAAGCGCTTCGGGTATCTCTCAGGTTGTAGAGCGGATGACTGTCAGCAATGGGGTTGTTATTGTCCGGTGTCCAAAGCAGTAAATCGTTGGGTTCACAGTTGAGTTTTTCGCATAGAATCTCCAGGTGCTGCAATTTAACCACCTTCAGATGACTGTTTACGATAACATGAGCAGAATGTGCCTTGAATCCGGCTCTTACTAAAAAAGCATGAGGTCTATCGATGCCCCGGGCTTTAAAAATAGGTTGCAAATTAAGTCTTAGCATATAAAATCAATTTAAAGTTTTGTAAATACGCAAATATATAAATAATCCTCGTAATTAAAAAAAGATGAAACAATCATTGAGCAACATCAATTCGCAAACGCGTACCGGTTATACCCCCATGAATAAGCAAAACTATTAATTACACGAAACAAATATGTAAAAGCATGAAACAAATGATCAATTTCATGAATCCACTATTTAATTGAACGAATCAAAGATTATATTGAATAAACTAAATATTTAATTAAATGAATGAAACATTCAAAAGCAAGAATGGACTATTGAATAGCAAGAACCTAACAGAACTGTGCCTTTATCAGTTTCATAAAAAAAGAAAGCCTTTAAGCTTTTCGGTTCAACAATTCACATCCAAACATTACACAGCACGCACTGAAAAGCACATGCTGACATTCTGTCATCAAAGTTCCCGTGGCACTTTTTTTGAATAACGCAGTTTGCATAAATCAGACATGCAAACTCTGTAGCATCTCCACCGGAAACAAAAGAACTATTAAACAAATCTATATAATAAACCAATTAACTTATAAATAACAATGGGTAAAGGAAACATCGGGGTAACGAGTGATAATATCTTCCCCGTTATCAAGAAATTTTTGTACAGCGATCACGAAATCTTTTTGCGTGAATTAGTGTCGAATGCCGTAGATGCTACACAAAAGCTCAAAACATTTGCAGCTGTAGGCGAATACAAAGGCGAGCTGGGCGACCTCACCGTGCGGGTGTCTATCGACAAGAAAAAAGGCACTCTTACCATCTCCGACCGCGGTATTGGGATGACTGCCGACGAAATTGATAAATACATCAACCAGATTGCTTTTTCGGGAGCCGAAGAATTTCTGGAAAAATACAAAAACGATGCACAAGCCATTATCGGTCACTTCGGACTTGGTTTTTATTCATCGTTTATGGTTTCCAAACAAGTGGAAATCTTCACGCAATCGCATAAAGAAGACAGCACAGCACAACATTGGTCGTGCGACGGTAGTCCGGAATACAACCTCGAAGACACCATCAAAGCCGATCGTGGAACCGACATTGTTTTGCACATCGACGATGAAAACAAAGACTTCCTCGAAGAATCAAAAATTCAGGAATTACTCACCAAATACTGCAAATTCCTTCCTATAGAAATTGCTTTTGGTAAAAAGAAAGAATGGAAAGACGGTAAAAACGTAGAAACCGATCAGGATAATATCATCAACAATCCCAATCCGGCATGGACGCGCAAACCTGCCGATCTGACCGAAGAAGATTATGCCAATTTCTACCACGAGTTGTTCCCGATGGGCGAAGATCCGCTTTTCCACATTCACCTCAACGTAGATTATCCGTTTAACCTCACCGGTATTCTGTATTTTCCAAAAATCAAAAATAACATCGACATGCAACGCAATAAAATTCAATTGTATTGCAACCAGGTATTCGTTACCGATCATGTCGAAAACATAGTACCCGAATATCTTACTTTACTCCACGGTGTGATCGACTCTCCCGATATTCCGCTGAACGTATCGCGCAGCTACCTGCAAAGCGACAGCAATGTAAAGAAGATTTCGAGCCACATTACCAAAAAAGTAGCCGACCGTTTACATGAGATTTTCAAAACAGATCGTACTCAGTTCGAAGAAAAATGGGATAACCTGAAACTCTTCATCCAGTATGGCATGCTCAGCGATGAAAAATTCTACGAACGTGGTGAGAAATTTGCTCTGTTGAAAAACATCGATAGCAAATACTTCACCTTCGAAGAATACAAAACGCTGGTTGGCGAAAACCAGAAAGATAAAAACGGCGATCTTATTTATCTTTACACCACCAATGCCGACGAACAATATAGCTACATTCAACATGCCAAAGACAAAGGCTACGATGTACTGATCATGGACGGACAACTGGACGTACACGTAGTAAGTCAGCTGGAGCAGAAATTCGAAAAGACACGTTTTGTGCGTGTAGACAGCGATGTGATCGACAAGATTATCCAAAAAGAAGATGTGAGCAAGGTAACCCTTACCGACGATCAACGCGACGCTCTGGTAACTGTATTCGATTCTCAGATTCCGGTATTGGATAAAACCAATTTTATTGTCACTTTTGAGCAACTTGCTCCTACTGCCAATCCGCTTTTCATTACGCAAAATGAATTTATGCGCCGCATGAAGGACATGTCAGCTATGCAGGGTGGTATGATGAGTTTTTACGGCGAAATGCCCGACAGCTACAACCTGGTGGTAAATACAGCCCATCCGGTTATCGAAAAACTGCTGGCCGATGAAGAAGCTGCTTGCGGTGCCAGCGTAGCTCCGTTTATTACGGAAATTGCACTTGCAGAGAGCAAGAAATCGACATTAAAAGAAAACCACAAAGACAAAAAGGACGAAGAAATTCCAAGCACAGAGAAAGCACAGTTGGAAGAACTTGAAAAACAAATTCAGGAACTTACCGATAACAAAAAAGCGGTGCTCAAATCTTTTGCTTCGGACAACAAACAAGTTCGTCAGCTTATTGATCTGGCCTTATTGGCAAACAATATGTTGAAAGGCGAAGCCTTGGCAAACTTTGTGAAACGCAGCGTGGAACTTTTATAAAGAGCCAAATTTCACAAGCAGAATCATAGATTTTGGATTTATACAGAAGCGTCCTTCGAGAACCACCCGGAGGACGCTTTTATTATATCGCAAATCCTGATTAAAGCACATGTGCTGATTCTAAATTTTACAGTAAAAGAATAGCTCCTATCTCAATTATTTATTGTATATTTGTCTGTTTTTCGAGACAGTACGCTTTTTTAAAGGCAAAAGCAGAAGGCTGTCCTCAAATCACTGTAATCAAATAACTTAAAATAAAATGAGCGAAGAAGAAAAAGCAAGAGACACTGCAAGTGCCAATTATGGTGCTAGCAGCATTCAAGTGCTGGAAGGTTTGGAAGCAGTACGTAAACGTCCTGCCATGTACATTGGTGATATTGGTATAAAAGGGTTACACCACTTAGTATACGAAGTGGTAGACAACTCCATCGATGAGGCCTTAGCAGGACATTGCGATACTATTCAGGTTTCTATCAATGAAAACAATTCTATCACTGTTATCGACAACGGACGCGGTATTCCTGTCGATTTTCACGAAAAAGAAGGAAAATCTGCTCTCGAAGTAGTTATGACCGTGCTTCACGCCGGTGGTAAGTTCGACCACGGTAGCTACAAAGTTTCCGGTGGACTACACGGTGTGGGTGTATCGTGTGTGAATGCACTTTCAACTTTACTTCACGTGGAAGTTTCACGTAACGGTAAACTCTATATGCAGGAATATGAATGTGGTATTCCTAAATTTTCAGTCAAAGAAATCGGAACTTCTACTACTAATGGAACATTGGTTACTTTCTTACCTGATAGTAGCATCTTCATCGAATCAGTTTACAAATGGGATATTCTCGCTAATCGTTTACGCGAACTTGCATTTCTTAATGCAGGGATTACCTTGACATTAACTGACAAGCGCGTTTTAAACGAAGACGGAACATTCAAATCGGAAGTATTCCATTCCGACGAAGGATTAAAAGAATTTGTTGAATACATTGATGAAGCCCGCGAAAAACTAATCGACAGCGTTATCCATATTTCTACCGAAAAAAATGGTATTCCTGTTGAAATTGCAATGACTTACAATACTTCGTACAACGAAAATATTCACTCATACGTAAACAATATCAATACTATCGAAGGTGGAACCCACCTGGCCGGTTTCCGTCGTGGATTGACCCGTACGTTGAAAAAATATGCTGAAGACAGCAAGATGCTCGAAAAACTAAAAATTGACATCAATGGTGATGACTTCCGTGAAGGATTGACCGCTGTTATTTCAATCAAAGTACAGGAGCCCCAGTTCGAAGGTCAGACCAAAACCAAACTGGGTAATAATGAAGTTATGGGATCGGTAGATATGGCCATCGGCGAAGCATTAGGAAACTACCTGGAAGAAAATCCAAAAGCTGCCCGCATGATTGTTGAAAAAGTGATTCTTGCCGCCACAGCCCGTTACGCAGCCCGCAAAGCCCGCGAAATGGTACAACGCAAATCACCTCTTTCGGGCGGTGGCTTACCCGGCAAACTGGCCGACTGTGCGGATAAAGATCCTGAAAAATGCGAGTTATTCCTTGTCGAAGGGGATTCGGCAGGTGGAACGGCCAAACAAGGTCGTAGCCGTCAGTTTCAGGCCATCTTACCTTTGCGTGGTAAAATTCTGAATGTAGAAAAAGCCATGCAACACAAAGTCCTCGAAAGTGAAGAAATACGCAATATATATACCGCTCTTGGCGTTACTATTGGAACGGAAGATGACAGCAAGGAACTGAACATAAAAAAACTGCGCTATCACAAAATCATTATCATGACCGATGCCGATGTGGATGGTAGCCACATTGCAACACTGATTATGACTTTCTTCTTCCGTCATATGAAAGAGCTGATTGAACAAGGTTATTTATATATTGCCACTCCCCCACTCTACTTATGTAAAAAAGGGAAGAACGAAGAATATTGCTGGACAGAAGCACAACGTCAGGCTTTCATCCAAAAATATGGCGGTGGAACAGATAGCGGAATTCACACGCAACGTTATAAAGGTTTGGGAGAAATGAACGAAATTCAATTATGGGATACAACCATGAACCCCGAACATCGTACACTACGTCAAGTAAATATTGAAAATGCGGCTGAAGCCGATCACGTTTTCTCTATGTTGATGGGCGACGATGTAGCACCACGCCGTCAGTTCATTGAGCAAAATGCAACTTACGCTAAAATTGATGCTTAATTTAGAAGACAATTGATACCGGATAGTTGAAGATTTAAACTATGAACTATCAATTATAAACTGTCAACTACAAAAATGAACATAGCCGTATTCTGCTCTTCGAGCAACCATATTGCCGATCACTACAAGCAATCAGCTTTTCTTTTAGGAAAGCTGATTGCCCAAAGTGGAAATACGCTGGTATACGGTGGAGCAACAGGTGGATTGATGGATTCTGTAGCCGAGGGAGCTCAAAGCCAGAATGGTTCGATCATTGGAGTTATTCCGTACGCTGTCATCAAAATGAATCGGCAGAGCGCGCTACCGACCCAACTTATCACAGTGGAAACCATGAGCGAACGAAAAGCCCAAATGAAGTCGTTTGCAGATATATTTGTGGTACTCCCGGGAAGTTATGGAACATTGGACGAGATGTTGGATGTTGTTGCTTCGGGTGTAGTGGGCGAACATAAGAAACCATTGATAATAGTTAATCAAAATGGCTTTTACGATCTTTTCCTCAATCAGATTGATCGCATGCGCAATGAATCATTCATCCCTTCGGATGAAAAATACAAGCCAATAATTGCCCGCGATATTTCAAACTGCATGGAATTAATTAATTTGTCGAATAAGAACTCATAATATTGTCGCTTTATGAATTTGTTTTGGAAAAAACTCTTTGGAGAAATAACTCCTACAGCTAAACTGGAAAAAGATGAAGCTGAATTAAAAGAAGCCATGCATCGCTATGCTGAAGTTGAAAAATCTGTGGAACTTGCAGAATACAAGAAGCTCTTTCATATTGTAAAGTCTGCCAAATTTCAGGAGAACAAAAAGATTCTTCAAAACAGGAAATACAAGGATACGGAAGAATACAGAGTCAGTACTAAATTCAAAAAGCTTCAGAATTCTCCTGATATTATTGCCTACTATCAGATACTCGAATCAGAAACTCTAAAACATTACCTCAAATTCAAATCATCTCCCGATTTCGAATTATTGGGAAATAAGGACAAAGTAAAAGCTTCTGAAGCACTTCAAAAGCTGAAACACTTTGAGAAATCAAAAGAATTTGAAAATTACACCCGCTTTCACGACTCTTACATCATCACCGAATACGAGCAGTTGAAAGCCAAAGTAACAACTCCCGAGTTTGTAAAAGCAAATGAATTTTGGGCCAATGAAAAACGCTGGCACAACACTCCTGAGTTTGCTCAGCAAGAACGGTTTTATGAACTGGCTAAAAATCCGGATATCATCTTCTTTGAAAAAGAAAAACCGGAACGATTTGAAAAATACCGCGCGCTCAAGCTGTCTTTTCAGGATGAATTTAGTTGGAACACCTTAGATAAATCGCATTGGAACTTTGGATTCCACTACAAGAGCCAAGAACTGATAGGTGACCATTCGTTTACGAACGAAAAACAAGCAAATAATTCCGGAAAAAATATATCAGTTGTTGATGGTATACTAAAACTGGAAACCAAACGGGAAAAAACCACTGCACGAGCCTGGCATCCTAAAAAAGGATTTGTTCAACAGGAATTTGATTACACTGCTGATGTAGTGCAAACAGCAGATTCTTTCCGCCAAAAAGAAGGTGTTTTTCGTGCTAAGCTTCGTTGTACAGGAAACCTTCATCATACATTCTGGCTTGGAAGCGACACTAAATTACCTCATATCAATATCTTCCATTTCGATGGAAAACAGATTACTCTTGGAAATACAAACAAAGATTTAGTTGACGGAGTGCAAATTAAAGGACTAAATCCGTCTCAGTATTTCATTTATACTTTAGTATGGACAGCTAATGAGTTGAGATGGATGATCAATAATTACGAGGTATATCGTACAACAAGTAATATTCCAACCGAACAACTCTATTTGGCTTTCAACTCTTTCATCCCCGGCAAACAACACGGAGACACCGGAAATATGGAAGTAGATTGGGTGAAAGTATACACGAATTAATACATACACACCGGACATACCCATACCAACACACAAGAAGTATGTGAATCCGGATATTTAATCAAGGAAATGATTGAAACTCAAAAAATAAATGTTCTCAACCGTTTTGATATCGGTGGGAATAACCGCTTTGTACTCATTGCCGGACCATGTGCCATCGAAACCGAGAAAATGACCATGGAAGTGGCCCGCACTTTAAAAGAAATATGTGGCGAACTTGGAATTCACCTGATTTTCAAATCCTCATTTGATAAAGCCAACCGTTCTTCGGTAAAATCTCCTCGCGGAGTAGGTATGGAGCGTGGTCTGCAAATTCTGCAACGCGTAAAAACAGAATTAGATTTACCCATTGTAACCGATGTACACGAAACGTGGCAATGTGCCGAAGTGGCTAAGGTTGCCGACATGCTGCAAATTCCCGCATTTCTTTCCCGACAAACCGATTTACTGGTAGCAGCTGCTAAGACCGGTAAAATTGTGAACGTAAAAAAAGGACAATTCATGGCTCCCTGGGACATGAAGAATGTAGTAGACAAACTACGCGATTCGGGCAATGAAAACATCCTGCTTTGCGAACGTGGTTCCAGTTTTGGATATAACAACTTGGTGGTGGATATGACCGGATTGGTAGAAATGCGCAACTACGGTTTTCCGGTAGTTTTTGATGCAACACATGCTGTGCAGAAACCCGGAGGACAAGGAACTTCAACCGGAGGGAACCGCGAAATGGTTCCGTATTTGATGCGCGCAGCATTGGCTGTTGGCGTTGATGCCATTTTTGCCGAAGTGCATCCCGACCCCGATCATGCTTTTTCGGATGGACCAAATCAATTATACCTTTCAAGCATTCGCGAAATTCTGGAACAGGCAGTTGCGATAGATAATATTACAAAACAGCTAGCGGTAAGTAGTAAGCAGCAAACTGTAAGCACGAAACTACCAACCACAAACTATCAACTACCTACTAAAATAAAGCTTTTATTAACTGATGTAGATGGTGTTTTGACAGATGCCGGCATGTATTATTCCGAAGCCGGTGATGAACTTAAGAAATTCAACACACACGACGGTATGGGGTTGCAGTTGGTTAAGGATAAAGGAATTAAAACCGGTATTGTAACTTCAGAAAACACCAAACTGGTAGAACGTCGGTTCCTAAAACTAAAACTGGATTATTTATATCAGGGAAAACGTGAAGGCGGAAAACTGGCTTCGGTAAAAGAAATCTGCGAAAAAGAAGGTATTTCTCTGTCGGAAGTTGCATACATAGGCGATGACGTAAACTGCTTCGAGTTATTATCAGCCGTTGGATTGGCAGCTTGTCCCGCCGATGCGTTGAGCACCATAAAGAATATACCCGGCATTGTTCAGATGAAGAAAAAAGGCGGAGAAGGCTGCGTTCGGGAATTTGTGGAAATGATTATGAATAATTACTAAGATTTCGAAGAACAAATTATTTAAAATAATGCTTAGTGCATCTTGTTGCCCCAAGTAGTTTAGTAATAAAACAAAATGGATTTTATACAACGAAGCAAAGAGATATTCAATCTTGAAATTGCCGAACTCCAAAAGCTTTCGGAAAAGATTGGACCGGAAATAAACGAAGCCGTTGAAATGATTTATACCTGCAAAGGTAAATTAGTGATTATGGGCATCGGTAAAACCGGCATTATCGGACACAAAATTGCATCCTCGCTGGCTTCGACCGGAACTCCTTCCATTTTTGTCAATGCAGCCGAAGCTATGCACGGCGATCTGGGCATGGTAAGCGAGAATGATATCGCGCTACTAATTTCGAATAGTGGTCATTCTGCTGAAATTTTGAATGTGGTGGCTCCACTGAAAGAAATAGGTTGTACTGTAATAGCAATGACCGGCAACCTGAAATCTGCATTGGCTCAGGAAGTATCACTGGTGCTTAATATCGGAATTTCAAAAGAAGCTTGTCCGCTGGGGCTAGCACCTACCACCTCTACCACCGCCACACTTGTTATGGGCGATGCATTAACTGTTTGCCTGATGGAACGACGCGGGTTTAAAGCAGAGAATTTTGCCCTTTATCATCCCGGAGGTGCATTGGGACGTCGATTGATTTCGCGGGTTAAAGATGAAATGTTTACCGACATTCCGAAGGTATACGAAAACACGCTCTTCAAAGATATTATTTACGAAGTAAGCAACAAGCGCCTGGGAATGACGATGGTTTATAATGACCACGAACAGGCTATAGGAATAATTACCGATGGTGATATCCGTCGGGCTATTCAGCGGTTTGACGAGCTGAAACATCTGAAAGCTGCCGACTTTATGACACACGGTTTCAAACGGATTACGCAGGACGAAATGATTACCGAAGCGTTAGAAATCATGGACATCAACAAAATAACCACATTAACTGTGCTGGATGAACATGAGCAGGTAGTAGGTATCTTGTCCATTCATAATATTATTGATTTCAGATAGCATAATAGTTACAAGGAATAAGTTACGAGTTACAAGAGTTATGAGCTATGAGCTATATAATCTAAGAATTGTAGTATAGAATAATATTTTCAAAAACACATATTAAAATCCCGGATATTGAAATTCAAGAAGATCTATATTGAGATAACGAATAGCTGCAATTTCGATTGCAGCTTTTGTTTTAAAACAGCACGAGCAAGCAGGTTCATGTCTGTAGATGAATTTCGATTGGTCGTGGAGAAGGTTCGCCCTTTCACCAACTATATTTACCTGCATGTACTCGGTGAACCGTTGCTGCATCCACATCTGGATGAAATTCTAAGCATTGCCGAAGCTGCCGGACTCAACATCAACATTACCACCAACGGCGGATTGTTGGAGAAAAAGAAAGAAATTCTACTCACCCACTCTATCCGCCAAATCAACATCTCGTTGCACGATGCCGAAGAAAATATAGCAGCGCTCAAATGGCCGGAATATTTAAACTCCGTTCTTGACTTTGCTACTGAAATAGCTCCGAAGACCTACGTCTGCCTCCGTCTGTGGAATACCAGTAATGTGGAGAGTGCCTATTTTAATACGCTTTGTTCGGAGCAGATTGCCAAACAATTTGAGCTCACCATCCAACTGTTGAACGAAAAAACAAGTGGAAACGGAGTGAAGCTGGCCGACCATATCTTTCTGCAACGCGCACCACGCTTTGAGTGGCCGGACGAAAACAACCCCCAGACTCAAACACAGAAAAACTGTTATGCACTTCGCGACCATATTGCCATATTGGCCGACGGACAAGTAGTGCCCTGCTGCCTGGATGCCGATGCAAACATGAAAATCGGGAATATATTCACTGAAAATCTGGTCGACTTACTTGCAACTGACAAAGCAAAAGACATAAAAAAAGGATTCGAACAACGTAAAATTGTCGAACCCCTTTGTGCTACCTGTGGCTTTATTATCGACTAAAGTTTTAGTCCATCCAGCAGTTGAACATAGATTTCAATAGCTTCCTCAATCTCGCTCAACAGGATATATTCGTCGGCAGTGTGCGAACGCGACGATTCGCCCGGACCCATTTTCAAACTGGGGAAAGGCATTAGCGCCTGATCGGAGAGTGTGGGCGATCCGAAAACAGAACGATTTAATTCCCGTCCGCGTTTTACAACAGCATGATCCAACGGTGTAGCTGTTGAACTTAGTCGTGTAGAACGAGGCTGTACATCACAACTTACATGCATCCGTATTTCGTCCAGAATCTCCTGATTCGAATACATCTCGTTGCTCCGGACATCTACCACAAAGGAACATTTATCAGGTATCACATTATGCTGCGTTCCGGCATTTATTTGGGTAACTGTCATTTTTACAGCGCCGAGCAAATCCGATTTCCGGTCAAACTCAAAGGTACTAAACCACTCTATGGCAGGCAAAGCTTTATAAATAGCATTGTCACCTTCATTTCGGGCAGCATGTCCCGCCTGCCCCTGAGCAACACAGTCGAGGACCATCAAGCCCTTTTCAGCTACCGCCATATTCATACCGGTAGGTTCACCCACAATGGCAAAATCAATCTCCGGAAGCTCGTGCAGCAAACTCTCGATGCCGTTTTTTCCTGAAATTTCTTCTTCTGCCGAAGCAGCAAAAATCAGGTTATAACTTTGTTGCTGTTGTGTCAGATAAAAAAAGGCATGCATCAGACTCACCACGCTGGCACCCGCATCGTTACTACCCAGCCCAAACAGTTTTCCGCTTTCAATAGTCGGTGCAAACGGATCATGTACCCAACCGGCAACTGGTTTCACCGTATCAATATGTGAATTAAGCAGCACAGTGGGTCGTGTAGGATCAAATCCGGGACTCAATAGCCATACGTTATTTTCTTTTCGTACAGCCACGTATCCTTTCATCTCTATATACCGTTCGATAAAATCGGCAACCGCCTTTTCGTCCTTACTAAACGAAGAAATGGCTATCAGTTGCCGGAGCAGTGCAACCGCATCGTTCGCTTCTTCCTGAAACTTCATCTTATTTAATCAGCTTATTGGTTTGTAACCATGTTTTTAATAAATCGGGCCACTTGTCGGCAGGAATTCCTTTTTTGCGCATGCCAAATCCGTGTCCACCAACATCAAATTTATGAAACTCGGCAGCTACATGATTATCTTTTAATGCCTTCAACAAGTTCTCACTATTGGCAATCGGCACCGCTCCATCATCTTTTGCATGAACAATAAATGTAGGTGGAGTCATTTTTGTTACCTGCAACTCATTCGAGTACAACTTTACCAATTCGTCAGAAGGTTCTTTACCCAACAGATTCTCACGCGAACCGGCGTGAGTCAGTTCTTTGTTCATCGTTACCACCGGATAAGCCAGAATCATAAAAGCCGGGCGATCCGTTTTCGTTTTAAAGTGAGTCCCCACTGTTGAAGCCAAATGACCACCGGCCGAAAATCCCATAATGCCTATCTTATTACTGTCGATATTCCACTCTTTAGCGCGTTGATGCACGATCTTCAGCGCAACTTGAGCATCAGCCAACGGAATAGCGGGGTGTCCGTTAGGCATGCGGTAATACAGCACAAAAGCCGTTACTCCCAAATCATTAAACCATTTGGCAATTTCAGAACCTTCTTTAATCTGCGAGACACCCACATAACCTCCTCCGGGACATATAACTACTGCCGTACCATTGGCCATCTTCTTAGCAGCTGGATAGGCATACATCCGCGGATCAGACGTGTTCACTATAAATTCTGGATCGCGGTAACTTTCGGGCACAGTAATTCCGTTACTTTCGGCCGGACTGTCTGGATAAAGCTTTATTTCCTGCTGCGCTTGTAAAGCATTGCTCAGAAATAGAGCCAGAATAATTAAATACAAGATATGTTTCATTATTTTTTAATTTGGTTATTTTTAAAATGGATACCACTGTTCAGATTCTTAGCTCCATTCCGAATGACATATCACTGAATAGAAAAAAATTCAATCCCACTTTAACTGCAAAGGTAAAAAGGATTTTTCTAAATCGAGCTTTTCGGTACATCTTTCTCATTGGTATTAGAAACCGATTCTTCCAAAACAGTTCAAAAAGCAAGTATATATCATTCTTTCCGAATGGGTTACTTTGCACTCGTCATTGCGCGTTTCAACGTACTTTTCGACCCAAAATTTCACTCGTGTACAAAATCTTCTAAACATGTATCCGGATGCTCTTTCTGATATAGGGAAATATAATCTACTTTATAATGCTTTACATACACATTAAAGTTAACACTAAACTGATTGTTGATAAGATTTGACAGATAGCTTCTGTTTGTTCAAAGTCGGCAAGCAGTAACTGTCAGAGAAAGATTAAGCTGTAGAAAAGACTGCTCAGACTCCATAAAAATTTATCAGTTTATTTAATAACGGATATACCAATAGACCTCAAACAGAAAGTTCAGGTATTTAGCACAGTAACAAAGAAAAGAAACCCCTCAACCGAGTGACATCAAGTCTCTAATTAGTGACTGAAAGTTACTCTGGAGCGACAATTACCCACTAATTAGTGGTAACAAGTCGCTAATTAGCGATAAAAGCTGCTCCAAAGCGACTACGACCCGCTAATTAGTGGCAACAAGTCGCTAATTAGCGACTGAAAGTTACTCCGGAGCGACTACGACCCACTAATTAGTGGGTCGTAGACACTCAAACGCATAGCCGATACCGAGTGAACAGTTATGCTTAGTGTAGGATTCGATCTAAATAAACAACATTTGTCGCACCCAACGTCCCTAATTTTGTATAGAACTGGGTAAAATCCGGTTCTGTATTGCTCAAAAAGAGAGCAGTAGCTGGGGTGATAAAGCCTATATCTGCAATTCTATATTGCAAATATCCCCGAGAATGATAATTTTTGACAAAAAAAGAGGATGCCCTTTAGGGACATCCTCTTTTAGTATTATATAGCCGAAGTATTTTAGGCTTCAGTAGTCTGACGTTCTTCTTCGATATCCAGCACATTGCGGCGGGCATCCACTTTTTTGTCGTACTCGTCGCGCGAGTAAACTACAATTTTGTCGAAGTCGCGTTGACCAGTTCCGGCAGGAATAAGGTGACCGCAAATAACGTTTTCTTTCAATCCTTCCAAACGATCTACTTTTCCGTTGATAGCTGCATCGTTCAACACTTTCGTAGTTTCCTGGAAAGAGGCAGCCGACATAAAGCTACTGGTTTGTAAAGCAGCACGGGTAATACCTTGTAAAATCTGGTTAGAAGTAGCAGCGATGGCATCGCGTGTAAGCACCAGCTTCATATCGCGGCGTTTTAGCATACTGTTTTCATCACGGAGTTTACGTGCAGTAATAATTTGTCCCGGTTTCAGCGTAGCTGAGTCACCAGCATCCAGAATTACTTTTTTACCCCAGATACGATCGTTTTCTTCCATGAAATCATGTTTGTCAACGATTTGTTTTTCCAGGAAGCGAGTATCTCCTTGTTCCAGAATTTCTACTTTACGCATCATCTGACGTACAATCACCTCAAAGTGTTTATCATTGATTTTCACACCCTGTAAGCGATAAACATCCTGAACTTCATTTACGATATAGTCCTGAACAGCTGTAGGTCCTTTGATTAACAAGATATCCGAAGGAGTGGTAGCACCATCCGAAAGCGGAGTTCCTGCACGTACAAAGTCATTTTCCTGAACCAGAATTTGTTTCGAAAGTGCAATCATGTATTTCTTGATTTCACCCGTTTTAGAAGTTACAGCCAACTCGCGGTTACCACGTTTGATTTTACCAAAGGTTACTTCACCATCAATTTCAGCTACTACAGCCGGATTGGATGGGTTACGTGCTTCGAACAATTCCGTTACACGTGGAAGACCACCGGTGATATCACCAGCTTTACCTACAGCGCGTGGAATTTTCACCAACATCTGACCGGTTTTGATTTTATCGCCGTTGTCCAATACCAAGTGGGCACCCACCGGTAAATTGTATGTACGGAGAATAGAACCTTCTTTGGATACAATGTGGGCACTAGGCACCTTGTTACGATCTTTGGATTCGATCAGGATCTTTTCGCGTAATCCGGTAGCATCATCAGTTTCGGTTTTGAAAGTAATACCTTCTACAACGTCTTCAAATTCAATTTTACCATCGGTTTCCGAAATGATTACCGCATTAAATGGATCCCATTCACATATAACCTGACCTTTAGCTCCGATTTCACCATCTTTCACATACAATTTAGAACCGTAAGGAATGTTTTGAGTAGTAAGGGCTATACCAGTATTTACATCCACTACACGCATTTCGGCCAAACGGCTTACTACTACCTGGTGGGTGTTTTTGTTGTCTTCATCCATTGCATCTACAGTACGAAGTTCGTCGAATTCAAGTCGACCATCGTAACGTAAAGTAATTTTAGATTCGGCACCCACATTGGATGCAACCCCACCGACGTGGAATGTACGAAGTGTCAACTGAGTTCCCGGTTCACCGATTGACTGTGCAGCGATAACACCAACAGCCTCACCAATATGAACCATCTTACCTGTTGCAAGGTTACGTCCGTAACATTTCGCACAAACACCTTTTTTCGATTCGCAGGTTAACACCGAGCGAATCTCTACGCGTTCAATAGGTGAATCCTGAATCTTACGGGCATGAATTTCAGTAATCTGTTCGCCTGAAGCAACTAACAATTCTCCGGTAAGTGGGTGGAAAATATCGTGAACCGACACACGACCCAGAATACGTTCGTAAAGCGAAGAAATAACTTCTTCATTGTTTTTCATTTCAGTGGCAATCAAACCACGTAATGTACCACAGTCATCTTCGTTGATAATTACGTCTTGCGACACGTCAACCAAACGACGGGTTAAGTATCCGGCATCAGCCGTTTTAAGAGCTGTATCCGCCAAACCTTTACGAGCACCGTGGGTTGAAATAAAGTATTCCAATACCGAAAGTCCTTCTTTAAAGTTCGAAAGAATAGGGTTTTCAATAATTTGTCCGCCTTCAGCACCTGATTTTTGAGGTTTTGCCATCAAACCACGCATACCTGA